>ENA-OPMV01000039-OPMV01000039.1-human-gut-metagenome-genome-assembly--contig:-NODE-39-length-55062-cov-3.981748_pt1 | contig 55062 bp, 46 predicted proteins | sample MGYA00241531_ERZ501759 | MGnify/ENA primary metagenome ERZ501759 (study PRJEB25962, sample SAMEA2042555) | human gut metagenome | biome: human gut; feature: human-associated habitat; material: faeces...
AAAGTATATAACTCCGAATAATATGACATCATGATGGAAATCATTCTCGGTACCATTTCCCATGAAGAGAATAGGATAATCTTGGAGAAGTTGCGAGCTTCGTTACTCTCAAATACACCTCCGGCTTTATAGTATGGATTGGAGGCAGGAACCCAAAGCAACAGTTGCGTCTTCTTTTCATGACGTGTGCCAAATACGAGGTCGTGGAGATACTTTAATTTTCCATTAGCAGCAGGAATAGGACGATAATTATTGATGGCATACTTCGATAGAAGCAATGCGTCCATTTTTCCATATCTTTTTACGTCTGAGTGTTGTAATGCCGAAGCAATTCGTTTCTTCAGTTCGTATTTATCCATAAAGGACAACAAATAGGGTGAAGATTTGACGTATTCCATGGGGAGATTACCTAAGCGCACTTTCGTATTTTCTTGATTTAGACAATCCATCAGATACTGCCCCTCTGCAAAAGAAAGGATATCTTCCGGCACGACCTGTACGTCACATACACGGGAATCGTCTATAATGCCACTGTTAAACCGTTCCGTGCGGCACATCACTCCATACAGTGCTTCTTCTGCTTCATTCTTGGTTACCACAAGCGGTGTTAAATCAACCACATTTGTACGTTTGAGTGCAGCAGAATATGTGTGCCATATCAACTTGAACCGGTCCATTTTATCTTTTGTGGCATATAGAAAATCCATTACTTTCATAAAGTCCTGATAGTGCTCGTCATTCCCATTTGTATTTAACTCTTCAAGGGTGGAATAAGGTTTGTAGGGCGTAGCGGAAAGTAACAGAATCTTCGTATTGGAACGCTCGTTGTCAAAGAATTTGTTGGCCAGCATGGATTGCTCGTCATCGCCTTGTTCAAGCAACGAATTGAAGCGTTGAAACTCATCCATGATAACCAGGTCAGGGTCGAGCATGTCAATACTGATTTCTGCGAAAATACGACGTAGCTTATTGATCATGTCTGCCCTCTGACGATTATCGCAACCATTTTGTGCGTACTCAATCAATTGATTTGTAATAGTATCCGACAAACTCGTCTGCAACTTACTATGCATCTCACAAAGATAATCATCTCCGCATCCTTTGATCTTTTCGTTATAAATGTTCGTAAGCTCCTGCCAGTTTTTTACATTACAGCTAAGAAAATCACCGATAACTTCCTTATAATCTTTGAGTTGAGCCAGTCCGCATAAAATATTATACATCAAGGCACGTTCATTGGCCGTTCCTTGTGCACTGTAAAAACGGAAGGAAGTGGAAGGAGTCAGCGGAATGATTGATTCAGGCATTTCTCCCTGCTCATGCTGTTCTGTAATCCTTTTCTCTGCCAATTTGATATAGAGATGCTGCATTGACAGACGGCTCTCGCTGATACTCATCCGATTTTCAACCCCTAATTTCTCTATGTTCTGGTCGGCTATGTTGGCATTCGAACAGATATAAACCACCTTAAAGAAGTCATCTTTCTCCTGCTTGTGCCATTCACGAACCAGGTTGATGACTTGTTTGGCCACGAACGTCTTGCCTAATCCCACTTCGTCGGCCAGCAATACCCGTCGATGACCTAAATTTTTATAGATATGCAGAATGCGATCTGCCGTAGCACGCTGAAAATCCTTTACTTCCTGACTCATAAACGTTTTATTTGTTTAATAACGTTTTCAAATGTGTTGTACATCTCCATGAAATGATCTGGGATGACTGTCTCGTCTGCTTTCTCTACTATTTGCCGGATAGAAGCGATGCGGTCAGGGTCTTTATAGGCCATTTTCACCATGTCTTCATAAAGTGAGGTACTAATTTGCTGTTCCAAAGAGGATGTCTTGTCATTGGCCAGCTCCTTTTCCAGTTGTTGGCTTTCCAATATATACTGTTCCACCTCATCAGTTAGCATGAATGCCAAATAGTTGATAAACTTTCCTTTCGTATTGATAAAGGAACGGAATATCGCTTTGTCTCGTTCATCGGTTGGTATTCCATCCGTCTGTATTTTTATCAGACGGCGCAAGTCTCCAATCCGTATCGTGTAAAACTCTGTCAATGAATCCAGTGGCATATCTTTAAATGTCAGTCCGTCAGCCAATACTTGTTCCTTGCCGTCACATCCTAAAGGATAAAGAAAAACAGGCTCTGAAGGCATTCTGTTAGTCTGGCATTGTATGGTGATGGTATAGTTTCCGTCATTAGATGTAATTTGTGCCTGCTGAATGGCCGAAATTGCACGACGCAGCATCAATTCGTTGGTGACATCCTCTTTCTCAGAGTCTTCCTCTGGTACCGAAAGAACCTGTTCGAACATACATTCCTTGCTGTCGTTTATCAGTTCACTCCGGTATTTTTCATACGAAGATTTATAGGGAGCAAACTTCAGGTGCAGTAAAAACTCCACATTCCGTCTGAATCCATTCATGGTGGCATTGGTAGAACCAAGATACAGATGGTTATAGCTGAGATTGCCCTCGTTTCGGCGTATGAAATACACTTTCTCGTGCAAGTCGACAGCTACATCTTTTTCTACCTTATCGGTCAGTACTTCCTTGGGAGCATAAACACCACCATTATTAAACAAGTTTATTACCTCTTGTGTAACTGATGAATGTCGTGTAATGAGTGTCTTTTTAGCACTAGGATTGCAACTGACCATCTGATTCAAAATATTCTTGTCCACGAAAGGGGAGATGACCAGCATTTCTGCCGCATGATTCAGCATACTTTGTTCAAAACACTTTGTATATCCATCATATCCAGGTATCCCCATAGGGAAAAACTCGTAACTCTCAAAAGGAGAATCACTAAGGTCAAATTGTTCAATGTAGTCGATGTCCTTACAGATAGAACGCATATTTTTACGGATAGTACGGTTGTCGGCTTTTGCGATTAGCCATGTGAGGAAGTCCACAAGCGGTGCATGTTTGACTTGCGCTTTTCTTGTGGCCGGTTTGGTGCCGATTTTACCGACAAGTTCACATACTACGTCAAGATCGTTGGAACCGGTAAGGTTGCGGGAAAGGACAATCAGTTTGATTTGCTGAGCACAGGTGTCCGGGTTCGTTTCTTTGATAATCCATACTTTGGGATGAAAATTGATGAAACCGCCCCCTTTTGCTTGCAGTGTTACCTGTACAACGCTTTGCTCCAATAGTGAATACACTTTGGAGTTGGCTTGCGGTACTGCCATACATCCGGCATTGCAGAAAACGGCAAACTTACCAGCTGATTTATTGATAGTCTCCAATATTAGGTGAGGAGAGCGCATGGCTGTTTCTGTCAGGTCGGTCATTGTGCCTAACATAAAGGGCACTGATAACAAGGAAGGCATGTCCAGACTATAGGTAGTACAAATCGCATAATCAATTACAAAGCCATCGCTTTGCAACACATCAGTATAAATAATATCATTCCATAATACATCAGCCATTGATAGCCTCCTTTCTTAATTCCTCGGTAAAGGTTTTTACCGTTTCCCATCGGTAGGTAAGTTTATAATAGTGTATACGGTTCTTCTTGTCGTAAATACGAGCTGGATTGCCTAGTTTCCGACGATTCCCTTTTATTCTTCGTTCCCGGTTGATAATCAACTGATCCAAACCTCCATTTTCTTCAGTGTCGTTGGCTGCAATGCGTTCCGCAACCTCTTTGCAGAACCATTTTCCGCTGTTCTCACGAATGCTTACAGCATTCAGCACCTTGTCTATGTCTGTACCACTATTCCGGTATTCTTCGAGTTTCTCCTGAAATTCAGTTCGCATTTCTTCATCCTGATATTGTGAATAGATATAGTTATATCGGATGTGTACCATATATATGAAATCAGCGAAACGTCGGGCCAGGTCTTGCAGTTCTCCAATCTCATGTGGCAAATGACGGAAGGGAATCTGTTCAAAACTATCGGCTATTGCAAAGTCAGGATTATCCACGATGTAACGTAATAAGGTACCTTGACATGCTTCTGCGTTCAGAATGTGATCCACAATAAAGTCTTTATCCTCTACGGTCAGATCTAATGTACATTTCTGGGTAAAATCATAATCTACATTAGGGAAAGAGCAGAACTGGAACAGGCCTGACTTCTCGTCCGCATCGTCATTTGTATCTTCATCATCCGTCTTGGTCGCTTTAGGGGCATTGTGCAATGCCTTTGAAGTTGAGTAGATTAGTTCATATAACTGTGGACTACGTAAGATACCAAAAGTCTGTAATCCGGAATTGTATATGTATGCCGGATCATATTTTACATAATTGTTTCCACTTTTACCAATCATCTCACTTCCTGTGATACCTCGTTTGTCCGCACTGCCATCGTATAGATTTTTTGTCATGATCCGTTCCAGACGGATAATTTCCGCTTTCACCTCCGATAAACGGTTATATCGTTTTTCTGTAGCCTTACGATAGAGTTGTGGCATGAGCGAGAAATACTTCATGTGCTTTTGCAGGGTAGATATTCCGGGAAACATACGGTCTGCAAAAGCATCACGGATACGGCCAATGCCGAGCTCATCGAGAGCTACAGATTCCGAAGTCATTTTCAGTACTTGCATGACTCGGGTTTGCTCTTCTCGGTTGCTGTGTATATATCCTAATTTCATAAAATTGCTAATAATGAATTTTTTATTGTTTCCTGATTCACTGTATCTGTCGTGGAGAAACGAAGCAGGTGAAGTTTTAACTTTGTGAATATCTGATTTTTCAACGCATCACGTGATTGTTGGGCGTCATTCTCTTTATGGAAATGCCATCCGTCCACTTCTATGGCACAGGTCGGCTGTTTTGTCAGGGAGTTATAGAGCAGGAAATCCACATGTGAGAATGGACTTTCGGCAAACGTTTTTTCTTTATCTTCCAGTTGATCCCAGTCTGCAATAAGTCTGGACAGTGGATAATGACATAGTACTCCCGTATGGGGCAAACCTAATTCAGCAATGGCTTTTAACAGAATATCGTATATTAGATTCTCTGATAAATGTTCAGAGACGGCAGGATGAGCAGCTTCGTAAGCCAATCTTTCTGCCGTATATTGCTGATATAGCAAATCAAAGACAGAATGCAACTTACTGGATTTTACCTCAAAATTGTTGTACTGAATATAACTGATTAGCTGGCTGAGATTGGAATCCTCTGGCATTTCATTTCCGTTTGTAACCAGACATAATTTGGTCTTAGCACGTGAAATGGCCACATTAAGCAAATTGGCGTCATCCGAAAATTCGGTAGGAGAGTTGTCTACCATACTCATAATGATGGTGTCACATTCCCGCCCTTGGTACTTATGTACTGTACTGGCTATGTCTTTTCCGACGGTTTTGTTGATTGCTTCAGCTTGTGCCCGATACGGAGTAATAATACCTATACTTTCCGACTCTGCACATTCCGGTAATACCTCTTGCGTAATGACATCTATTTCTCGTTGGTTGAAATGTCCTCTGGCATGGTTGCCGGGTACAGTGCGAATCACTTGCAATACATCTTTTTCACCTTCGTCTGTAGTCATGGCAATCAGTTCTCCATTGTAAAAGCGCTGATTACAGAACTCTATGATTTTCGAATGGCAACGATAATGTTCTCTAAGCAGTGTTACTGGCGCATCCCGAAAAATTTCTATGCAAGATTGTAGGAAACTGTGCGTGACAGCATTGTATCGGTCGTCCACTTGGTATGTGGTCTGAATAGCCTTTAACGCCAATTCTTCTTCTCGGCTTACCACATTGGGTAACTGTTTATCGTCACCCACAATCACGGCGTTCGTGGCACATGATAGAGCCAGAGCCCCCGTCTTAATATCCACTTGTGAAGCTTCGTCCATGATTACATAGTCAAATACCATGTCTTTACTGATACAGCTTTTGGCCGAATAAGTGGTACTGAGCACAACCGGATATTCTTTCAGGAACTCTTCTGTTCTGGGCTTAATATCCTTGATCGTAAATTTTTTCCTTTGTCCGGTATTACACCGTTTAGCTATCTTGTCCTTCAATAGTTGCAGGGAAGAGGAGCGAAGTTCTTTCATACTCTTCTGGATATCTATGCTTTGGAGTGCCGAAGCAATCGATTCCAGCTCTTGCTCTAATTCTGTTTTTCGAGAAATGTAATAGGCCGACTCCAAACTGTTTATGACATCTGTCGCTTTTCTATTTAAAAATGTCAATATTTTAGTTCCTAATGAGAAAGCCCATTGCAATCTGAACCATAAACCTGGCTTACGTCCGTTCTCAACCATCATCTGATAGCGGTTAAGTAATTTCATAAGTTTAGCCGATGGTTTGCCATTCAACCATTCATCTTCTGTATGGTTGTCTTCCCGCATTTCGTTGTATTTCGATTCTTTTAATAGAGCATCATATTCTGCCTTTAGTTTGGCCTGCCGGAGTTGACCATCAAATCCTTGTGAAACGGCTTGAAGTGAGTCTTTCGTCAAATTTTTTGTAGTTGTTTGTTCCTCAATCTTCCAATCTGTCATAGCAGGATATTCTGGCTGGTTGGCGATGAATGTTTCTTTGTTTTGTACGCTACCCAGTTGGGCTACAAGGAAGCCTAGTCCTTCTCCGTTTAGTTTCTCAGCTACATTCTCTACAGCCGAATTATTGTTTGATACAACCAATACCGTTTTACCTTTCATCATCAAATTGGCAATGATATTCAGTATTGTCTGTGTTTTACCGGTTCCCGGAGGCCCCTGAATAATGCTTACCTGATGTGTCAATGCTGCTTCTACAGCCGCTTTTTGGCTGGCATTGCATCCAAACGGATAATAGACTTGTTTGGGCATGGAGTAAGTTGCCAATTTTGTTTTGTCACCTAGGTATTGAGCCAAGGGAACATTGTCACGCTTCACATCTACCAATTCATATTGTTTGGATAGAATACTTTCAACATCTTCTTCCGCAATCAGTCCTGTTTCAGCAGCCAGCTTGCGAAGATAATCCCAAATAGCACCTCCATTTTTGTCAATCGGGGTACGGGTAATATAGACCTCGTTTCCTTCCAGATTTTCATAATAACCATTGTCATAGGTTACTCGATAAAAAATGTAACGACCATCTGTAAAACGTAGCAATTCTGCTACATTGTTAATATGTTTATTATTGATGTATAACCCTTTTTCTCCAAGATTGATTGTATCAGGATGTGTGAGATAAAGTAAACGCGACGGATTGTAATTGAATACACGTGGTGATGACGAAAACCGAACAGTCCAAAGTCCATTCTTGTTTTGGTAAATAGAAGAAACACGTTCGGTGACAAACATTTGCTTGTCGCCCCGTTTCTCTAAGTCTATAATCATGCATTGGTGTGGGTCCATATCAAATTAATCATCTAATATTTTGGCTACATCTTCTTTAGACCAAGTTTTTTTCAGTTTAGTCTTGAAATCGTCAATATTGTCAGCTAAGGTTACGAGCTTTTTATAAAAAGCGGCGTTTTGGAAAATTATATCTTTTGCGTCATCGTTCTGTATAACAGGTTTTATTATTTTATCAATGACGTCTCCTGCTCTTTCTTTCAGCCTACCATATTGTCTTAGATTTAATTCAAGAATCTTAAATCTATTTACATCCATTACTATGTTGCTATTGCAATAAGAGTCACGAATTAAAGAAAACTTATGAGTTAATTTAGAACCATCGATATTCTTTACAATCTTAGTAGTATAATCATTTATGGGAACATTGCCGCTTGCTATTCGTTCACATACTAATCCTCCAAAATTGTTGATGATATCAGGTATAGGCTTCATGCAGTTATTTTCAATGAGAGCATTAATAATGCGGTGACAATAATCTCCTGAATAGTTCCCGATTGTATCAATTAAATTAGACTCAGTTTTAGAAAGAAGAATCTTTATAGCTATTTGGTTAATTAACTTGGTTAAGTTATTGGCTATAGATGCTGTCGTCTTGTAAAAATTAGCATCTGGAATAAAGCTTGTTAATTGGGATAAATTAGTGATTTTGTCGTGTATTTCGTCCTCAAAATTCCAGCTATTAAAGAATCCAATAAGTTCTTCATCTGATACTTTGTATCGAGATTTAAGATCTGCATATCTTGGCATTAATTTAATTATATCTAAATTATCCCCAATATGATTCTTTATCATGTACGATATGACATTATTTAAAGTGTTATTGTTCCATGATAGGTTATTATATATTAGCTCGCTATTATTTATATAGTACACTATGTTTTCAGCAATAGCAGATATTATTGAGTCATCTTTTAGTGTTATGTTACCATTTTGTGCTATATAGATTGATAACGCATCTATGTAGCCATCATTTTGTGTTGTTTTATTGGTGTTTTCAAGATTTGTGCGCAATGTATTTATAAAGCTTGATGAAGGCAATTTTTCGAGAGGTTTATCATTGCTAAACAGACAGCGGTAAGTATTGAAAATCTGTCCAGCGTTATTCACTTCAATTAATTCATTTATAATGGCAGACTTTATTGTTTCTTTAAGTAAGCCAAAATCACAAAATGAAGATTTATTTAGAATATTTACAACTTCAAAGTCATTAAATTCATTAGGCTGAATCTCTGATAGATACTTGTCTAATAAATTAGGTTGAATTTGTAGATTATAATCTTGATACGTTTCTTTGGCCTCTTTTACTGCGTCAATGAAGACTTCAGGGGAGACTTCTTTGGGTAACAGCTTAATATACTTAGCAATACCATCTATGGCTTTGAGTTGGTTAATACAATGCACATATTTTGACCCGGAGAATTCTTTTAAAACCCTCCAAGAATTACAAAGTTTGTTAACAATTTGTTCCTTTGTTTTGTCACTTACATGACTTAAAAGGATTTTGTAAACATTTGGAAAGTCCAATTTCGAAATTGACTGTTTCTTTTGTAATGAAGCTAAATTCTCCCAGATTTCGTTGATCGTAGAATTATTTTTAACTAACCCATTCAGAACTTCAATCATTGCAGTCAGTTTTGCCGTATCAGTATTGGCATAAACCTCCGTTAGTATTGCGTCAAAGTTTTCATCAGTTTCTGCATATTCATTGATACTATATCCTTCCAATTTATCTATACAATTGTTTATATATCCAGTTAATGGAATTTGTTTGGCATTTGCAATATCAACACCATAAGCTAAAGCTGACACTTCTGCTTTAAGTTTCTCGTCATTTGGTATAATGTTTGAAGCTAGACCTAAATACTCTCCACTTAATATTTGTTTTATTTCATTATTGTCTTTATGTATAATATCTTTATATAATTGATATACGGCCATGCTTACGATGCTTACATCGTTATGTCTGACTTTATAAAGTGATACAAGTCTATTTATAAAGATTATTATATCCCTGATATTAGCTTCATTGTGTTGTAATCTGTACAACCTATTAATTATATTCTCATCTTGGTTTTTAGTATTACCAAATGCTTCTTCAAATAGTTTTCTAAAAATACCTTTATAATCAGTTATTACAGGCTTAGGAACAGTAAAAGTAACAGGAAATGTCTTATTTATAAAATATTGAGCTAATTCATGTGCTTTCGTTTCGTTGTCTCCAAAAGCACATGAAAGATGTGTAATATCATAAGGTATTATTACCCAAATGTTTTCAAAGCCAGTTTCTGCAAAAAAAGTGTGAATAGAGGACCATAATTGTTTAACTTTTTCAGCAGGTAATCTATCCATATTGTCAAAAATGATAACAAGCTTTCTGCACTTTTTAGGATTAAGATTGTCTGAAACATCTTGCATCCATTTTTTGAATTCAACAACTGATGGCTCTTCTTCACTAATAACTTCGTATTCAGTTTCTTTTTTTTCTTTATCATTGTAAACAGCAAGTATATAGCTGAAATTTCTATAATTAGGATTTTTCCAGGCTGCTATAGCCCACACTATAAGAGTTATAATAATGGGTAATATGGCAATAATAATTGACCATCCCCAACCACACCTATCTGCTAACAAGGCACCAGTAAGAGATGCTATACTGGTGAATATTGTTGTGATAGTACCTGCAATTACACCATTGCTTAAACGTGGATATGATAAGGTTGTTGTTTCAGTCTTTCGTGCTAATAGTAGTTTTAATTTTTTAGGCCATGTAACGGATTTTGTCCCTCCGCCTTTTGTCGTAATCTTTGTATAGCCGATTAGTATCTCTTCATTGACTAATTTATCGGTAAGTTGCTCCAATAATGACCTGCGTTGCAGATCTTCTTGATTGCCCCATGCATCATATTCAAAAAAAAAGTAATCGGAACCATCTTTTTGTAAATGTTTTTCGATAAGTTTTACGACATTTGATTTTCCAGCTCCCCAAACGCCTTCTATACCGATTATTCTAGGTAAACAATCATCTTTTGTTAAAGAATCGTTATCCTTAATGTGTTTAGCTATTGCTTTTGATAGAGATTCCTGAGAAGCTCCATCGAATTTATCTATGCCTTGAGGCTTGTCCTGTATGAATCTAGGAAATTTTGTCATAATGTTCTATTGTTTTGAGCTTATTAATAGTTCTCGAATATCGACTTCTAATATTTGAGATATTTTTAATAATGTTTCAAGACTTGGTTGTGAAGTGTTTGTACACCATTTAGATACAGTAGCAGGATCTTTCTCCAATTGCTTAGCTAACCATTTATTTGTTCGCTTTTTCTCCACAAGCACAACCTTAATGCGGTTTATGTCTTTTTCTTTTTCCATAAAGATTTTCTTTCGTTCTATGCAAAGATAAGAAAGCCTATCTATTTTTTATCATTTCAATAAGACTATTTGCAATATAAATTGCGAATTAGTTCAATATTATTTAGAATAGCTTCCTATAATAAGAACCTTTTGCTACTTTTGTATAATAACTTTTGAAAGATTAATATTATGACGCCAGAAAATAAATTGAGCTATATAATACCCCAAATTGTAAAATATCAGAATGTTGATGATCTGTTAGAGAATAACGGTCATCATTCATTGTTTAATGAAAATAATCTATCAATAAATGATGTACTTAAGGAAAACTTTGTTTGTATTGTAGGAGAACCAGGCATTGGCAAAAGCAGATTACTTGATGAAGTTAAAGAGAGGATTTTGCCAAAACCATTTTTTTATAAAGCTTCTGAATTTACAACTTTATCAATCCCAAAAGAGAATGAATATTGTATCATAGATGCTTTAGATGAAGTTGAAGGACATTCATTCTATAATGTACTGCAATCAATCAAGCATTATAAGAAAAAAAATCCAAAAATTAAGGTACTGTTCACTTGCAGAAAACATTATGTAGCTTCTTATGCACGACATTTTGCAGATTGTAATCATTTAACATTCATCGAAATATGCAGACTAAGCGAAAGAGATGTAATGAATGTTATAAGCGGCAACTGTAACTGTTCTGAAACTACATTAGAAAATATAAATAAAAGCCCTAAATTAAAAGAACTCATAACTATTCCCAGATATTTGACATTCTTACTAGAATATATCAAACAAAAAGGAGAGTGCTTAAATATTGGTGAATTATTTGAATATATGATTGTCTGTTCAATTAAGGCTGCTATAGAAGCTCATAAAGGAATACAAAATACCGAAAGTATAAGAATCCTTCTTCAGCGACTCCTGGAGAAAATGGCATTCGTTATGGAGATAAGCAGAAAAGACCAAATTTCAAAAGATGAGTTATACACCGTACTTGACGGAATAAAAGGCAATATGACGCAGATGTTCATTGCTAATTTCGATTTATTGTATTTTGAGAGTCGTATATTGAAGGATACGGATGGAACATTACAATTTGAAAACACTGAACTACAAGAATATCTTGCAGCAAAGGAACTATGTAGGCAAGATAATATAGAAAGTGTACTTTATGATGTTGCTGTACATAAAGAACTGAAACATATATATCCTAACTGGTATGATGTAATCCCACACATATCATATTCGAAAGATAGGATTCACACTTTTATCAATGTATTCAAACTCATTATATCATACGAATCAAATCTGGAGAATGAATCATTTAGAAATTTATTAAAATACATAGATCCTTCTGTCCTGTCAATTCAACAGAAAGAAGAACTGTTTTCAATTATCTTTGAACATTATCAATGTGTACCTGCATATATCATGTGGAAAAGTTCTATGAGTAATTTGTTACAAGAATGCTATACAACAAATTGTGATACTCAAATAATATTATCTTGTGACAAACTTAACAAAATACAATTATCCAATGTTACTGTTACTCTTGATGCAATTGTTGAAGCGAAAAAACATAGTGACGGCATTTATAATCATTGGAGACAAGCAGCAAATTACTTAATAGGAACTGACGATAACGAAAACAAACTTGCGGCCTTAAACTTGTATAACGCACTTAAATGTGTAGACGAACTTATACAAGTATCAGAATCTTACAGTTATTTTACTAAAAAACTAAAAGAAAAGTATTGTGAAGTAACAGGATATATGAGAATTGCAGATAATCGTGTTGTTGATTGTTGGTTGAAAGATTGTTATATGAGTAACCCTTATGCGATAAATGCTGTCTTATATATAGAAGATTTACCTACATTAATTTATGCATACAACAGAATTATAGAAGACAGAAAACTCTATGAGTTTTTTAATGAAAAAGGATCATTGTCTGTTTTTTATGATTTACATTTAAAACAACAATTTGATATTGCTTGGAAAGGGAACGTTGAAAGTAAGAAGCTAATTACGAGAATTATAGCAGGTTTAATATCCAATCAGTCATATACCACTCATAGCGAGATTAATGCAATTATTAAACAAATACTACTTGATGAAACAGCTGGAAATTTGTTTATTACGAACTTCGAGAGATTTTGGGATTTAGAAGATTTATTTCGACGTTTTGATGAGGGACTTATTGATATTGAACTTATATCATCTTTAGATAAGTCATTATCAGAAGCACATGTAGAGCCTTGGTATATAAATGACATTCTCACCAATCTTATTAACAAAATCAGGAATGATAAAGATAAGAAGGATTCTATCGCAGAGTACGTAGAGCGTTATGCCGAAACATTTAAACGATGGGACCAAGAATCCTCAAAAACAGAGGGCAGGAAAGTAAATTATCATGATCAACAACTTATTAAGATTTATGAAAACCTTTCAGATCCAGAAGTATTAATATCTGATAAATATGAAATTGCATTCAAATTGTCCGATAATACTGAATTTGTGAAAGGACAAGATCCTCAACCTTTGATAGAAGTTATCAAAGCATTTTTTGAAGAACTTGATTTAGATCAAATGATATTAGAAAGAAATACTCCAAATTCATTTACATTACCTCGGTCTTTGCTTAAAATTCCAGTTTTTGTAAAAGTTCTATACCGTTTGGGGGCTCTTGATTTATTAAAAAAATATAGAATCATTTTAATCAAAACATTACCAAATATCCATATTACGAGTAATTATGACAACCACGAAATAAAAGAAATATACAAGTCTGTTATTGAAGATATCAGTGATGAAGAGAAAAATCAAGTAGTTAAATGGTGGCAGGAGAGAAAAGATGATTTTATGAATATTAGTCCTGATGATATATGTACCTGTATCACAGATTATGGTATTGACGCATTATATTATAAACTGGAGGAGTATGTAGAACAATATATTGAACATACAGACCTTGATCATAGTATAGCTGCAGCTAAGGCATTAGATATCATATCAAACGGTGATTATGGTTGGGATATAGGCAGATATAAAAAATTGTTTAGTTTACTTAAAGATGATAGTATTACAAGTATAAAAATGCAGTGTAATGCCATAATGATTGAAAAGTTTCAAGATTCTGAAGCTATTGCTTGGCGAATTGATTATTTAAAAAAGAATATCGTAATACCTTCTCGCAATGAAACAGGTGAATTTCATCCAATATCACATGAAGAATTTGAAGTCCTTAGCACAACTCCGCACATGTTCAGGTGCTTCATGGGAATAAAAGAACATGAATTTTTAGAAAAACAAATGCTAATATTATTCGATTGTGGACTAAAATTATGTGTAAATCCTGACACCATACAATATGCCTATTATCTCCTTAACCAAACATATCTTTTCTTTGTTAATTTGCATAAAATTAATTATATCTCACAGTTAAGAGGAAAGATAGAGGCACTTAATGCGACAAATGTCAGTTATATGGCCACCAATATCATGAATAATGCTGAGATGCTGTTCTTGAAAAACGAAAAGGCAAACATAGGTAATGCTATTAAACAATATAACAAATGTATTGAGGAATCCTATTTAAGTATTCGGAATGATGGTGATTTAAGACGTTATTTTGACCTAATCTATTACGAAGTGCAAAAAGAGATACAAGACCAAGGCATATACACATTGGTTCGTCCGGAAGCTTTGAGCGAGGATTTCATCCAAAGAGAGTTGAAAAATACCATTATCAACAAGTGCTGTCAGATGGGGTTAGAAGCCGTTAAAGTAGATCGCGAGGTTGCCCTTCAAGATAATAAACGCACAGACATTCTCATTCGATATGGTATGTGTAATCCAATCATGATAGAACTTAAATTACTTCACAATAATGAAATTCAACAAAATAGTAAGCGTCATAAATATAAGGAAAAGTTTATTCAATATATTAATGCAACCAATCCTTGCTTGTCTGTATTTTGGGTATTTGATGTTCACAAGGGTGGAAATTATTCTAAATTCGATGAATTAAAAGAGGAATACAAAGATTTACACTATACTTTAGTCTTACTGACGGATTGTAAATGTAGTAGTATTGAAACAGGTATTGGTAAAAATAACTCATAATAGAAAAGGAATAAATTGACAATAGATTAAGGAGAGGATTTCCCTCTCCTTAATAAAGAAATCTACGTTATGCCTCTAACTCCTTCAACGGCAATCCATAATTATATTGTCTGAAAAATCCTTTGTGGATAAGTTTCAAAACAAGAGTCTAATAATACTTGTAGTCATTCATCCTTGGTGCAGAGGTATTTGTAACCATAGCGCGGGGCGTACTCCTTGAAGAAGCGGGCAAGGTCTTTCAGGTTTTCCTGCTGGTTTCGTTTGAAGTTGCTTCGCACTATGATAATGCTCCAGTCGGGATAGTGACCTACACCACAACTGTATTCCCAGAAACGGATGTATAAATCCATTTCGCCTACATGGACAGAAACACAAATGCCGTTGGCGTTGTGCATAACGGAACAGCAGTTTCTGTAACCGAATCTCTCACACAAATAGAGATTGAAATCGTAAATAAAATCGGAATAGTTCATAATAATTTGAATTTTGATGGTTAATAAAAAATTGATTATAGACTGAAACCTCGCTTGCGTTTCGGTTTCTTTTTCTTCTTTTTAAGCCGGTTGGCCAGTATCGCTTCCTCCGTATTATAATCCGTAGGAGAGGGGGTGGACAACCCCAGATTAATACCGGCATGATTCTCCTGCTTATATTCATGCCGAGGCTCCTCGCATATGGTTTCTACCTGTTTCTGAGGCTGGTTCATGATAGTAGAAAGAACGTTATATCTCAGCTCCTGGTCGATATTCAGAAACAGAACTGGCGGTCAATCTTGGAACCTCTAAAATTCAGTTGGTTGCATGTGAACTTGACACCTTGCATCTCTTTGGTCGTGGACTTAGCTTCCATTACGTATCAATCCCGGATCTCCGCAAAGCTAGTCGCAACTCACTTCAACTTCGAGCGTTCGGAATTTCTCGTTTCAAGATATGCTAGATAAAATACTTTACTTTGTCGTGAAAGTATAACCGCATAAAATTGACATGCTCTTTTCCTTCGGTAAAATACAAGCGGTAATGGGCTGTCAACATCTTGCAGACCTTTTCATTCCGGTAACAGTCGATATGATCTGCGATGATGAACTGCGTGTTCTCGATTCCCATCAGTTTCATATAGTTGTGGGCGATCTTTAGCATCAGGCCATCATCGTCACGGATACAGTACATATCCTCTGAGATACCCTCTTTTTTATACATAGTTTTTGTCCAGAAAAAGAGATAAAGGAGTAAATAAACCGGTTATTTTATTTCAATGCACCCATAATATATTATGTCACTTTTTTATTTGAAAGCTATAGTTCCATATGATAATACATTCCACTAGTTCAGGGCTTCTTTTGTATATTTCAACAACTTCCTTAAAATCATCTTTCATATCCCTTTTTACGGTTTTCTTGCCACTGAGGACTGTGAGATTGTCACAACTTTCACTCCTTCTATAAAAATGATTCATCAGCCTAATGACTGAACATTTTATCTTCGGATTAGATTACATTGTTTCCTCCGCAATTAAAACATGTGCCCTCTTCTTTCAACTCGGTGTCCTTGGTGGGGGAAATGTCTGTCACGACTGTCAGTATCTCGTTAAGCCATACCGGATTGGCCAAAGCCGCCTCATGGCGGCTTGTGACCTTATAATTTTCTCCGGTTATCTTATCATGAACTTCAAGTGTAATTCTTTCTCCGACGGCAGTTACCTTGTGTACGGAGCATTCGCACGGATCACCCATCTTGTCAAACCAGATTACGTAAACCGGATTGTCGTTGTCTGTCAGCATTACTTCGGAAACCGAGTTCACCTGCATCAGTGCAAGTATCCTGCCGATTATCTCATCGCACAGGTTTTCAATTCTTTTTTGGAAAATATTCATATTCAAATAAGATTTAGATGTTGGACTTCTTTTTTGTATTTCTCCAGTGAAGGCTTGTATCCCTGTTCATGGATAACGTCCTTCAGCTCTTTCAGGGTATATGTCCGAGCTACGTCCAGTCCGTAGTCTTCCGCAAAGGTTTCTATTCCGATCAGACAATACCCCATATTGCGGTGTACCGTTTCAGCATTGATTTCTATAGAGTCATCAGTACCTTTGAGGAGTACAGCCTGTTCCTTCAACTGACGGATCTTGTATTGCAGGCCGGAAGCGAGCCTTTCCATGTTCTTGTCATGGTAGGTCAGTCCGTCCTTGCGAATACAGTATTCCACTGTCTGTCCCATGAAAGAGTTGCGGAATATTTCGCATCCGAGGATGGTACGGATATGTTCCACCTCATAATACCGCATGGCCTGTACATCCTTCAAATCCTTTTGAATCTTCGGAATCCGGAATTGCGGATCGTTGTCACATATTGTCTTTTCCAGCCATGTCCGGTGGAATGTGGTAATTTGTTTTCTGAACACTGTTTCGGCAGGCATATATCGGTTGGGATGGCGTGTCATGATGAGATAGTATTCACTTTCATGCCATCCGCGTTTACATTTTTGCAGGGCAATGTAAGTGAGTCCTATACGGCAGTATCGGCGGCTGTCATTACGATCTCTGATATGCTCGAAATCCGTTTCACATCCATAGAATTCGGCTGGAAGTCCTGTATATTTCTGGAACTCCATGACACGCTCCTTGAAATGACGGATATTATCCTGGTCTTTTTGACATAACAGCCTGGACATTTCAGGTGTGATGAATTCCATCCGTAGATGATGGAAGTATTGCGGCTTCTCCTTGAGAACCTTCTCGGCAAGTTTTCTGGTCTGTAGTTTTTTTGGCAATTGAGGAAACCAATACATGCTGTTTCCGTGTTCGGTGAAATATTCCACAAGTTCCCTGTTCCAGCGTTCCGATGGAATATCCGGATAGAACGAATCCCTTCTGGCCAGTGCCATACAGACCTCTTTCGTCATCAGGTTCGGCTCAAGAATGAAGTTGTAACTGTTGATCTCTCTCTTTACTTCAAGTGTATGAATAAGTCTTTCCGGTGTCCGGAACCGTCCGGGAAGTTTGTTAAACAGGTTAGGTTCCAGCTCCATTGCTTTGTCAGCCATGGCGTCATCCGCATGTTTGGAGAACCATTCGTAATGTCCGTATGAATCGAAAATGCCATGCAGGTTGCCTGTCTTGTGACAGATGGCCTTCCATACGGTGTCATAGTCAAGCCAGCGTGTATCCACTTCCTTGATACAGCGTATGGCCCATTCCTTGTAGTATGCTGCCTGTTTGAAACATTTAGACATCATTTTGTCGATAGTCATGGTTGCGATACGTCCGTCATGGATCAGTTCTTTCCAAAGTCTGAAATCCTTGGCTTGTCGCGGAACGAAAGAAAGCATGACGCTTGTTTCATATAAGAACTGCTGTTCATACCTCTCTGAACAGTACCGGTAACCTCCGTTTTGCTGTACGTCACGGTAAAGGGAGTATATTGCATCACGGACTGTTCCGTTGTTCCATGAGGATGAAGGTATCAGATGCAGGTAGTGCATGAAATTCCTGTGTGCGAACAGCGATTCAAGTATGTCACTGTTCCTGTATTTTTCCGGTATGTCAGGAAAATTACTCTTTTCGGCCTTTATTGCCCTTAGACAAATCTGGCGGTTACGTTTTTCTTCAGGTATCTTCGAAAGCTGCCAGGAACGCCATCCGTAATCATCTGTTTTGAATATACTGTCAAGTATTTCAGAAGTAATATATTTCTCCGGCAGATAGTTGACCAGTTCCGGACGGTGTTCGGTCGCGGCCAGTTCAACCATTTCCATTGTGATGAATTTGTCCGGCATACATGATATAGCCTTTGTCATATTGATTTCTTTCATGATTCCAGTTTTTTAGGTTTGATGACTTTTATAAGTTGTGTTTTGCGGAATACATATACCGTTTTCCCTTTTTCACTGACTCTTTTGGGAAGGCTTTTCCAGGTATCCCATCCGTTGACAATTTCCGGAGTGAATTCCAGTTTTCCCGTTTCGCCGATTACGGCAAAGGAAAGTCCTTTGTCCAGAGGGGAAGGTGTATGATTCTTGTCGGGAACAAAGACAGAAAATTCAGGATTGCTGATTTCATAGATTTTTCCTTCATAACCCAGAAACCATCTGCCATTTTCATACAGGTAAGTCCAGTCACCGAGCAGGAAGAACTTTTCCTTGCCTGATATTTCCTTTGCTTCGTGAATGGGATTCCCATTATTCAAAGGCCAACAGCTTGTCTTGTTTTCACTTGATGAGAGGCTTCCTCCCAGATGGAGCAGGTTTCCCAAAGCGAGCAGTTTTCTCACCCTGTCTTCCGTACGGTAGAATGCCCTGAGTATTCTTCCGCAGTTTTCAAAATCCCCTTTTTCAAAAACGGTGATGTACCGTATTCCTTCCGGCAGGGACATTCCGATGTAAGTGTTTTCATCATTTGTCATAGTCGTATATTTTTATATGATTGTTTATGAATGGGATTCTTTGTCATTCCAAGTCTCTTGCGCGGACTGGATTATAGGGACAGGACTGTACCAGGTAATTGGTATTTCTGCCCTGAGTCTGACTGTGCTGTCTGAAACATTCGATGTCATCTTCCTCCAGTTTCAGTTTTCTTCTGTTCTTTTGCAGGAAGTCTGCTGCCTTTTCTATGGAAGAGAAGACCGCCTTTGGCTCGAATGAACTGTATTCGTGCCATGCGTTGCAGCTGAAAAGGATATACATTTCAGCCTTTATTTTGTTACTTGCTGCCATATCTTATCTGATTATTCGGGTTGATAAATGACAAAACCCGATTCCGCTGGTGACGGAACCGGGTCTGTCGTATTCGGTTTCAGGTTTTAATTCTGGTTATATGAAAGCAGGAAATCGGCCATTGCTCCATTTTGTGGAATCATGGCAGGAAAATCAGTCTTTCCCGGTTTATAGATTTCTGTCGCTACATTGTAGACATCCCATGCTGTAATGCGTGGCTGTTCAAGTGAGAGTTTGAGCAGTTCTTCCGTAAACACGGAAATCTGTCCCTGGTTAAGCGGATAGGTATCCACCTGTGATGCCAGTCTTTTGTCTGCACTGTCATGGGATACACGCAGAGCCGTCAGCATACCGATGATCATGTACAATTCACCGGGTGTCAACACCTTTTCCTTGAGCCTTTGGATTCGGCTTCTGTCCGCATCCATGTCACGCTCAAAATTGCGCATCCAGTCATCCACCTTCCCGAACAGTTCCTCGGTAGTCACCTTGTTCTTGCCGTAGTTGGCAACGCTTCGTTCGGGTGAAAGGATACACTGATTGTGGCAGATACGTACGCAGGGACCTATTGCCGCCTGGATACCGTCCTGATGGTAGGCTACCACGAGTGTGGTTGTCAGTTCGTCGGTATCCCCGTTCAGAATACGGATGGTGGTGAAGATTCTTCGCAGTACATGTGCCTCTACCGCCTTCTCTCCATAGGTCTGTTCCACCTGCGGCAGGATGACCACTCCGGGCTGTGTCCGGTTCTTGTTCTGGGCGGCGAAGATTTCCTCCACCTCATAGTTCAGGTTGTGACGGCGGCAGATGTCCGTCATGCGCTGGATGACCTGGTAGTGGTAGATTCCCCTTACCGGATTGCCGTAGATGTCGTTCTCCTTGTAGGTACGCTGGAGTGTTTCAAGGTCCATTACTTCGATTCCGTTGTTCTGGAAATCAAACTGTCTCTGATTGTTCAATGTTGCTAAAGCTTCCATAATTATATTTTTTAAATGGTTGGTAATTATTTGTCCAATAGGTTGATGATACGGACTGCCTCTTTGAAGCGTCCGACATTTTCCGGAAGAGGATTCCTGTATTCCTCTTCCTTCATGCGTTTTATAGAAGGTATTCCCGTCAAGGGCAGAGCCTGGTTGACTTTCCATCCGTCGGTGAATGCCTTCGGCTGGAGACTGTCATGACAGATCACTTCCCCGAGACATCCGTGGACGAGCATGTTGCATACGGTCATCATGCAGCAGGTCCGGCTGATGTCTTCTCCGACCAGATAGTTTCCCGGATTGTGCGCATGGTATGCCAGCAGGAGCCTTCCACTGCCGCATGTGGGATCTCCCATCCTCTGTCCGGTCTCTTTTTTACCTGCCGCGCACATGACCATGAGTTCACAGATATGTGACGGCGTGAAGAACTGTCCGTTTGCCTGCTGTCCCGGTTTTGAACAGTAAGCCATGTGGAGTTCACCGAAAGCGTCGAACCAGCCCGACCTGCCGATTTGTTTCTGCATGATACGTGTCCATTCGGCTGTCATTTCCATGAACGAGGCGTTTTGCTGACGCTTGTATTTCCAGTTGTTTATCGGCGGTGCTCCAGGAGAGAAGCCGTGGATGATGAAACGCAGCAAGTCGTTGAATACGGTCTGTATTTCATAGCCGCATGAGGAGGCAAAGTCTGTGATGAGCCTGTCGAGCGGCCTGACTTCGTTGGAGATTTCATATCGTGCCATATTCCTTTATTTTATAATTGGTTATAGACTGTTGTTGATTCTGTATACTGTTACGGTATGGTTTTCATTGTCCGTGTGGATTCTGACCGGACCGTATCCCATGAATTTCATGCGGATTTGTCCGTGCTGTCCCATACCGTTCCACTGCTCACGTGATATTTCCTTAACATCCATGCGGTATCCCCAAAGTACAAGAGAGTCAGGCAGGATTCCCTTGTAGAGTCTGCCTTTCAGGATTGCGGCCAGCTCGTCCAGCTCGCTCCGGCTGTATAGCGTAAATGAATTGCTGCGGAAGGTGTATTCGCCTGTCCTTTCCCTGTCCCGGTGTTTCATGATATGATAGCGGAACCAGTTACGGGTGGTGTAACCGTCATACAACGGATTCGGTTCTCTGTATTCCCATTTCCTGACCGGAGCATCGAACCTGAGACTGCCCGTATTGCTGCGCTTCCCGAATCCCCATGTCCTGAATATGCGGATTTCAGTACCTGCGGGTTTCATGTTCCGGATATTAACCTGCGTCCAGGGACTTCCGGTGGTATCATAGGCGGCTTTTCCTATGTCATCGAAACAGAATACCGTTTCCGGTATCAGGCATATATCCGCATATTTTCCTGTTATCCGTTCTATATGAGCTTTTCCGAAATAGTCACCCGAACGTGAGACAAATTCAACGCAGTCTCCTTCTGTCGGGCACATATGCCTGCTTCGGACATTCTCCATCAGTTCCAGCATACGGTTCACTTTCCGTACTTCCTTTTCTGTAATGGGATACCCGAAGTCACCGTTTGCCAGTTCAAGACTGTCAAGGTCATATCGTATCTTTGTATTCATCCTGTTCTCCTCCTGTTTTGTGTATAGCGTTCAACCTGTCGGGTGATCATATCACAAAATTTCTGGCCGTTTTCTTCCTCACCCCTGAAATAGGCGGCCATCATCAGCAGGTTCTTGTTGTAATAATGCACCCATTTGTCATGGAAATGTGCGCCGGGAACCTGTCCGAATGTTTCCTGAAACAGTTCCAGCGTCAGATCCTCGTCCTGTCTCCTGTTGTATTCCCATATTGCCAGAAGTAGCATGTCATTGTAATTCAGTCTCATATTGCGTTGGTATTTGAAATGGCCATTATGATGTTGCAGCAACCGATTTCCCGGACATTCTCCTTCAGCTTTCCGTTGTTTACCAGTCTGTCGTATGCCTCATGTACAAACCTGTATGCAGGCGAATCATATCCGATACCGTGAAGATGTGATGTCGTCGCCACATTTATCCGTGATGCCATCATGGAAAGTATGTCCTCTTTCCCTGCCCGGCGGTTGCTGAAGGCATCCAGTATGTTCCGGTGGATGCACGTTCCGTATCTGGCACGGTAATATTCCATTTCTTCTTCATCGGTGAAGGAATACACTTCTTCCGCTATCGTATCCTTTACAAGACGGAATGTACGGCCTCCTTTTTTCAGTATGGCTGTAATCTGTGGAATATGCAGTGTTTCACAGTAGCCGCTTATTTCCATCGGATGCACGTACAGGCGTGTCTTTCCTTTTACAAGATAAATGGCCTGTGATGTACAGCCTGTTCTGTCCGTGTCGAATCCCTCTCCATGAAATTTCTCTTTTATTTCCTTGTAGAATGCGTCCGTTTTCTCATGGGAAAGACCTTTTCCCCATTCATATCCGCTTTCCAGACTGAAAAGCAGATGGAAGAGGGTTGTCCGCCCGGTCTTGCTTTCCCAGTAGCCGTAAAGGTCAGTCGTGCCGGATTTCGGTCCGAACCTGTATCCGTCCGGAGTATAGCTTTCCATCACTTCCAGGAGTGAGTTCATGAAATTTTCCGATTCTTCCGAATTCCACCATTCTGACGTATCGTCATCCATGGCATAAGCCGGTATATGGTTCATAACCTGCAGGTATTCCGGAGTTTCTTTCAGAATGTCCAGCATCCTTGTGACGGCTTCCTTCCTTTGTCTGATGGAGAACAGTTCTGTTCCGGTATCCGCGTGAAGCCTGTTCTGTGTCTTCTGGTCTGTAATCATGACTTCTGATATTTATTGTTATACATTGTCTGCCTGTAAGGTACAGGCATTCTTATTTCTTGTTGTCCCTGTTGTCTGTTTGCCCGCATCCCTGCAAGGCTTGGCGGAAAAAAATACCGGAGCGAAGCGAGGATGATTTTTTTCCAGACAACCAGCCCGGCAGGGCTGCCTTGCGGGAGTTGCGCGGCAAACAGCTATTTTTGCAGCAAGAAATGAGGATGCTGTCATCATGTCTCCGGCATAAAAAAAGGGAACCCCATATTGCATGAGGCTCCCCAATACAGACTGTCGCATATATGTCAGGTATGTATGCTCCATCCGTGGAAACGTTCCATGGTGACGGCAAAGGACTCGTCCGGATTTCCATGATACAGCAGTCCTCCGACAATGCCTGTATTCCCGTCCGGATAACGTTCGCAGAATCCGAACGAATACGGCGCATGGTCGTAATAGAGTTCGATTTCGCATGGACGGTTCTCGTTCTTCTCCCATTGTTTTAGACGTTCAAGACAGTTTTCCAGTGTCTTGTCATTGATTGATTTTGCATACTGTACGACCTTGTCGTAATGCTCTTGTGAACAGCAGATTTTCATATCGTTTGAATTTATTGGTTGGTAAATGTTTTTTCAGTCAATCCAGAAAGTACCGCAATGAGGGCACCTGCATCCGGCAGGATATTCATTCGAATACCGCACGTCACGGTGGCGTTTGTAGTTCATGTCACCGAAGGTGCATTTCCCGTCTCGGAATGTCTGCTCATAAGCGGCTTCCTGTTTCTTGTATTCAGCCATCCGGCTTTTTCGGACAGATCCGGTAAAAGGTATCATGCCCGTTTCCCATTTTGTGGAATCACACCAGTCATTGGTCATGCCGCAGACTTCATTGGCATAGGAATAGTGTACCTGTGAATCGACAAACAGGTTCTCCCTTCGGAAAGGGAAGGTGATGTCCAGCGGAATACGTACATGATGTCCGGAGCCGTTCCGGCTGTCGGTAATGGCGACCACTACATTCCCATGGAAACGGATGCTCTTGAAATCGTTCTCAGGGTCTTTGCTGATGAGCTTGTCAAACATGGCGTTGAAGTAGATGCGCAGTTCTCCGCCGTATGTGGCATTATTTACCAGTTCTTCAATCTTCTCGTCAAATTGCCCCTTTTTCAGATGCAGTGCGCGGCGTACCTTATGGCAGGCCATTGCGACCGATTCTCCCCGCAGTGAACAACCGGTCAGGTATCCGCTGATTTCCACTCCGAGCGAATAGAAGAAATTAGTGACGGACGAGTTGCGTATCAGGTCCTTTACCGGGTCGGAATCGTTCCGGTCGTAGATAAGTTCCCTGATTTCATCTTCATGCTCTTCAAACTCTCCGGCTAAATTGTCCGCTTCCATGTTCTTTCTTGTCTCCTCCAGATAGTCGTGCATGTTTGAGCTTTCCTGTTCCTCATACCATTCGTATGCCTTTTCATAGAGTTTTTCCATATTGTTGGAACGGATGCATTCCTCCTGGATGTCTTCATGCTCATCAAGGTCATCCCGGTAGTCCACGTAGTAGAGGCTTACATACTGTGGAATATAGTCTGTAAGTTGTAATGTCTGGTTCATGATTCCTGGTTTTAAGAGTTATACAAACGAAAAAGCCCTGCTTGTCGTGCAGGGCCTGATTCTTGTGGAACTGAAACCTTTGGAATGTCTGTTTGTATGGTATCTCCATGTCTCAAGCAGATAATCCTTGGTTCCCTTGATACTTCCGTGTACCATACATCCTTTTTCATCGTACAGGTAGCAGGTGTTAAGGAGAACCGGTATGCCGTCATGCACCTTGTACATGTGCAGTTCAATATCATTCTTTATGGCGGCAGACTTTTCCTTTTCCACTTTTCTGTGTATGGCTTTCCTGACCTCCCCGATATGTGGGGAGGTATAGCCGATTATTTCCGAATGGAATGCAAACTGATATTTTTCCATAACACTTTGTCCGTATTAGAATTCTGATATAAGTTCATCTTCATATACCTCCAGTTCAAGACCGCTCCCGACAATCCTGACTAGCCAGCGGCATTCCAGTCTTTCCATCAGTTCGACGGCACGGTATCCCTTATAGGGACGTTTCAGAAATACAATGTCTCCGGTTTTCATATTTGTTCCTCCTTTTTATTGTTCATAGATTTTTTCTATCAGTTCTGCATCCGTAAGATAGCGCAGTTCCTGTGTGGAGCAGAACAGGCAGATGCCATCCAGTAGTTCATTTGCCGCAGCATCCAGGTTCCGTACTCCTTCGATCAGAGATTCTTCCAGTTCCTTGTTTGAAACAAGATATATTCCGTGAATGTCTTGAACAGTTCTCAAAGGGAAACGTCTTTCCTGATAGATGATGTCCTTTATCATGTCATCCTGTGGTGGCAGTTTGGCGCTGATTGTCTTGAACTGTTCGGGTGCGAGTTCCTTCAACCTGTCAGGATTGAAGCGGAACATTCTGAATCCCTGATATTCAAATCCGGCAGGTTCTGCTATTCTGTTATTGGTCAGAAAATCATGCACATGTCTGTTGCAGTCCCGGTTGTCCACATAGGCATGGAACGGTGGAAGGGAATTGAGGTTGACGGTAATGTCCGTGTAGGATTCCCAGCATTCCGGATTCTCCTTAGACCGGGATTCAAGTCCTACATACAGATTGTCATTGTCGATATAACTGTTAAGGACGAGTCTGACCTCAATGCGCTCAGCCGGATCTGTGGCTGTTTTCCAGTATAGAGTGTTTGATTTGTTCATACTTTTATTGTTTTTATGAGGGAATACGGCAGTCATTCTACCGCATTCCCCGAATGTTATGATTTGATATTTATTTGTCCCTGTGCCGATTCCTTTTTCACGGTCCTCAGTCTTTTAAGGAGATACAGGAAATATTCACGGTCATAAATCCGGAAAAGAAATTCCTCTGATGTCTCCTTGATGTGTCCGATGAAAGTTGCGGATTCCCTGCCGGGAGGATATTGAAAGAAATGTCCGTCGGAAACAAGGGTGAGCTTCTTTCCTGATACATGGTCTATCAGTTCGTCCGGAGTTTCGTAATGTCCTTTTCCTTTATAGAACTGATAATGGTTCCGGCGAAGACTTTTCAGGGTATTCGCCATGTCCGTCCTTGCTTGTCTGGAATCTGATTGGATGACAAGGTTGCAGATGAATACGGACTGTTTTCCGTCCAGTGAAAAATAATAGGGAATGAGTCTGGTTCCGCTGATTGTTTTGCTTGTTTCCTCTTTTGAGATTACGGCTTTCCGGTTGATGATTTCCATGTGACGGCCTATCTGACTGTCCAGTTCGGATTGCGGAGTAAGTACGGAGCGCAGGCCCTTGAAATATCTTCCTTGACGGGTAAAGCAGAAAGAGTACATATTTCCGTAATACGGTTCTCCCACAAAGAATGAGTTTTGTCTCATGCGCAAGGGTGGCAGTACATCCAGCAGGTCATAGTAGTCTTCTTCGGTGATCTCCTTGAACGGTTCGGACAGGGACTGATGGTATAGCCGCAGCTTCTTGTCCATTTCTGAAGGTGTTACTGCTTTCAGATAGGGGTTGTTTTCCCGTATGCGCAGTTCTTCGATTGTTTCTCCGCCATAGTCATTGTGGAATCCGTCACTCATACTTGTCAGGCATGTTCCGTCGAAGTAGCGGGAATCGATTACATATTTCAATCGGTCTTTCATGTCTTATAGGTTTTGAAGGTTCAACACTCTTTTGACTGCATATACGGCATTCTGTGTAAGTTGCCGTTGCCATGCCTGGTATCTCGGCGACCATTTGAAACCGTATGATTTCAGTTCCTTGCGTCTCTGGTCATCCGGAATACTGTCAAACAGGATTTGCAGGCGGTCTGCCTCATAGTTCCATACCAGCGTTCCGCCTTCAAATTTCAGTTCACGGTTTTCCCGTTCTCTGATTTCCTGAAGTTTCAGTCTGGCCTGGCGTGCCATTTCCGGCAGTTGGAAGAAACGGTTCCGCGGAGTGATAACCGGTTTCTTGCATTGCGCATTGAAGTCTGTAATGAAGTCTACCGCTTTCTGTACGATTTCCACTTCTCCTTTTCCTGCATAGGTGCTTACCTTATTAAGGATGCTGCTGACAAACAAGGCACGGCTGTATCCTCTTACTTTACCGGTATCAATATCATGAATGGTCTGTGCGCTGCTTGCAATGTCACGCTTCAGGCGGTTCCATGCCTCTTCCTGCTTCTGTTCTTCCGGTTTGGCAGCCTCTTTCATCCTTTCCATGGCAGCCTTGAAGCGGTTACGCCAGTCATGAAATTCATCAAATCTGTTCTGGTATGCATCCAAGGCCTTGTTGTTGCGCTGGCAGTTGAATTTGGCAGGCCCTGTCACCATCGGACTGGCACATCGTGAGAGACTGCCTAGCAAGGCAGAGAACTTGCTATGGTATGCACTGACATACTCGTTCTGCTTTTCTTCCGGAATCTGTTTCAGATCCTCTACAAGTTGTTTTTCATATTGCATGATGTCTGTTTCCGCCCTTGCTTCAGGTTCGAAGGAACTCCATCTGTACGCGTTGTATGCAGCATCAAGCAGGTCTTCCATATAGCCGGGATACAGGAATTCCACAGCTTCCCATTTTTCAAATTCAGACGGATGAAGTTCTGTTTCTCCGTCTGCCGCTTCGATTGTGTGTACATAGGAGCCCATTCCCGTACAGCGTTTACGGAAATGAAAAAGGACGGCTTCATTGTCCGTCCCTTGTTCTCTGATTTTCTTCACTCGGTAAGCATTCTTTCTTGTCAACGTGACAACCGTCTGTTTTCCGGTCTTGTCCTTCATTAGGTCTGCTACTGTACCTTCACATACCTTCTTTCCAACTTCTTCAGTCATATTCTTTTATTTAAATTAGACATGACCGGCTCCGTGGAGCCAGTATTTCAATTTCTTACTGGCCCGGCTGTTCTTTGCCAATGACCGGTGCAAGGCTTGGCGGAAAAAAATACCGGAGCGAAGCGAGGATGATTTTTTTCCAGCCAACCAGCCCGACAGGGCCGCCTTGCACAGTCAGTGGCAAAGGGCTATATTTGCTGTAAGAAATGAAATATGCTTTAGCATTATAATTTTCTTTGGATTTATATTGTTTGAAACAAGAGTTTCTGAAGATATGAACTTATTATTCTATATTTGATGGAGAAGACTCTTTTTTATGTATCATAAATTTGTTTAATTAAATCACAGCCTCTTTATTTGTATATATTGAAAAAAAATGCGATTATTGCATTATAAATATGCATATGATGTTTGTTTGTTATATTTAGTAGTTATAATGTCTAATTATTAAGATATCAATATTATAATATGTTATATTGTTTTATTTGATTTTGATTAATATAAATATGTCAATAACTTTAAACTTTCTACAAGCTGATAACGGTGATGCTTTCATTTTTAATTGTGAAAATGATAATGACTCATTTACAATAGTTGTTGATAGTGGACCCAAAATTAGTTGTAATAGAATTATTCCCATTATTAAGCAACTTCCTAAAATTGATTTGCTTATTTTATCACACTACGATGAAGATCATATTGCTGGATTTATTGAATATTTTAAAAAATATCAAGATGATGATGCATTAAAGATAAAGGAGTATTGGTGTAATTGCGCTAATCAAATTGAAGTAGACGAAAATAATATTATTAATGCATACTCAAATGCAAAGACTTTTTCGGACTATTTGCGTAAAATATCAGAAAAAAATTCTCATATAAAATGGATAGAATTAATTAAAGCAGGACATTTATATCAAAATAATTTCTGTGATATAGAAGTTATTGCACCTTCCGAAAAGGCTTTGTCCTTAAATAGAGATAAATATCTTAAAAGCGAATATCCGTCAATAACGTGTAGTAGAATAAATGATGATTTAAATACTTCATTGGAAGATTTATCAAAAAGAGCTACTCCGTCTTCTAATCAGATAGTTAACAATTCTTCTATAGCTTTTATATTCAAATCGAAAGAAAAGTCTTATCTAATGTTGGGAGATGTATTACCTAATGATGTATATGATTATTTAGTAAAACGAGGATATAGTAAGGATTGCCCTCTAGAAGTTGATTTTATGAAAGTATCACATCATGGTAGTAAATATAATATTTCTAATAAGTTGTTAGACATTATCAAATGTAATAATTATATTATATCTACTAATGGAGGACGTGGTTCTGCTATTCACCCTGATAGGGAAACAATTGCAAAGATTTTATATCATCCTCAAAGGAAAATGGACGAAACGATTCATTTATACTTTAATTATAAATTAAAGGAGTTGGAAAAACGTAATGTTATATTATTCAATGAAGGTGAAATAGAAAAAGCAAACTGTATAATACACGAAGAAGAACTAAAATTATGATAAAACTATCAGATAATGAAAAAGAAATACTTAATAAATTAAGTGTTAGGACTGCAAAATTGAATTATCAAAATGAGCAGTATGATATAGGCACTGGAACTATATTTGCTTCTAATAATAGTTATTATGTCCTTACTGCAGGGCATTGCGTATATGGAGTTGATGAGCGGCATATTGTGGTTGAGTATTACAATGGAAATTCTTATGTGAATACGAAGGTTCTTAAAATTATTATATGTAAATATGATGAGAAAACTGAAGAGGACTTTGCTGTTCTTTTAGTTGATGCTCCAAAAACTAAAGTAGATTATGAATCTTTAATAAAAAGGTTTGACTTAAGCATACCAGAAGATACTTATATGATGCTGTCATATCCACCTAATGCAAGAAATGGTAGAATATTCGAACTTAAAAAAAATATTGATAACTATTGGGAAGTAAATGTACCAGTAAATTATGCTATTGAAGATTTTAGAAGTGCTATTAAAGGCAGTTCTGGTTCTGGAGTTGTTGTATATCGTCATAATAGATTTTATTATGTTGGTCTTGTAATAAAAACAAGAAATAGTACAGGAATATATAATGATATAAAAATTATGTCTCCTTCTGTTTTTGATGAATTTATTCCTTCTGAAACAAAAGATAATGAATATTTTGATATTATTAAATCATGGGATGAGTGGTGTGATAATAAAAATATACAAGAGAGGAGGGATAAAATTAGAGCTTTAAATGTTGAATGGTTGGATTATTTATCTAGAAAAATGCAAATATTATATCCTCGAAATCACGAAAAAAAAGTAGATGTATACGTTAAATATTATCTAAAAGGGTTGGAAGTCACCGATAGGATTCTTTCATCAAATGCTTCATTTGTTCAAGAATTAAATAAACACAACGATAAATTTTTTGAGAAATTATTAGAAACACATAAAGAAGATTTTGAATCATCTGATAATGCTTACAAAGATTTAGAAGATATTATTGAAAAAGTAAAATTATCTGTTAATCAGAAGTTTCCAGAAGACAAGGATGGTATAATTATAAATGATTATGCTCTTTATCGAGTTGCAGAACGTTTATTGAATTGTACTTTAGATTATTATTGTCATGATTGAACGTAACTTAAAAGAGACCCGGATTGCAACACCATCCGTGTTGAATCCTATATATAAAACGCTGGTTGTACTACTTGTTCTAATGAATAGCAAATCCGATAAAGGAGTTAAAATCGGAAGAATCCAAGTTAGTCTTTGGGGGATGAGTAGTAACCGAAATAAACAAATTTTGTTAGATTATAAAAAACATGGTACAATATCTAGTATTCCTATTACACCTGATAATCAATTGAGAATAATTTTGGCTAATGCAGAACAAAGAGGATGGATTGATCAAGTGGCCGATGGTGTTTCATATTCTAGATATATAATTACTTTACAGGGTCGATCATTGCTTCGTTCTTTGCGTAAATTCGATTTATACAAAGAAATAGAAGAAGGCATTTCTGAAATAGCTAAAATCCCAGATAATAAAATTGACAATATAAATTACGTTTGGACAGATGATTTATTTTGATATGATTGGCATTATTATTGATGCTAAAAAAGCAAATAGTGAAAAAATAGAAAAGTTTGGAAGAATATTTACTTTAAAAAGAGGGCTAAATATTATTGCAGGAGATAATACCTCTGGAAAAACAAGCTTGGCTAAGTGTTTTTATTATATATTAGGTGTTGAGGAAATTATTGATGGTAAGCAAAATACGCTTGCAATGGATAGAAGTGTATATCAAAATTTTGTATATTCTGACCAGGCATTAGAACCTACACAAATGCAAGTGGAAAATTCTTACGTTATTGCTCAACTTTCCAATGGTGAAGGTAAAACAATAACTGTTAAACGTTTTGTTAAATTGGGGCAGCGAAAAGATTTTAAAAATATACAAATTTGGGAATGTAAAAAAGAGGAAATTACAGATGAAGTTCCATATACTGAATATTATGTTCACTCGCAGGATGATCATAATGAGAATTTGCCTTTTGGTTATTTCCAGTATCTAGCTCAATTTGGAGGATTAGATTTAATAAAGATTCCAACTAAAAATTCAGGGGAATATACGCTTTATTTGACAACATTGTTTGCATTGAATTTTGTCGAACAAACTAGAGGGTGGACTGATTATTTTGCAACTATTAGGGGATATAATTTTATTCAGCCTAAGCAGCGTATTGTGGAATATGCATTGGGAATTAATATGGATAAAACTATAGCAACTTATAAGTCACTTAAAAATGAGAATGATAAAATTAAAGATGAATGGACTAAACGAGTGAAAGATATATTTCAACGTTTAACATATAATAACCTTGTTATAATAGGATTGAATTCAGATATCTCAAAACAAGTTGATTTTCAATGCAAATTAAGAATTGGTGTTATAGGGGAAGAAGGAACTTTGGCTGAAGTAATAGAAAGAATGAAACAACGAATAGATTATTTGAATTCTTTTACTAGAAAAACCGATGAAGAACGATTTAATTCGTATAATCAGCAATTATCTATATTTCATACAAAGGAGAAACAATATGCAGACTTTGTTGAAAAATTGCAAGATGATATAAACAAAAAAACAGCTATAGAAAAACAATTGATAGCTATAGATGAAGAAATCAGTCGTAACAGGAATATTGAGAAAGTGTCAAATTTTATAAACGGTGGACATATGAGAAAATGTCCAACTTGCCATCGTGATATAGACGTAACTGATTTAGGATATATTAATGTTACCAACGAGGATCTTAATAGAAATATTCATTATTTAAATACTCAACGAAGATTTCTTCAAGGCATATTAGAAAGTTTAAATGAAAGTATTGATGAAAAAAATATATATTTATCGTACTATAAAAAGATACTAGGAATAGAAAAAGAGAAACTTAATACAGCATATGTAGAAGTCTCGGATAATAATACAATTCCTTCAGAAAGTGATATGATGGAATTAGCTGAATTGAAAATAAAATTGAATAATTATGTTATTGTAAATCAGCAAATAATGACAATGATTAATGATATGTGGCCATTGAAAACTACATTTGATGAAAATAAAAAGAAATTATCTGAATTCCAATTACATAAAGATGAGTCGGATAATTTAGTATTAAACAAATTACAATATCAATTTAAGGAATTTTTGAAAAAGCTGGGATATAAGAGCAATAATCTGCAGAGTGTTTCGTTATTATTAGATGAAAAAAATTCCAATTATTTATATTTGCCACAAGCAAAGGTAGAACAGTATGAAGAGCATCTTCGTTCTGTATCTTCAGCTTCAGATTTTGTGCGTTCTATTTGGGCATATTATCTTAGTATTATTAATATAGGAATTAAACATCCTGGATTTTTGGTATTTGACGAACCGTGCCAACATTCAATAAAAGAAGCTGATTTAAAAACTCTTTTTCAGATTTGTGCTAATATAAATAAACAAATTATTCTTTTCTGTTCATCTGAACCTAAAACAGAGGAAACAACAGAAGCTGAAAAAGGTAATACTGATGTTGTAAAAACGAATATACAGAATCTAATTAGTAACATAGATCAGAATCTTTACATATTGCATCAAATGAAACCAGGTGAAAAAACTATATCTAAACTTAATTAATCCCCTAATATATTAACCCCATTTCTAGGTTTACGTTTCATCCCACGAAGTATTTGTGCGGATTGTTCCTGATATGATAGAGGTTGGCTTTGTTTTTTGCCAGCCTCTATCCATTTAAGGAGTTCGTCCTCATAGAAATATAATTTCTTACCACGTTTATAGGTTGGGATGAGACCTGTACGAGCAAGTCTGTAGATTGTCGGTTTTGATTTTTGGATAAGTATGCTAGCCTTATCTATGTCAATTAGTTGATGCTGATGATCAAGTTTCTGTGGTTGTAGGGTTTCAACTAATTGGTAAATTTTCTCCACTTGTTCCGTTAAATAGCTTACGGCCTGCGGAAGTTTGTCGAATGTGATAGGTTCTTTTGTCATACAATCTGTTTTTGCTTTTGGGGATTGATACTTGTTCATGCAGTATTTATGAATATAAAGTCTGATTTATTGAATTATATCTGGATTTAATTTAATCAGGCATTCTGTTTCTGAGTGAGACATCTTTTTGATTATCGTGTTGATTTCATTTTCTTTCATGGTATCAGCAAATACTTTTTTAATGAACTCTGCTGTATAAGAACGTCGTTTACCTAATGCTTTACCTATGTTCCAACCCAAATGCATAACATCTATAGCTTTCAATTTTGAATCTACTTTTATAGGAATAATATCGATAGCAGTTTTATCCTGAAAGAAATCTGAAATATAAGCACAGAGGCGCTGCAGATTTTCTTGGCTTGTATAAGCAGCCATCGTTTGATGGATGTATATATGTACTAACTCTAGCTTTTTATCGTTCGTACGTTTCTGTTCTATAATAGTATTCGATCGGAGTTTTTCATATTCCATAAATGCTTGTTCTGGTGCAATCACAGAATCATTAAGATGTTCATGGATAGATAAAGATTTGCTATGATGACATAAATATATAATTATCTCGTATAATGCAATTTGCATTGATATATATAATCCTGTAGATATTATAAAGACCGATATAAAGATAATATTTGAGCTGAATTGATCAAAGCCTGCATTGACTGCTTCAATGCGTATAGCAAGTGCTATAAGAAGTAATGTTCCAGCTACACTAGAATCTAAAATATAATATTCAAATTTCTTCAAATACATAAGCCATATGTTTAACTGTTCGTAAGCAAAGGTAATGTTTACTGATTATGTATTATCAGAAAATGACAAGAGTGACATCAGACTTCATCAAACGTCACTAATTGTCATAAATAGTTTGATTATTATTGGAAAGTATAAAGTGTTCAGATGGAATAGGGGCGGATTAATTTATGGGATTGAATGTAAGACATGAATTTATAACTTATCATATAATAAACAAAAGTGGTATCCTTTCTATATTATATGATAAGTTATGCTATAATTCCAATAATCGTTCCGCTAATGGCGCATAATACTTTTGTACTTCTTCAGCTGTTGGAGTATGACCGCCAGGAAAGTGGTATGAATATTTATAATGCATTAAAAATAAAGGCTCAAAGTGTGCCAGATGGTCATTCTCACCAAATATTCCCCATATATTTTCTTGGTTAGCTACCTGACAATTGTCCCATTGATGCTGTTGAAGTTCTGCGAATTCATCAATCAATATTTGGTTAATGACAAGCTGCTGATTTCCGTTAGCTCGTGGTGATTTGTATTCATGCGAACCAATACGTTCCATCAAGAAGCGTGTCATTTCGAAATGAGGATTTCCGAGTAAAGCAGGGATATTGTTTTTAGATGCTACTATCTGTGCCAAAAACGAGCCATTACTGTTTCCTACCAATATATCAGGTTGTTCTTGGTTGCACAATCTTTGGATAAAGTCGAGAGCTTCCTGTGGATGCAGGGGTAAGTCTGGACTCAAAACTGTTGCCTTACCGCTGAAATATTCTTTCAAGGCAAGAGCTGGGATACATGTACCTGATGCAAAGAAACCGTGAAGGAAAAGAATTTTCTGTGCCATAATCAACAACCGCTTCCGTCAATATTACATGTTGCTCCTTCATTGATAGGACGTGAACGTAATCCGGCATCTTCTGGACTCAAAGTAACCGTACCGTCTTCCAATACAAAGCAAGGAATTCCAACGGCTCCAACACTTTTGGCTTCATTAAAGGCCGGATGATGATCCCGTAGTCTCAAGAATGCTTTCAAATCTCTTACGTGTTGACCAATATCGATGACTTCGTATTGGTTATTACCTTTTACTTGTTCTTCTACATACGTACAATCCGGACAAGTTTCCATTCCATATATTTTTATCATAGCTGTAGTTATTCATTTAAAGACTCAATTTTCTTCAAAGATAGCGATTCTGTCAGATAAAGCAAACATAAAAACAGGTCATATCCGATAGATTTATCAGATATAACCTGTTATAGATAAGATAAGAGTTATATTATTTCAACGAAATCTTATTCGCTGTCTCTCGTTTTTTCGAATTGACCAAATCAGCATAAATCTGTGTGGTCGAAACATTTTTGTGAGTAAGCATTTTCGATACTGTATAAATATCTGTGCCTAAAGAGATTTGTATGACGGCGTACGAATGACGGAAACAGTGGAAGGTTATGTGTTTTTTGATTCCGGCTTCCGAAATCCATTGCTTGAGAGGCTGATTCGTCATAGCTCTGGTCAGTCCTTTGAATACGCGGCCTGAACCAGGGATACCACATAGTTCCAATGCTTCGTTACTAATGGGGAGAGTGGCTTCAGTTTCTGTCTTTTCCGTACAAATTCTGATGTAATAACCATTGTCAGGACCGACTTCAATATTATCCCATGTAAGCTGTAAAATATCGCTGATACGAAGACCGGTCATACAGGAGAATAATGAAGCTTGTTTCAGTACAGGAATCTTGCATGGTGTAGCCGCCAGTTTCTTAACTTCTGCTAATGTGAGATACTGCTTTTTGACTTCTTTCCATTCAATCTTGTCTATGAAGTCATTCAGATTTTCACGTAGCATTTTCTCTTGATAAGCTATTTTCAGTAATGCACGGAAAGTCGAAAAATAGCCAGCTGCCGAATTCCTCGAAACACTGATATTAGGATGACGGATCTGTTTACAGTTCAGTAGATACTGCCTAAACTTCTGGCAAAGCTCCACCGTTACATCGCCGAAAGTGCAATAGCCGTTTACAAACTTTTCAAAATGCTGGTAAACGCAGTCCCATTTGTGATACTTCAGTTTTGCTTTTTCACGAAAATAGGCAAGGAAGTCAGCTTTCATTTTGTGCTTGTCAAGAAATCCAAACTCCTCATTGACGATTGCCTGTACTCTGATACAACGAATGGCTTCAGCCTTACTCAGCATCTCATTGTTGAAATCACGTTCAATCTCATTTTTAGGACGGGCATAGATATAAATGCCAAGATATTCCCTGCGACTCATTTTCATTGTGTACGGATTGCGAATAGCCGGATAATAGTCCAGGTAGAGAGAAATTCTGCCGTTACTGATAACTCTTTGTCTCAATGTTACGTTAGTACATGTAAGTGCCATAAGATTAATGTTTTTGGTTGATAAATTATTATTATCGGTACAAATTAAACTGGTGTTTTCTTGGTGAATACTCACACCGGGAAATAACTTATACCGGGATTATTCAATGATAGGATCTTCGAACAAATTATCGAGCTCAGGTTTGGATATAAGAGTATATTTTCCCTTTTTAATCTTGGGAATTTGATGATACTTGGTATAATGGTATAACTGGTCTCTTGTTATTTTGAATTTTTCCATAGCCTCTCGAACTGTATAGTATTTGGGTTCTTCAGCCTGACGTATTCCCTTTGCTATATCGAAGTGCTTTTTTGAATAGTATACAGTAATACCAACCTTCTTTTTCGGAATGGCATTTTTATAAACAAAAGAGTATATAGCATTAAGACTCATTTGAAATTTGTCCTGTACTTCTTGCACACTATACCATTCTGTAATGTCTGCATCTGGAGCCTTCGAGGAAAAATAAGCATCAACATGCTTTTTACTCCAGTAAGTCTTACCACGATTGAACGTTTTGGGAATTTTATTTTTCCTAGCCATCACAAATATCCATGATTCGCTAACATTGAATTTTTCTATAATTTCAGCTGTAGTATAAAATTCTGTGATTGCTTGTTTTTCCTTAGGTGGCAACTTAAAATCTGCAGGATGGTTAAACATATTGTTTATGTCATCTTTGCTTAAAAGAAATTTAGTTCCTATACGTGTTGCTTTTAGATCGCCTCGTTTAAGGTAACCATATATTGTTGGTCTTGTTACTCCAAGGTAAATTGCAGTTTCTGTAATAGTCAGAAAAGGTTTGTCTTTAATCTTCTCAATAGGTTTTTCTGTAACAATTTTTTCAGTTAAATTATTATTGGCAATTATTGCTGCATCACGCTTACGTTTCTTATATAATGCGTTTCCACACTTATGGGAACAACAATTTGTCGTCGTTTTGTAGGCAATAAATTCTTTACCGCACCAGGCACAAATTCTTTTAATTTCAATTCTACTTTTCATTTTATTTCGCTTTATTTCACCCAATAATCTGTATAATCCCGTAAAATTCTGTAAAATGGCGTAAACTCACTCCACAATCTGTCCAGCGTAAAATGCCGGAATTTTGCTTCGTGGTACAAAAACGGTACAAAAAGATGATGTACAAAGCTTATAAATGACTAATATTGACAGTAGAGCAACAAAAAAGGCGCCCTGTAAAGAGCGCCATATTAATCGATTATAATCAATTTAACTCATTGATAATCAGATAGTTACTTGCCGATGCAAAAGTGCTTAAAAATATTCCCCAGCACCTCATCCGTCTCAATCGTTCCGCCCACGATTTCTCCCAAGTGATAAAGACACTCACGAAGGTCTTGTGAAACCAGGTCACCGGAGAGCTGCATGGCCAGTCCGTCTTGTACGCGGTGGATAGCTTCCAGCGCACGGCTCAGTGCTTCATAGTGGCGGATGTTGCTCACCACTACATCGTTCTGCGACAGGTCAGGCAGGGCAGCGAAGTCCACCAACTGCTTCTGAAGCTGAGAAAGTCCCTCTTTCTGCTTGGCCGAAAGGGAAAGCACACATACGTCCTCCGGCAAATCGGGGAGAGCCACTTTCAGGCGATCAAACTGTGCATCCTTCGAAGCCGCAGTATCCATATCTGCCGATGAAAGCAAATCTGCCTTGTTGAAGACAATCACCAAGTGCTTGTTCTTGCAGCGAGGCAAAATCTTGTCGGCCAACTGACGGTATTGCTCTTCGGCACAAGTGGCATCAATAACCCAAAGCACGATGTCGGCCTGATCCAGCTTCTGGAAACTCCGTTCGATGCCTAAGCTTTCGATGGTGTCGGATGTTTCGCGGATACCGGCGGTATCGATGAAGCGGAAGGTGATACCTCCAAGATTCATGGTATCTTCAATGACGTCGCGGGTGGTGCCATGAATGTCGCTCACGATGGCACGTTCTTCGTTCAGGAGGGCATTCAGCAGGGTGGACTTACCGGCATTTGTTTCGCCAACGATAGCTACGGTCACTCCGTTCTTCAGAGCATTGCCCACGCTGAACGTATCTACTAAGTGATGGATAACCTGCTCAATCTGACGGGCGATGTCTTCCAGTTCCGAACGGTCGGCAAACTCAAGTTCCTCGTGGTCGCTGAAGTCGAGTTCCAGTTCCATGAGGGAGGTGAGGTGAAGCAGCTTGTCGCGCAGGACAGCCAGTTCACGGCTGAATCCGCCGCGCATCTGGTTCATGGCCATGCGGTGGGTAGCGGCAGAGGTGGATGCGATGAGGTCGGCCACGGCTTCGGCCTGGCTTAGGTCCATCTTGCCATTCAAGAAGGCACGCTGGGTATATTCACCCGGTCCGGCGGCACGGCATCCTTGGCGGATAAGAAGCTGCATCACTTGCTGGAGGATGTAGCTCGAGCCGTGGCAGGAGATTTCCGTGGAATCCTGACCAGTGTAAGAGTGAGGGGCACGAAAAAGGCTGACCAGCACTTCATCGATAATTTCTCCTTCGGGTGTGAGGATATGGCCGAAGGTGAGGGTATAAGGTGCGCGTTCAGCTAATGGCTTTCCAAAAACGGGCTTAAAGATGCGGTCGGTGAGGGTGATGGCTTCCGGCCCCGACACGCGGATGGTGCCGATGGCTCCGCCTTGAGCGGTGGCAATGGCACAGATGGTATCTTCAGTTTGTAATATGTTCACGTATATATGTCTTTTTAAAATCCTTGCAAAGATACGGTTTTCGGGTTACATCCGGAAGTGGAGTCGGCAGATTTATGCGGGCTGGTAGAGGGTTTTCACCAGCAGGTCGACTACTTTTTCGAGGTATTCACGGTCGGTTTCATCGAATGTAGCCAGCTGGTCGCTGTCGATGTCGAGCACGCCCCGCACTTCTCCTGCGACTATCATCGGCACGACGATTTCGGAACGGGAGAGGGAACTGCAGGCTATGTGCCCGGGGAACTTATCTACGTCGGGCACGAGTTGGGTACGGGCTTCAGCCCAGGCGGTGCCGCATACGCCGCGTCCTTTCTTGATGCGGTAGCAGGCCACGCTGCCCTGAAACGGACCAAGGTGGAGTTCGCCTTCGTGTACGAGGTAGAAGCCTATCCAAAAGAATCCGAAGGCTTCTTTCAGGGCGGCACTGGTGTTGGCCAGTACGCTGATTTCGTTTTTCTCGCCTTCAATCAGAGGGGCGAACTGTTCGAGGAACTGAGCGTATCGCTGACGCTTGTCGGTGAGAGTGGATTTAAAACTTGCTTCCATATGAGTGAGTTTTCAGACATAAAAACAGGTTCTCTTCCGAAGAAGAGAACCTGTTGATTCATAATAAGTTTGTTAGATTCTTTCAAGTACAACTTTAATCAGGTCGTCAATCTTGTTCTTGTATCCGGTGTTGGCTTCCTTAGCTACGCGGTTCGCAATGACCATGCAGACGGTGGTAGCTTTATGGCCTTGTAGACGTGCCAGTCCGGCCAGTGCAGAACTTTCCATCTCGAAGTTGGTGATGCGGTGTCCCTGATACTCGAAGCTCTCGATTTTCTCGTTCTGGTGCGGGTCGGCCAGTGGAATACGGAGCTGGCGTCCTTGCGGACCGAAGAAACCGCCACAGGCTACTGTCACACCACGTACCATGTCTGTACCGGCGATACGGTCTACCAGTTCTTCGTTGGCATGAATCACATAGGGAGCCGGTGCACAGAGATTGCCCGTCCAACCTAAATGGTTAAGCAGAGCACGTTCCATGGGCAGGTCGCACACCGCGTTACGTCCTTCGTAGAAGTTCAGGAGGCCGTCGAATCCTACGGAGATAGCGGAACAGATGTAGGTGCCTACAGGCGTATAAGGTTGCAAACCGCCGCAGGTACCGATACGCACAATTTCCAACTGACGGAAGGTATCGTTTTCTTCACGGGTCTGGAAATTGATGTTGGCCAGTGCGTCGAGTTCGTTCATTACGATGTCTACGTTGTCGCATCCGATACCGGTAGAGGTTACCGTGATGCGTTTGCCCTGATAAGTACCGGTCACGGTACGGAACTCACGGCTTTCCACTTCGCATTCTTTGGTGTCGAAATGTGAGGCTACGAGAGCTACACGTCCGGGGTCGCCTACCAGGATGACTTTATCTGCCAGGTGTTCCGGTTTCACGTGGAGGTGGAACACCGAACCATCTTCATTGATGATCAGTTCTGAAGGAGGAAAATACTTTTTCATACGCATTTGTTTTTAGTTAGCAAGTTAAGTGTTTTGTTTCTGTCTTTTTATTTGCCGATGGGTTCATGTCCGGCCGGGTGTGAATCAGGGTGGGCAATGCTGCTCCGCATGTCGGTATCGGCCTGAATATTCTTCATCCGGTAATAATCCATGATACCGAGGTTGCCGGTGCGGAAGGCTTCTGCCATGGCTTTAGGCACTTCAGCTTCTGCCTGAATCACATTGGCACGGGCTTCTTCGGCTTTGGCTTTCATTTCCTGCTCCAGGGCAACAGCCATAGCACGACGTTCCTCAGCCTTTGCCTGAGCGATGTTCTTGTCGGCATTGGCCTGGTCTATCTGCAAGGAAGCTCCGATGTTACGGCCTATATCGATGTCGGCTATATCAATGGAAAGGATTTCGAAGGCAGTACCGGCATCCAGTCCCTTACGCAACACAAGTTTGGAGATGGAGTCGGGGTTTTCGAGTACCGATTTGTGGTTTTCGGAAGAACCGATGGAGGAGACGATACCTTCGCCTACACGAGCCAGTACGGTGTCTTCACCGGCACCACCTACCAATTGGCGGATGTTGGCGCGTACGGTTACACGAGCTTTGGCTATCAACTGGATACCGTCTTTGGCTACAGCGGTTACAGGAGGTGTGTCAATGACTTTCGGGTTGACCGACATCTGTACGGCTTCGAACACGTCACGTCCGGCCAGGTCGATTCCGGTGGCCATCTGGAAAGACAGGTCGATATTGGCTTTTGATGCCGATACCAGCGCATGTACTACCTTTTCCACGTGTCCGCCGGCCATGTAGTGAGCTTCCAACTCGTCGCGCGTAATGGTGCTCAGTCCGGCCTTGTGGGCTTCAATCATGGCAGGCACGATGACGTAAGGCGGTACGTTACGGATACGCATCAGGAACAGCTGGATAAGCGAAATCTTTACTCCTGACACCTTGGCCGAAAGCCAAAGAAAGAAAGGTACATAGTGAAAGAATATGACCAGGAAGATAATGGCACCTCCGGCCAGTATAAACGGAAGATAAGCGGGATTAATCATATAACTTAGATTTAAAAGTGAATACAAAAAGGGAGAGAGGGATTAGGCCTGCTTCACGTAAACAGTGGTTTCGTTGATGCGGACAATTTCTACCGGTGTTTTTTCGTCGATGAATCCGTCGGCCGATTGTACCTCGATGATGTGTCCGTTGAAGTCGGCATTACCTATCAGGGTCAGGCGGGTGACGCTCATGCCTTTGTCACCGGGTTTCAGGTCCATTCCTTCAAAAGGTGAGGGACGGTAGTCGAGCGTTTTCTTCAGCGACAGGCGGTCTACGGTCTTTGAGCGCATGAACCACCATGTGACGCCGATGATACCCAGCAGGGAAACTCCTAAGGTAATGAATCCTGCCTCCGAACCGAGTGATGTAAAGGCGGAATAGATGGCATACAGGATGCATACCGCCGACCCGATTCCCGCTATGCTGATGCCGGGAATCAGGAAGACCTCTATGGCAAAAAGTATCAATCCGCCTACGATGAGTGCAATGATAATCAGTGTTTCCATGGTTATGTGAATATTAAGGATTTTTGAGTTTGCGGATTTCCGTGTTCCGGATGTCGAGGGTCAGACGAGCTATCTCCTCGCGCAATTCCTTTACCCGTTTTTCCTGGTCTAGTATGCCGGGAGTCAGCTGACCTTTTGTACTCTGATTACCAGAAGCGTACTTGGCCCGTACTCTGTCAAGTGCATCAATCATCGTATCCAAATCCTTTTCCTTCTGCTGGAGCAACTGATATTTCTTTCGTGCATCAGCCGATCGGAAATCACTAAGTGTGTGATAAATAGCATTATCGTCCACCACGAAACGGAAGTCACCTTTCTTCTGGGTTTCATTGCCTCCGTACATCACTTGTGCCAGTTGCTGTTTGGCGATGCGTACCTTGTCGGCATCGTTCCAGGTGTGACGGATACCATTCAGCATGGCAACGTTGGTCAGCAGCGCAGGATCGGTGGTGTCATAGTCGTACACCCGCTTGGAATTGTTGGGGGCAAACACGTACACACAGACTTTTCCTTCCGGCTGATAGCGGTCGGAAGCAAACCAGCCCAAGTCGTTGAAATCGTCGATGGCATACATGTAATCATTGAAAGGAGAGTTGAACGGTAATCCCATGTTGTCGGGCTTCAGGTAGCTTCCATCCTCTGCGTCATAGCGGGTAATAAAAATATCGTATCCGCCTAAACTGGCTTCGCCCTTGGCTGCAAAATACAAGGTAATGCCATCGGAGTTCATGAACGGATAGTTCAGGTCGGTACCCACCTCTTCCAGTCCTTTGACTTTCTCTGGCACACTCCAGTCTCCGCCTAATGTAGCGCTGGAGTACAGCACCTTCTGGTTGGTTCCCGGCAAACGGTGGGAAAGTATCTTCTTGTCCTTCATGCCGTTCGTAAATTCCGTGCAGTCGCTTTCTCCTGTCAAACCGATTTTTCCAGATTCTTCGTGGATTTTATAAGCTTCAAGAAAATTCGCTTTATCGACTACAAAACTATCAATTACGGCCACATTCTCTACGCCTCTTATCATACGAGCTCCCATGCGGTAGCGATTCATCAAGCCTTCCACTTCAGAAGCGTCACGATTTTTTCTTTCCAGCCAGTAGATATGTTCATCCAGATTCTCAATGGCTTCGTCGAAACGGTAGAGGTCGGCATACGCCTTGCTCAGGTAAAGATAACCGTTGATTACCTTGCGTTCGGCACTCTTTTCCAGATAAGGAAGTGATTCCTGCAGTTCGCCTGTCTCGTAACAGCAGGCGCCGTACCAGAAATTGTAATTGGCATTCGAAGGAGACTGTTTCACCAGGCGCTTGAACACGGGTTTGGCCTTATCGAATTCTTTATTGTTGAACCATTTCTGTGCCTGGCTTAAGCTTTGGGCAGAAGTTCCTCCTGCGCAACAAAGAGCCAGCAGAGGAAGCAAATATCTTTTTTTCATCGTTTCTGTGTCTAAAAGTTTCTCAAATGTAGGAATATTCTTGGAATTATGCCATTTTCTGTTCTGCTATTTTTCATTCAGGCAGAACTTTTGTGTGTTTATTTTTGCGAATGTAGTAAATAATGCGCTATTGTCAAAGCGTACGCTTGGCCTGACTTGATAAAAATCTGTAACGAGAACCTGTGGTTCGGGCGTTTTTTCGTAAATTCGTCGCCGTTTTAACAACATACGATATGGGAAAAATGACGGAAGAAGACCGCCTGATGCGCCGCATCAACCAGCGGTTTATGAAAGGAGTGATGAATTACAAGCTGATAGAAGAGGGCGACCGTATTCTGGTGGGGCTTTCGGGAGGAAAGGATTCGCTGGCCTTGCTGGAGTTGCTGGCCCGACGTTCGCGCATCTACAAGCCGAAGTTTTCGGTGGTGGCGGCGCACGTGGTGATGAAGAACATTGCTTATGAATCCGACCAGACTTACTTGCGCGAATATGCCGAAAGTTTGGGAGTGCCCTACGTGTGTTATGAAACGGAGTTCGATCCGTCGACCGATACGCGAAAGTCGCCGTGCTTCCTCTGCTCATGGAATCGCCGCAAGGCCCTTTTCACTGTGGCCAAAGAGCAGGAATGCAACAAAATCGCTTTGGGACATCACATGGACGACATACTGGAAACCCTGCTGATGAACATGACCTTTCAGGGAGCATTCAGCACCATGCCGCCGCGCCTGGTGATGCGTAAGTTCGACATGACCATTATCCGCCCCATGTGCCTGGTACACGAAGCCGACCTGAAAGAGATGGCCGCTCTCCGTGGTTTCCGCAAGCAGGTGAAGAACTGCCCGTACGAGAAAGATTCTCACCGTTCGGATATGAAAGAGGTGCTGGCACGCCTGGAAGCCATGAATCCGGAGGCTCGCTATAGCTTGTGGGGAAGCATGAACAACATCCAGTACGATATGCTTCCGATAGAAATAGAAGAAAACGGCTCACTCAAATAAATGTCAGTCGGCAGAATGAAGAATCACCTGTTTGCCGGACATGGTGACTTTTCCTTCGGCAATCAGTTCTGACAAGGCACGGGCCAGTGACGGACGTGCCACTCCTAAAATAAAGGCCACTTCCTGCTGGTTGTGGATGCCTCCGTGCATTTTCAGGTAGTTCAATAGGCGTGATTTCAAGCTTTGCAAGGCAAACTCGTTGAGTTTTCGACTCAGGAACAAACTCCGGTCGGATATCGTGGCAATGAAATTCCGCATTACAGCCGGCTGGGCATGCATGAACTCCTCAAAACGTGTCCGGTCCATGACAAGTACCTCACAAAGTTCTGTGGCTTCCACATTTACCGGGAAGCGATTCTCCGAGGCATAGATAAAAGCCGGTGCCAGAATGTCGGGCGCCTTAATCCAGTCTATGGTGAGCTGCTTGCCCTCGGCATTCTCCATTTGTGTCCTCACATGTCCCTTTATCAGAATAAACAAGGAGCGGCACACGTCACCCTGACGGGCAATGAATTCTCCTTCCTTATATGTGCGCAGACTGTTCGGGGCTTTACGGAGCAACTGATAAAGTGCCTCCGGGTCACAGCCTTCAAACAGGCTCATTCGGCTCAAAATTTCGGTATGCATCTTTCTTTTAACTTTTCTTTGGGTTGCGTGTCACATAGGTGACAGAAATCCCGTGCAGGATTCCTCATCTTTGCGCAAACTTAATGAAAAATCAATAATAACCCAAGAAAGAATATGGAAGGAAATATGTTTTGTTACCAGTGTCAGGAAGCGGCTAAAGGCACTGGATGTGTGTTGCGAGGAGTATGCGGAAAGAAAGATACCACCGCACGCTACATGGATTTGTTGCTCTTTGTGGTGCGCGGCGTATCGGTGGCTGCCGATGCCTTGCGCACGAAGGGATACGAAGTGGAAGCCGGTACGAATGAGTTTGTCACCGACGCACTTTTCTCTACAATTACCAATGCCAATTTTGACGATGAAAGTATCCTGGCTCGTGTGAGAAAGGGACTGGAACTGCGCGATCGTTTGAAGGCATGTGCCGTGGAAGCAGGTATCGTCCTACCGGAAGCGGATGAACTGACATGGAACGGTAAAGAGGAAGAATACCTGTCCAAGTCAGCTTCCGTAGGAGTGTGGAGAGAACCGAACGAGGACCTTCGCTCGTTGAAAGAACTGCTGATGTACGGACTGAAGGGAATGGCAGCTTACCACGAACATGCCATGCGTCTGGGATTTGCCGACGAGGCCATTCATGCCTTTATGCAATCGGTTTTGGCGCGTATCACCACACAAACAATGAGAGCGGATGAACTGGTGGCTCTGGTACTTGAGACCGGACAGCACGGAGTGCAGGTAATGGCCTTGCTGGACCGTGCCAACACCACCCGCTACGGGCATCCGGAACTGACGAAGGTAAACATCGGAGTAGGGAAGAATCCAGGTATCCTGATCAGCGGACACGACTTGCACGACCTGGAAGAGCTTTTGCGCCAGACTGAAGGTACGGGAGTAGACGTGTACACGCATAGCGAAATGCTCCCGGGGCACTATTATCCGGCCTTCAAGAAATACAAGCATTTTGTAGGGAACTATGGAAATGCCTGGTGGAAGCAACGCGAAGAGTTTACGGCATTCAACGGCCCGATTGTGTTCACCACCAACTGTATCGTGCCGCCACTGGAAAATGCGACTTATAAGGAACGGATGTTTACGGCTAATTCAACGGGGTATCCCGGATGCAAGCATATTGCCACGGATGCCGACGGCCACAAGGATTTTTCAGAGGTCATCGCACTGGCCAAACAATGCCAGCCGCCTGTAGAGCTGGAGCAGGGAGAGATTATCGGCGGATTTGCCCATAATCAGGTGATGCAACTGGCTGATAAGGTAGTAGAAGCCGTGAAGAGCGGTGCCATTCGCAAGTTTGTGGTCATGGCTGGATGTGACGGACGCATGAAGAGCCGCGATTATTATGCCGACTTTGCTCAGGCACTTCCGAAAGATACGGTCATCCTTACGGCTGGTTGCGCGAAGTACCGTTACAACAAGCTTCCGTTAGGCGATATTCAAGGAATTCCCCGTGTGCTTGATGCCGGACAATGTAACGACAGCTACTCACTGGCCGTCATTGCCCTGAAGCTGAAGGAAGTCTTCCAGTTGAACGACATCAACGAACTCCCCATTGTGTACAATATTGCCTGGTACGAACAGAAGGCGGTCATCGTCCTGCTGGCCCTGTTGAGCCTGGGCGTGAAACATATTCACCTGGGACCTACCTTACCAGCCTTCCTCTCACCAAACGTAGCCAAAGTACTGGTAGAACAGTTCGGCATCGGAGGCATTACTACCCCCGAAGCGGACATGAAACTGTTCGGTATCTGTTGACGGCTTAATACGATTTCTCGTTAGCCAAGTTCCAGGCGTTAAGGAAAGAAGCCTTGGTAATTTCCACCACCTTCTCCCAGTTCAACTTGTCGGCATGGTCAGAAGGCTGGTGGTAATCCGGATGTCCGTCAGTGTGATACCAGATGATGGGAATGTCGTGTACGGCAAACGAAGCATTGTCGCTTCCTCCCACCGGACGGTCCCACGGGCGGTAATCCGGTTGCAGTTTCAACCCGTAACGGGCAATGTCATCCTTGAGCCACTGGCCCAGTGCCGGATGTGCTTCCGTATAGAAATACACCACGTGCTCAGGTTGTTCCGGCCGATTGTTCCGGCCAATCATATCGAAATTCAAATAACCTTTGATATCCTTTATAAAATCGCAGTGCTGCATGAAATACTTAGAGCCTAAGAGTCCTTTCTCTTCTCCATCCCAGAATGCGATGATGACGTTGCGCAGGGGCTTTTTGCCACTGGCCTGAAAAGCACGGGCAATCTGCATCACGGCCGATACACCCGACGCATTGTCATCGGCTCCGTTGTAAATCTTGTCACCTGCCAGTGTTTCATCAATGCCCAGATGGTCGAAATGTGCGCCTACCACTACGTACTCATTGGTCCGTTCTCCTGGAATCATGCCTAATACATTGGCCATGCGGAGCGAGCGGTGCGTACCCTGCTTCAGCTGGGCAATGGAATCAGGATGTACCTGCCAACGGCCTTTCTGCTGCCGTTCCTTAGCACAGGCTTCGAAAGGCTGGTAATACGAATCATCATACAGAGGAGCGATGCCGGCTTCCTGAAGACAGGAAACCAGGTAACGGGCTGCCACGCGCGAGCCAATCATACCGGCTTCACGTCCTTGCAGCGCGTCATCGGCCAGAAAGCCTACAATGGCCTCGGCAGAAGGGCGGTTGATACTCTTCAGACCTTTTTCTACGGCGGTCTGTGCCTGAAGGAAAGATGTACCGCATGAGCCTATCGCCCACACCAGTAGGAGAGAAGTGATTGTCTTTTTCATAATGAGAGCAAAAATAGGCAGAACTTATGAATTTCACAAACTTATCCTAAAAATTGAGATTGATTCCAGCCATCACAGTGGCACGCGGCATGGGATACCCGGCATTGATTTCATATTTCTGTGCCAACAGGTTTTCACCACGTGCCCAGATGTCCAGCCAGCGGTTCACACGGAAGGTGGCACGCAGGTTCCAAAGCACGAAATCTTCAGTCACCACGGGGTCCGTCTGCGTATAAAGTCCGGCAATGTATTGCAGACCCGTAGATACGTTCCACCGTCCTTGCGAGAAACTGGCTCCGGCATAAAGTTTATGTTCCGGAGCGGCGATGACCGGATTCTTCATGTGAAGGTAACTGTAATTTCCGTCTACCGACCAGTGGCGGTCGATACGGTAGGCAGCCTGTACTTCTACACCCGCATTTTCTATCTCTCCGGAGTTCTGGTTCAGCATACCACTTCCGTTAGGATTCGGCAACGTCTGGATAAGGTTCTTTCCGTCAATAAAGAACAGATTGACGCCATACTGCAGCCTGCCATTCATCAGTTGCTGTGAGAAGGCCAGTTCATAGTTCCACATAGATTCCGGTTGCAGGTCAGGGTTTTGTGGCGAGAACATATACATTTCCCGAAGAATGGGGTAGCGGAAACCTTTTGAAGCCGATGCCTTCAGTTCCATAGCTTGTGGCAGATGAAAAGCCAGACCGACCTGCGGCATCCATTCCGTTCCCACACGCGAATGATGGTCTACCCGGAGTCCGGCATTGAACGTCAGCCACGAACGGATGTCCTGACGCAAGTCCACGTATCCGGCCAGTTCATCTTCCTGCTTGTCCACCAGGCCGGCAGACGTACCCGCATTTTCTCCACTCACATATTCATTCCACGCATGTCCTCCGTAGCGGAACCAATCAAAGCCAAAGGTAATGCGGTTTCCCTCGAAGAATCGGGTACTTTGATAGAGCGAAACACCCATCATGTGGTCGCGGGAGTTGAAGCGGGCATCTTGCGGACTCTCTCCGGCAGAAGGAGTATATCCGTCGTTAATCCAGTGATTCCCCCAGTTATAGAAGAAGCTCCATGCCCCGGAAGTCTTTTCGTAGTGGTTTTCCATGGCAAAAGAAGTGACTCCGCGCGTAATGCGCTGGTCACCGTCGAGTAACGGGGCAGTTATCGGACCGGGATAGGAGGCATTGAAATGTGTCACGTTTACATCTCCACGCAGGTTCCAGTGCTCAGCCACTTCATATCCCAGCTTGGCATATCCACCGTACTGTTCAAATCCCATATCGGTCCGATGCCCGTCGGTCCGATTGTAGGAGCCCGATACCAGGCTCGAGAACCGTCCCTTGCGGACACGGTTGGTCAGTTCCGTTTCCAGCGTGTTATACGAACCATAACCCGCATGAAGATGTGTATCGACCCCGTCTTTCTGCATCTTCCGTGTCACAATATTGATCACGCCTCCCATAGCATTCGAACCGTAAAGTACCGAGGCTGGCCCTCTCAACACCTCTACGCGCTCAGCTAGAAACGACTGGTAGGCATCGGCTATCGGATGACCGAAAATCCCTGCATATTGCGGATGACCGTCAATCATGACCATCAACCGGGCCGTACCTCCACTCAGTCCGCGCAGGGAAATACAGCCTGCAGCTCCGGTTGACACACCGTAGCCCATGATGCCTCGCGAAGTGACAAAGAGACCGGGCACCTGCTCAGTAAGCACGGGCAGCAAAGACAGTTGTAAGGCACTTTCTATCTGGGCACGCCCCACTACCGACACGGTCTGTGAAAGATGCCGCACATCCGTTTCATGGCGTGCTCCGGTCACTACCACCTCGTCTATCTGGTGAATCTTGCTTGTCAATGAAAGTGTATCTCGTTGTGGTTTCTGGGCCATTCCTGCATGGCAAGCCAGGCCGAGCAGTAAAACAGGTATCGTTCGTTTTTTCATTCAAGTCGTCAATTAAATGTATGCACGTAAAAGGATGCAAAAGTAAAAAATCCTATTAAAAAACAAATTGCTCAGAGCCAATATAATTGCCCCTGAGCAAAACCTTATTCTAATTCTTTTTATCAAGTTTTTTATTCTGCTAACGAGAGGGTTACGGTAACTTCTCCTTTGCCACCCAGCAAATCCAGCATCTCATTGCGGCTGGACACGCCATCCACCTTTCCCAAGCGGGTAAAGTTCCATGAATTCGTATCGTAATAAATAACAAACGAATTGCCCTGATACAGAATCAGGTCGCCGGGAGATGTGGTTGTCTGCCGGTCATTTCTTGGCAAGGAAAAGCCTAAAGAGCCCACCTTTTCCATATCTCCGTAATCATTCATGCGAATGTCTACACTTCCTTGCGCCAATTGTTTCATCAGCGTCTCTGTAGATGAATTCTTTACTAATGTAGCTGTAAAAGAGCGACCGTTCACGGTCAGTTTAAGTGTATTATTTTCCATAGGAGTGTCTTCATTTTCATCGTTTTCAGGATGTTCATTGGTTTCACTGTCTCCAGCATTCCCCGACTGTCCGGGGGTGTTCATTTCAAGTGCAGACGGGGCATCGTCCGAAGGATTGCAGGCAAACAGAGTCATGCCAGCAAAAAGCAGAAGCGGGAATAACAAGATTCTCTTCATAAATAAAAATGTAGGTGACAGAAAAGGGAAGAGTGAAAGGTCATCGGCCCCGACAAAAGCGAGAAGCCGATGACGCTGGATAGATTATTGCAGTTTACTATATTCTTCGTCTGAGACAGGTTCCAGCCATTCGTTCGAAGTGTTTTCTCCTTCCACTTCGAATGCCAGGTGTGCAAACCAGCTGTCGGCTGCTGCCCCGTGCCAGTGCTTCACGCCGGCAGGAATATGAATCACCGTGCCCGGCAGAATCTGCACGGCAGGTTTGCCTTCTTCCTGATACCAGCCACGGCCAGCTACTCCGATAAGCATCTGTCCGCCGCCTTTAGTCGCCCGGTGAATATGCCAGTTGTTGCGGCATCCCGGTTCAAAGGTCACATTGAATACCGGCACCTGTTCCTTCGAAACCGGAGCCAGGTAACTCTGACCGATAAAGTATTGTGCAAATGCGGTATTCGGTTCTCCGATTGGGAAAACCATTTCGCGCTGGAAAGTTGCCTTTGCCTCTTCTCCGGTTACATCTTCCGCCCACACTTCCTTGGCCTGACGGAAAGCGGCCCATGCTTTCGGCCATCCGGCATAAAAGGCAATGTGCGTAATGATTTCCGAGATTTCCGTACGGGTGATGCCGTTCTGCTTGGCAGTCTGCAAGTGATAAGTCAGTGAACTGTCGGTAATACCCTGACTGATAAGTGAAGTGATGGTGACCAGACTCCGGTCGCGCAGACCGAGTTTGTCGGTACGGCTCCACACCTCACCGAAAAGTACATCATCATTAAGTTCCGCGAATTTAGGAGCAAAATCTCCCAGCTGATCGCGTCCAGCCGTCTGTTTAATCGTTTCCTGTGCCATAATAGTTGTACTGTTTATTACCCATGCGGCAAGCGCAAGGACCATTTGTATTTTCATAATGGTATGAGTTATTGGTTTGTCTTCTTTTTCAATGGCAAAGTTAACCGATTAATATGGGGCGAATGTATACCATTTACAGATGTTTATACCCGAATTGTGGAAAGTGTTTTCAGGTATTGCATATTTGTCTTTTTGATTATGTAACAAAATCAAAAAATGTACTATATTCGCAATATAGAAACAGCCGTTTCGGAAATGGCTGTTTCGGAAATGATAGTTTCTAAAGATAAAAAACTATGCAATATGAGATTTTTTGATAGAACAAAAGAGATAGCGGCCTTACAAGAAATAAAGGCAATGTCTGAGCATAGTGCGCAGTTTACCGTGGTTACCGGCAGACGACGTATTGGTAAAACTTCACTTATATGGAAAGCATATGAAAATGAGACTTTCCTTTATTTCTTTGTAGCCAGAAAAGCAGAAGCAGAGTTATGCGAGTCTTATCAACTGGAAATAGAACAGAAACTGGGCATTCAAACATTGGGCAGGGTAGATAGTTTCGCACAATTATTTGAATTTATTCTGAAGCTTTCCGTAGAAAGACCTGTTACTCTTTTCATTGATGAATTTCAGGAATTCTTCCGTGTGAATAAATCCATATACAGTGATATGCAACGAATATGGGATATGCATCAGAATACAGCACATATTAATCTGATAGTTTGTGGTTCCATTTATTCTATGATGACAAAAATCTTTAAAGACAAAAAAGAGCCATTGTACAATCGTCAGACCCGATTTATGAATATTCGTGCCTTTGCTCCTTCTGTATTGAAAGAAATTCTGGCAGAATACAATCCACGATATACTGCTGAAGACCTCCTTGCGCTGTATTCTTTTACAGGTGGAGTGGCAAAGTATGTTCAGCTACTTATCGATGCTGGAGCTACCACGAAAAAACTAATGCTCCATCAAATAGTAAAAGCTGATTCTGTCTTTCTTACAGAGGGTAAAGCCATTCTGATTGAAGAATTTGGAAAGGACTACGGAATTTATTTTTCCATTCTTTCAGCTATAGCACGTGGAAAAACCAGCCGTTCGGAAATAGAGAATAATATAGGTAAAGAGATTGGGGGGTATCTAACAAAACTGGAAGCCGATTATGAGATAATAACCAAAAAACAACCGTTGTTTGCAAAGAGTTCCACAAAGAACGTTCGTTACTCAATCAGTGATAATTTCTTTACATTTTGGTTCCGTTTCATTTATAAATACAATTATATACTTGAAATTGAAGGTTATGATAAGGTTATAAAAATCATTGAACGCGATTATGAAACTTATACCGGCCTAATGTTAGAACGCTATTTCAAACAAGTTCTGATAGCTGAGCAGGAATATACACGTATCGGAGGCTGGTGGGACCGAAAAGGGGAGAATGAAATTGATATGATTGCTGAAAATGAGCTTGACAATAAAGCTGTCTTTTTTGAGGTGAAGCGTAAAGCCGAAAATATTGATTTGGATGTATTGAAGGCAAAAGCTCAGGCCTTTCTTAAAAGCACAGGAGAATTTAAGGACTATGATATTGCCTATAAAGGTTTATCTATGGCAGATATGTAGCATTAAATGAAAAGCATTGTATGTTTAGGTAACGGAGCGTATACTTCTTTAAAAAGAACCCGTCATGAAGTAAAATTCTTCGATGACGGGCAAATTACTATTTCCTGATTTTATACCGAAATGTACATTATCATTTATTAAATGGGCATAAATCAATTGTCAGTTCTTTGAGCTGTTCATCCGAGAGATGCATATTTTTCAAAAGGTTCAACAGTTCTTCCTGACGTGGCTGCCCTAGTGTCATGCGATACAAGGCAAGCACCTTGATAAGACGTTTGTACTTATATCGATCGCGGCTGAGAGGGTAAAGCGGAACAATACGCTCAATGTATTCCAATTTTGCCCGTTGTTCTTCCGTCAGATCTGCGACAGGAAGGCACCAATAAGGAACAATATCCGAATGTGTACCTTTCAAATTCGAATAAGCCAGAGAAAACAGTTCATCCCAAGTATGATAAGTTTCACTGCCATACAATTTTACCACATTTCTACGAATGGCCAGACACTTAAAACGGTTGATACGACCCTCTCGTTGCTCCAAATCCACAGGATTGGAAGGTAGATTCCAGTGAACAATTTTTCTGGCATACCAATGAAAATCAAGACCTTCCTGACCTATTGATGTTGTTGAAAGCAGGAACGGACGGAAAGGAGAATTGAAAGCCTTACGAATATTAGTGGTACGAGCTACAGATTTGTCAGTGACCGTTTTATCAATGAATGGAATAGCAAAATGACAACGCATAAGTTGTTTCTTTTCTTCCATTCCCAAAGAATCGGTTGTATCTATGCTAAGATTGCTTGTGCCAATAATAGCCTCCGTAACAGTATGTCCCAATATCTTTGTTTGTGTCATGTGGGCATATTCATCAAGTACAGCCTGTAGGTTACCTACCACACAGTAATCAAGAACTGATTCGTAATAATCATCATCGTTCTTTTTGTTATACATCAGGTCTATCACAGCTGCACTTTCAGGTTTGTTGAATACTGAGACGATTGCTTTAGCCACCATTTGGGCATCTTCTTCATTGCCAGATTGCCGATAAGCACATACAGCCGGTGAAGCGATGGCAATATCTGTCATCACATCTAATGCATTTGAAGGCACATACAAGTCGCTCAAATCTTCCACTGGCTTTCCATCCAGTATTTTCATGAGAGTAAGAATAAGTTTGGCGTTGTTTCGCCCTTGTTGTGGAATACTACTTATGATAGTATTCTGTGCAAATTCTTCTTGAATTCTCTGTTTTATGATTTTCCTGATTGAGGAAAGTTTCTCTCCATAAAATGTGGTAGGAGAGAAAAGACCAGATAGGGTTCGGCAAGGATACTCTAATAATCCGTCGGCTCTTAAACGATTCTCGCCATAACGGTTCTTCTTTTGAGAAGTATAGCGTATCTCTGCTTCTACCTTCTTTAACTCTCCCAAAGTATATAACTCCGAATAATATGACATCATGATGGAAATCATTCTCGGTACCA
>ENA-OPMV01000052-OPMV01000052.1-human-gut-metagenome-genome-assembly--contig:-NODE-52-length-48120-cov-3.352190_pt1 | contig 48120 bp, 38 predicted proteins | sample MGYA00241531_ERZ501759 | MGnify/ENA primary metagenome ERZ501759 (study PRJEB25962, sample SAMEA2042555) | human gut metagenome | biome: human gut; feature: human-associated habitat; material: faeces...
TATAACAGTTTTCTGTATCCTATCTATCACTATTATAATATATATGTGAAATTCGGAACTTAGACAAAATACAAACGGAGAGTAGCATTACACTACTCTCCAATTCATTATTCATATATTCTTTTGAACTTTCCGTCTAGGTCATTAAATAAACAAAAATCAACAATTGTAAAGTTTATAAAATGTACGATATCGACAATCTTAATATCTACATTTGCAAAATGATTTAGACAAAGATATCCTGATGCTAAAATAGAAAAATAAATAGGAGATAGTTGTTCAAGCTTTTTATACATTTCATCATTCATCGGAGAAATTATAGCATGAATATCGTTACCATCTATCCAAAGTTTATGAATTTTTATAGAGACATTGGAATCTATAATTGAAAGTTCGAATAAAGTATTAATATCCCAAGCATCACGTATACTTTCAGTTTTTTCTTTACAACAAAGATTCCCAGTTTTTAAAAGGTCATTAATTCTTTCACTTTGAAGAATTTCAACTAATTGTTTCTTTTGATAAACCCAACCATTCCTAGATGGTGTGTCAAGCTTAAAGATTACACCTTCATACTTAAAGTCTTTAAAACTCATATTATATAGCTCCTAACTTATAAAATTATAAGTTAGTTTGTATAACAATAATTCATGATTTCATCTTGGATATATTGTTCCAAGTTTACTAAGATTCTATTACCATCTCGTAGATTCAATTGAACATTCTTTCCACCATTACAAATAATAGCAGATTCATATAGTGTATCGAATGTATTAATGATATCCTTTACATTAGCGGATTCTTCTTTAATATAACTTACAACTTCTTTATTCATTACTGGAATTAAAATACCATTAACTGCAGCAGATTCTGTAATCAATGCTTGTTCATGTACTCGTTCATTTTTCGGTGCTACAAATCCAGTTGTATATGCACGTTTATGAGAAGGGAAAATTACTCTATCCCAAGTAATGATTCTAATGTTTCTTACATAACATTTACCATTACGTTCTCTATCTACAGAACCTAATGCTCTAAGAGAAAAAGATGGTTTACAACCCTCTAATAAATCTTCTGTAAAAGCTTTACCATATTGATTGTTAGTACCTCTGAAATTTGCATGTACTTCTGACCCTTCGAGCCAAATCTTTGTATATAATACAGAACAAATCTTAGGGTCAATAACAGATTGTACAGACAATTCATTAGAAGATGGGTGACCATCATGTCCTCTCATATTGCCAGTAGGAATCAGTTCTTTCTGAATTCTATCAGAATAGATTTCTGGTTTCATATCCTTTTCTTCGTAAATACGTCCATTTCTATTCTCATCCCCTAAAGTCTGGATAATACCAGTTGCTTCTGGCTTTCCATTATGTTCCGAGATGATATTAACTTCAGCAGATTCATGCGCTGCTTCAAGAATGATATTACCAATGACTTGATTATTCATTATATTACCTCCTTACGGCTTTTATATTAAAGTTAATTTCATCACAGACACAAAAAAGAAACGTGTATTTGTTAACACGTTTCTTTTATTGTATTCAGTTTTATCACTATCCTTTCTTTTTGTTTTTAATTAGAATAAATCATCGAAAATTTCATCATTGTCTTCATCCATCTCATGAGATATATTAGCAAGGTCGCATAACTCTTTACGAGTTAATGAAAATCTCGCATAGTCGTATTCATATGTATACGAATATGTAAATCCTCTTAAAGTTTTAAATGCTCCGTAGTTTAATCGAAGTCGTTTATCCTTTAAGTAGATAAAACCACTCCAATCATAATTGGATTTATCATTTTTATCATGAACTAAGAAAATGTATTTTCCTGATTGTAACTGATGCAATTTAATTGCATCGAACTTTGGATGAAACTCGTCTATTACAAAACCGTAACAGTCGAGAAGTCTTTTGAAAGACTTAGTAGTTTCTGGTTCAATTAATATGAATTTCAAATTCATATTAAACTGCTTAATAGCAGCTGCGGATGTAGCGGATGCGTTTGTGTCCATAGTCGTGTTCATAGTTGTGACCTTCTCCCTTCACCCTGGGAACGTAGAATTTATACACTACGTCTGATGCTTGAGGTTTCAGGTATACATCAACCTGTCTTCGATATAGAGTATAGATCTTGTTTGCTATCTCTATTCACTATAATTATATATAAGTGAATATATATAGTTTTACAGGCTGAAACATATCTATAAAGTAAGGAGGTAATACAAGATGACAGCACAAAGAAAAAAGGCAGAAGCTTTAATCTATAAATTTTTTGATGCAATTGACCCGTCTAAAGCCAATACAAATTTCTATAAAGAAATGTTTTCTAAGATGTCTGACCAACAGTTTATGGAATTCTGTAAAAGAAGATTACCATTTAGATTACAAACTACGGCATTTGAAAGAGAACTAAATCCAGACAAATGTATCAAAGCTTTAAAAGCAATTAATGTTCCTGTACTAGAAAAGATATCATTACCTAGTATCTATACCAATTCAGATGGTGTACCAGTAAACTCTAATAATGAAGCACTTGTAGGGTATTTGAACTTAAAGAAACTGAAACAGATTATAACTAAGAAATCTGGTTATAATACAAACATCGATGTTCGTAATCCTAAAACCGGTCAAATTGTCGGAAATGCAAAAGGTGTTGAATCTGACCGTGAATTGGAATCTCTAGTGTTACAGAATATGGATGCTACGATTAAAGAATTTACTCGTGCTAAAGCAGATGATATGGAAGCCAAGAATAAGATGTATAACCAAATTAATACAACTGGTCAGGTATCATTAAAAGATTTAACTTCTGACAAGTCAAGTCAAGTTGCTAGAAATACAGTAGATGTATATTTGATTGGTTCTGGTATTATGACAAACTTATTAGAAGAAGATTATATGACTCCATATACATTAAGTATGAAGAAAAAGAGAATTGAGAAATAATTTTTAAAAGTATTATAACATATAAGTAAATTACAATTATTATATATTTCTCATAAAGACTCCTGTTAAATAAGTAATTCTCCGAGTATCCACATACGTTAATTCGTATGTGGATATTCACTGTCTTACTAACTAATATATAAATATTTAAAAAGGAGGTATATACTATGTCTGATGCAAAGTTTGGTGTAATCAACGAACAAGGCTATCCAGCTGGTCAGTTCGGGTTTACTCCAGTAAATGAAAGTGAACAAAAGAAAATTGAAGAAGACGAAGAAAAGAAAAAAACTGATAAGGAAAAGGAGTAAATTAATATGAACAACTCTTATACGTTTGCTTGCGGTCAGGGTGCTACAAAAGCTATGATTCATTGTATTGAAGAAGGTACTATTCTAAAAGAAGACTGCTGTATCGTAAATTCAACTCAGAAAGATATCCCTTATGAATATCGTAACGGTAGTGTAAGTACAATCATTATCAATCCAGATCCAAATGCTGGTTGCGGTAAAGACAGAGGATATGCAAAGAGTCTTATGCTTGATTATCTTAGAAATAATCCGAATGTTATTTCTAATATGCTTCCTGAAGGGAAATATCAGTATGTAAATATTATTGCTACAACAGAAGGTGCATCTGGTAGTGGTGCTTCTGTAATTCTAGCAAAGTTTATTAAATCTGCTATTCCTAAGCATTTAAGAGTACCTGTAGTAATTACACTGATTACTGGATTTGAAACTGATACAAGAGGATTGCAAAATACCATTGAGTATTTCAAAGACCTTAATGGAGGCGATTTTGTAATTAGAACTGTATCAAATAAGAAATATCTTGATAAGACCAATAATACTTTCATGGCTGAAAAGATGGCAAATGAAGATATCTCTAAGTCATTTAAGATTATTAGTGCTTTTGATGTAGTTGATTCTGAACAGAATATCGACGACGAAGATCATTACAAACTTATCACAAACCCAGGTATGATGTTTGTTACAGAAGTTGAAATTGATAAGAGATTAAAGAATGCTTCTCAATTTGAACAGATTGTTTCTGATGCAATTGACTATAATACATCTTTGGACTTCGAACCATCTGCAACTAAGATTGGTGTTTATATGAATATCTCTGACGATAATCTGTCTGTAGTAGATACAAACTTTACTGCAATTAAGAAAAAGCTTTGTGGTAATACAGATATTGAAGAGTTCTTCATTCATAGACAGTATGTTGCAACACAGCCTGAATTTGTAAGAATTATTGCATCTGGTATCAATCTACCAAAAGACGAACTGAATGATATTTATAACAAATATCAGAATCGTAAAGAAATTGAAAAACAGGATGACTTTTTTGATTCTATCTCTGGAATGGTAACCGAATCAAATTCTAGACATTCCGAAGAAGATGATATTGATGATTCTAGTACTGATGATTTCTTTGCTAATTTCGAAGATGAAGTATCTCATGGTTCTGGAAGAAGAAGATCTTCCTCTGCAAGATTCTCATCTAACAACGCTGTGAAGACTACAGATGTTTCTGGTGGATATGAAAAGAAAAAGAGTAGTTTCACCGCAAAAAAATCATCCGATGAAAAGAAACCTTATTCTGAAGATGATATAAAAGGATTCTAATTTATACATATAAAGATTACACACATTTATCCCAACACATCTCATGGTGTGTTGGGATTATTATTTTACAATCACAAAAACTATTTAATAAAAGTACCCAATAGGTACAATTAGGAGGTATTATAATGGTAAAACAAGATAATTTTGAATCAGCAGATGAACTAATGCTAGAAATTCAATCAACTCTAGCAAAATCAAAAGACAACTCTGTAAACAGAATGGCAGAAAGCGACGTATTATATTCTACTGGATTTCTTCCTCTAGACTATAAAAACGGATATCGGAAGAATATGGTTCTTCCAAATGGACAAACTGTTAGATATGATATTGCAGGCATTCTTGATGGAACTTCGAATATGTTTATTGGTCGTTCCGGTTGCGGTAAATCTACATTAGTATATCAAATTGCTGCAAATATCATTAGAAACTTCGACCACGGTCTTATGTTTGTAGATTTGCTTGAAGGTGGTATGTTAGAAGAGCGTGGTATTGCACTAACAGGACTATCGAGAGATGACTATTTTTCTAAAGTAAAGATTAGAAATTCTGGTATTACAATCGAATCTGTATATCTTCAGATTAAGGCAATTCATGATGTAAAAGTTGCAAATGAAGAAAAGTTTCGCTATGATACTGGGATGGTCAACAGCTATGGTAGACCGATTACAAAGTTCCAACCTACAGTTTATGTAATCGATTCTATTCCATTATTAACTTCAGCGAAGTTATCAGAAGAAGAACAGCTTAGTGGACAGATGTCAACTACAGCAACAGCAAAACAATTAGCACAGTTGTTTAGACGTATCAACCAAATTATCAAAGAAGCAAATATCATTATTTTATCTGTAAATCATATTACTGATAAAATAGAAACTAATGTTTTTAAACATACTAAATCTCAAACTGCTTTCTTGAAACCAGATGAAACAATCCCAGGTGGTAAAACACCATTATATCTTGCTAATATGGTATTTAGACTTGATGATAGTGATAAGCTTACATCCGATAAGGAATTTGGTATTGATGGAATTCATGTAATTGTATCGAATGTAAAGTCTAGAGCTGGTCTAAGTGGATTAAATTCTGCAGTTGATTTAGTCTTTAACTATAGAACAGGATTTGACCCAGATTTGTCTCTTTATATGATGCTAAAAAATGCAGGAAGAGTAAAGGGTGCAGGTGCTTATTTGTATTTCGGTGATAGAGATGATAAGAAATTCTCTCAGAAACAGTTTAAAACTAAACTGATTAATGACCCAGAATTCCTTAATATCTTTGAAACAGAATGTGTTACATTCCTGTATAACGAATTAACGCAACTTGAAGAAGCAACCAAATTACAATCTTCTCCGGCAACAATGTCTATTATGGATAAGATTCGTCAGATGAATTCTAATCAAAATTAAGATAAAGTGTATATTATAAGTATGAAGATGAGAAATCATCTTCATACAATCTATTATTTAAAGGAGTTGGAAATAATGAAGTACGAAAAATTGTATGACGACCCTAGCATAGACAAGCACATTACTGCTGCTTCTGAAATCTATGACGAAGGTAACATGGAAAAAATGTTAGGTGTTGGATTAAACATGCCTTTCGAAAGTGCAAACTCTGCATCAAGAAAGAATATGTTTTCCAGCCAATATCAACAACATGTTTGTCTAGAAGATGCTGAAATCCCGTATATTAGTACTGGATACGAAAATCTATTCGGACAACATTCGTCCTCATTTATCAAAGCTGATAGAAATTGGACAGTAATTGGAAAGGTTGAGAAATTCTCTAACCGTCCAGGACATCACTATTTTCTGTTTGTTATCGACGAGCAGAATAATATGGATGTAATCGAACGTGTTTCTTATTGTCATAATACAGAATCTTATGGATTCTTGTATAACAATGATTATCTGGATTCACTTCAAATAAATAGTGTTATTCCAAAATCTAAGACAATCAAGAAATCTAAATCTTTTGATATTGCTGATAACTATATGGCAGGTAGAAACTTAAGAGTAGCTTATATTGCAGATGCAAGAACAACAGAAGATGCTATTGAGATTTCTAGATCTGCTTCATTAGCATTATCTAGACCCGAAATCAAACAAGTAAATATCCTTATCAATGATAATGATATTCCATTAAATCTCTATGGAGATGATAATGAATATAAGATATTACCGGATATTGGTGAGGAGATTAAAAAAGGAATTGTTTGTGGAGTAAGAACAGAAAAGAATGATGAAATATTCTTTACACAATCTGCTGAAAGATTGAAGTCTACATTGATTAATGATACTACTTTCAAAACAAAAGGTAGAATCATCGATATCAATATATACTGTAATAAAGATATTTCAGAAACACCAAACGGAATCTATGAAGGACAATTGGATTTTTATATGAAAGACAATGTCAGATTCTGTAATGAAGTTTGTAATCTTCTTAAGAACTATATTGACAATTCTAGTTATAAGAAGAGTCATGAACTCAGTAGACTCTATACAAGATGCGAAGATGTATTATCTGGAAAGCAATACTTTAAAGATAATCTGTTTTCTAATATCTATATAGAACTTATTGTATACCGTAGTGTTCCAGCAGATGATGGTGATAAAATCACATCTAGATATGGTGGTAAAGGTGTTATCTCTAAAGTAATAGATGATGAACTTATGCCAAGAATATCAGGAACTGATGAAATAGTTGACCTAATTTGGAATCAATCTACTTGTGTAAATAGATTGAATGTTGGACAGCTGTTTGAAACTTCGCTCAATTTCATCTCATCGAATATTGTAAATTATATATTGACAGTTCAACAAGACACAGAAATGTGTATAGATATGCTGTATCGATATTTCAGTATTTTATCAGATGATTGGGCAAGATATTTCATGGATAATATTGAAAGTAGCATTGATGACGATGAAGCAATGTTTAATGTTGCTAGTTGTATAACAGAAAATTGGGATGGTTTATATATACCACTTGAACCAATATCTGAAGCAATCACATTTGATACTTTACTAGAAATCTATAAAGAATTTCCATGGATAAAACCAGTCTTTATAGATGTTCCGATTAAAGGTTCTAGGGGTCAGATAAGATGGGTACAGAGTAATAAACCGAGTATCATTGCAAAGCAATATATCTATAGAATGAAACAGAATGCAGAAGAAAAACATTCTGCGACATCTATGTCTGCTACAAATATCAAAGGACTTAATTCTAAGTCCAAAGCAGCAAAGATGTTTATGCGTGTTCACTCCAATACTCCAATTAGAAATGGTGAAATGGAAAGTAATATCTTTTCTATTATGGGTATGGAAGTTCAAATCAAACAACTTATGCTTTATAGCACTTCTCCACAAGCAAGAAGAAATGCTAAGCAAATGTTGAAATCGTTTGAGTTCAATGTTACATTGGATGAAGATGGTAAGTCTAGAAGTGCTGAAATTCTCAATGCTAGCATTAAAGCAATGGGAGTTAGAGTAGAATTCAAGAAAGTACCAATTCGATATGTAAATGTAGCAAATGAACAAACAGAATGTGCATTATTCAGATTCTTGGATTGGGATAAGAATCAGTTATTCGTTGAATGTGGGAAGAATGCTGACAAACTATTCCAAGAATGTGGTAAGAATTCCGAGCAACTCTTTATAGAGTGTGGGAAGAATGCTGACAAACTATTTAAATATATGGGAGACGATTAATATGATTTCATCACCAATGCATTATATTGTCGAGAAACTTTTGAAAGGTGATGCATCCTGTTTAACACAGGATGTCATCGCCAATATCAATTATATCACAGTGTCCTTATTAAATAAGGATCCACTGGATAAAGTTGAACAGGAAACAGTAAATGATATTCTTCATATTTCTAATATCATTTATAACAACACAGATAGAAGTATTTTAGTTCTTGAAGATGGGGTATATGATTTACTTCTCGAGAAGTATAAAAGATATAATCCAAACTTTCAAGTTGGTGCAGAGCCTGTAACTCTGACAAATTTCTCAACTTCAGATGTAGCATTTGAAGACGAAACTGAGAAAGAATCTTTGTTTGTTTATCAACCATATATCAATACAAATGGATTCTTGTTTGGAGATGAACTTACAAGATACAATGTATATGGTCAAACAAAGTTCAGCGATAATCAAAAGAAAGAAATTTCTAAAAGATTAAGAAACACAAGTCATAAATATCCACAACTGGTAGGGACATTGCATAAAGCAAAGTTTGTACTAGATAATGATGCAATTGTACGTGGAGTATATGAAGACCCTAATGTGCGAATATTTGAACGTGACTTTTTAAGAAAACATGTTCAAGCAGGTATTGTTAATCCGAACTATATTGAACTCGTATTAGAGTTAAAATATGATGGGGTTAGTGTTGAAGCTGAAGTAACTGATAAGGTGTTAAGTGCTAGAACAAGAGGAGAAACTCAGATGGATAAAGCATCTGACTTAACTCCGATTCTTCGTGGTTATACTTTTACTAAAGCCACTGGATATGATATTAAACCATTCGGTATGAAATTTGAAGCGGTTGTATCTTACAATGCAATCAGACAATTGAATATCGAATGTGGAAAAACTTATGTAAATGCTAGAAATGCAATTATCGGAATTCTTGGTAATTCCGAAGCTACTAGATTTGCAAAGTATATCACATTAGTTCCACTTCAAACTAGTCATGATAATATGACTAGAGAACAGGAATTGGAATTTATGAATCGTTATTATGCAACTGGTGAGCCTTGTCGTTATGCAGTTGTGAGAGGAAACTATAACGAAGTTTTGTTCCAAGTAAAGAAATTTGTAGAAGAAGCTCAAGCAACAAGAGATATCTTGCCATTCATGTATGATGGTGTAGTTGTATCTTATCTTGATCCTCACATTAGAAAAACTCTTGGTCGTTCAAATTCTATCAATGAGTATTCTATTGCAATTAAATTTCAAACTAAGAAGAAATTAACACGTTGTAGAGGGGTTAGTTATACTGTAGGTGCTACAGGTGATATTACTCCGATGATTCATTATGACCCTGTGGAATTTTATGGTATGATTAATACGAAAAGTTCCGGTCATAGTTACGCAAGATTCATGAAGTTGAATCTAAGACCAAATGACATTCTAGAGATTGAATTCACGAATGATGTCATGGCATATGTTCACAAAGCGAATGTTCCAGAGAATATGTATAATCCAATGAAACCATTTGGATTTATTACAAACTGTCCAGAGTGTGGACAACCTTTATCGGTATCAGAAACAAGTAAAAGTGTATTCTGTAATAATATTGCTTGTCCAGGAAGAACAAGAGCAAGACTTGTCAACATGGTAAGTAAGTTAGGATTTAAAGGATTCTCTGAAGAAACAATCAAAACTTTAGGACTTACTTCATTCAATGATTTAATGACAATCACTGAAGAACGTGCTAAAGTGTTAGGTCCAACCAATGCAGAAAATCTGCTTAAAGCAGTAGATTATTTGTATGAATCGAAAGTTCCAGATTATATTCTATTGGGTTCTCTTGGATTTTCGGATATTGGCGATAAGAAATGGAAAATCATTCTTAAGTCTATCACGCTCCATGATATTGTAACTGATAGTAATAGTACCTTGTTCTTTAAGCTTAGAAATAGTGGTAAGGGTATTGGTCCTAAAACAACAGATACAATTGTTAATGAACGTGAGTTCTTTCTCAAAGATTTAGCATATATCTGTAACAATATGCCAAATGTAATTACGAGTAAAGGTATCTCTAATGATAAGGTTGCTCTTAGTAAGACAATCCGATTCTCTGGAGTTAGAGATAAAGAGCTTGAGAATAGACTTAATATGTCAGGTCATGATTGTTCTGATGGTTCTGTGACAAAGACGACAGACTTCTTATTAATTCCATTTGCTGGATATACTTCTTCTAAGGTAGACAAAGCAAACAAATATGGTGTAAAGATTATTACACTGGATGAGTTCAAACTTAATGAGTCCTCATACCTTAGCGAAGTTTAAAAATTAATACGAGTCAAACTAAGATATAAATGTATATAATATAAACGATAAGAGAGTAATCTCTATCATATATCTAATTATTTTAAGGAGGTACTTGTTATGAGTACAACAGTATTAAGAAATTCGACTATCCCGCAGAGCTACAAATGTGGTGTGGAAGCAAGCATGCCAACATTCAAAAGCAAGATTACAGGTGATGATATCTCTGTAGAAATCACACTGAATCCGAATCCGAGAACTCACTTCAACAGCAGTGTTGATATGTTCCCGAATGTAATTAAGACTTGTGCTGACATTATGTCAACACCGTTCTTCAAGTGCAAGACAAAGGCAGCACTTGTATTCCAGAAAGATTCTGGAGAATTCATTGCAGCGTGTGTATCTGATTATGACGCTGAAGGTGAAAACTATTTCTTCAATATCACTTTCGATCAGAATGATATTAAGAATATTTCTAAGGACAAGTTGGTAAATTATACTGACTTTTCCGACCCAGACAGAAACATGAAGTACTGGGAATTGTTCAATGCAAATTTGTGCATCGCACATAACTATGCGATTGCAGATGATCAGATGATTTATGTCTTGACCATGCAGGTATTTGAAGTACTGTATCATTGGTTTGACGTAAATGCAAAAGCCGATGAAATCGTTGAACTTGTAATTGACGATTATATCGGTAAGTATTCTAATACTATGTCCGAAGAAGAATACAATAATGCTTTGACAGTCGTTGCAACAGGTTCTGTAGAAGTTGTAAAGGATGTCAAGAAAATCTCCATCCAGTTTGGAGAAGAAATGAAGGCTATCGCAAAGGGTAGCAATGATATGAATTCCTAATCTATTGTAATAGTCTTCATATAAATTTGGCACCTGTCGACCGCATGTCGGCAGGTGCTTTATTTTTAATATCTTAAGAGGGGTTGAAAATATGTTAACAACAAACAAAGCATTCATTAACGGCAAAATCTATGACGTTATTGAATTGAACCAAATCAACCAAATAGGACTGAACACAATTATTGATAGTTTGGCTATTCATATAAATGGTTTCGTCCTTCCAGTATATACTTGTGGTATTGTTTACGATAGACCTGGGTTCTATTTAAACGATTGTATCACTAGTTATATCGTATATCCGAATGAAGAAGAAAGAGAAATGTATTCTGATTCTCATTTAGCGTATTTTGGTTCAGCATCTACGTTCCAAGATGTAGTAGATGCAAAGGAAAAGATATATAAAGATGAATACAATCATCTTATTTCTAACGATGAAGTATTCACTCCTAATATCGACCAAGTTAATGACACAGCATTAATGTTTGCAGTGAAGTCTGCAATTGCAGCAAAGCATTGTAATATTAATAATTATGCTGAAAGATTTGGTTCTGACTTTAATAATGATAAGAGAAAGTTTAACGGTAATAGTATTACTGCCGGTAAAGCTGAATCTATCTTATCAAATACAGATGTCAGAGTTACATTAGTCATTCAAGATATGAATCCTAATGTAGCAAATCCAATTGGAAAGACATTGGTGTTCCCTTGGATTGGAGATGGTATTAATGATGAAGAATATACAAATTATATCAATAATGCCATCTCTGCATTTGGACCAATAAAGTTAGGAGGAAATGAAAATGATTAATATACGACAGATACTCGCAGACTATTCTAATAAATTTCGTGAACCATTCAACGAAAAGTTATTTATTAGGAGCGAGTACGATATCATTGACGCAGTTGAAAAGGTAATTATGTCTGTATCAGAACCTACGAATGTAAATACCGAAGGCAAACAGCTTTTCATTGGTATTAATTACTTTAGAGTAATTGATGACTATAGAGAAGTCAGAGATGTTATATACGAACTCGAATCAGACGGAAATAGAAGAAACAAGAGAATTGAATATAATATTCATGATTATATTAATCTTAAGGATAGTGATATCATTCTTCTTGAAGTAAACTATCATGTTGAAATCAATGGAGAAATTGCTGATAAATCAGTATTCATCGACATTCCTAAAGTAGTAAATAAATACTACTTTAGAATAGATGGTACAATCTATAGTACTCTCTATCAGATTGCAGATGCTTCGACTTATAACAACAATTCTAACAAAAAGAAGATGCGTTGTGTGAATTTCAGACAAGTATTTCAAAAGCATACTGTATCTGAAAAAAGATATAAGATTAATCAACTCTGGTTTAACGAAGATGGTACAACAAAATCCATTGAAGTATCGAGTATTAATTATACAACAAATCTTTTTGGCGTAGATGTACCTGTTTGTAAATATTTCTTGGCAAAGTATGGGATTGTTCAAGCAATGAACTATCTTAGATTAGCTGAGATTTATATTACAGATAAACCATATCATCCGAACGATGAATTCGTTGTTCTTTTCAATGAAAAGGATAATGTATATGTATCAGTACCATTTATGATTTGGAATAGTTCTCCTGTTACTCAATCTTTCATCACTACAATTCTTATGAATTGTCCTAAGAAAGGTTTAAATCTTGAGAAACTGTTTTCTAAAGATTATTGGCTTTGTATGCTTGGACAGGACTTTAAGAATAAAAGTGTTGAAAAGGGTCAAGCAATGCTTGAATCTACAACAAAGAATTATTCTATCATGATGAAAGAAACTCTTAGATTACCAGAAGAAGACAAACGAACATTGTTAGATATTCTTCGATGGATGATGTATGAGTTTGATGCATTGTGGGTAAAAGACAATTATGATATGTCTTATAAGAAACTGAAGATAGCTGTTTATATTGCAGGATTCTATGCAAATAAGTTATCAAAAGTTCTTATCAATGCTGCGAATGGAATCAACAGTTTAACGATTAATAAGTTCTTTAAGACCTTTAACATTGACCATAAGTTTATTCTTGATTGTCTTAAGAATAGTAACTTGGTAAGTTATAAAAACAATGTTAATGATGATGACATTTTCTCGGTCTTGAAATATACTTTCAAAGGGGCTTCCGGTATTGGTGAAAACAAGGCTAGTGCAGTTCCTGTAAAGTATCGATTAGCAAATCCAAGTCATATCGGAAAAGTGGATTGCGATACTTCACCAGCAGGTGACCCAGGTATGACAGGATTACTTTGTCCATATGCGAAAGTATATGACGGTATGTACTTGAGTGATTATAAGGAACCTTGTAATTGGAGAGAAACTCAAGATAAACTTATTGATGAGTACCGAAAAGTTTATAGCATGGCTTCTATATTCCAGACAAAAGAAGAACTTCTTGGAACTGATTATGGAAGAGAGATGCTCGATACAATTATAGGGAAACTGAATAAGCTCATGGACTATACGATTAAAACAGACCCTGAGTATAACAAGGAGGTATAATATGATGTCAAACAATCTGTATATTCGTTACTTCATGTTTTCAAATGAGCACCTTAATAAGATTAAGGAACTTGCTATTAAGAATGGAAACATGAATCCTAAACTAGGAAAGGTTCTGGTATCAGGAAACTTTAAAAAGTATACAATGCTTACAAATGACCCTGAGAGTTATAGTAAGCGTTACTCTGATGCCAGAATTGTAATGTCTGGTGATATCAGAAAAATAAAATATGAACCGGAGGAATAAAAATGAATATGTTCGTAGAATTTGATGGGACTTGCCCTTATTGTGGGGGAGAAATCAATATTACAGAAGGTATGAGATATGATTACTCAATTGACAGTGATGGGGTTCCGAATATTCTTAAGCAAGAACAATATATGACATATGCATATTGCTCAGGATGTGGTAAAACATCAATAGCAATTGCAGAATCCGATGGAGATACTATTAAATATAAAGTATATCCTGACGGAATAGGTCAGTATATTTATGATTATGAACGAAAGCATAATTATTCCAATGATTCTAAATCTTCATTATTATCCCATTTGATAATGGATAAGAAAGTTACACCTTTCTCAAATGTAAAACTTTCTGAACATCAACCTTTGGAATATATCGAAGGCTTAGATAAAGAAGATGACGTTCCTTGGTAAAAGAATGGGTGCATATGGACGAAAGTCCATATGTGCCTTTATTTTTTCTAACTTAAATGTAAAGGAGGGTATTAACATGGAAGATATTCTAACTAACTTTTCTGATTTGTTTTTAGGGAACGGAGTAATCATTATTATCGGATGCTTTGTGATTGGTACAATTATTAAAGGTACAATCAGTAAGATTCCAAATAAATTTATTCCATATATTAACTCTGTTGTTTCAGTAATTCTAGGATTTGCTATCCCAGGTACCTATGACGATGAAAGCTTAGTATCTAAGATTATTTTATTAATCTTCTTAGGTTTATCATCTACAGGTATGTATGAAGCAATCTGTATTATTGTAAAAGATAGATTTAGTATTGATCTTAAACAAATATACAACAATATATTAAATAAAAGTAATAACGAATCTTCTAGTCAAACAGAGGAGACTGAATCTCAAGAGAATAGTGAAAGTGATATAGAAGAATAATGTGATTTACTTTTCCAATTTCTTATCTTTGCTTATGCCTAAACCTTAACTGAAATAAGTCACTAGATTGTTTCTAGTGACTTATTTCTTCTTTTTGTTAAAAATTAATATTGGATAACATATATGTAAAAAATCAATTGAGATATTAGCTCAGTTGGTAGAGCATTACACTTTTAATGTAAGGGTCGAGAGTTCGAACCTCTCATATCTCACCATTCCAAAATAAAACAAGAAAGGAATATTACTATGATTAAACTGTTAGAGAAAGCAAAAAAGATTACCGTTGAAGATGGTAAGATTACTGCATCTGCAAATGTAGATGGATTCGAATTTGTTGGTATTGCTAGACTTAAAGATGGTGATGCTAGTAATGAACTAGAAGCTACTAGAATTGCAGAAGCTAAAATGGAACGGAAATATCATAAATTTGAGAAAAGAGGCTTAATGTTCAAGAAAGAAATGCTCGAAGATATGCTTGAACAAGTTAATGCTGAAATCGCTAAAACCGAAAACAGAATCTATAATTGTGACAAACACATTAAAGATATCTGTGACAGATTATAATAACTTCGTAAATGAAAATTTGCGTTATCATAGTTAGTTTGTAACGAACTAACGACCTCCTATTTACTTACGGGATATAAGCTATAATACTTCTCTTATATCCCGATATATGCTCAGAGAAGGTTTGAACTTGTCCTTTGATGAGCTTTCCAAAGTGTTGTGAATTTATATTCACACATAGTTTGTACTTGTACAGAACCCAAGTTTTTCTCTTCTTGCTCTTGGGTTCTGTACCTCCTATGTACAAAAAGAGGTAACTCCTCCGATTGTACTCTATTCTTTTCCGACATCTACCGTGGTTTAGTATTGTTAATATGTCTTCTTACTTCTATTTATAATGAATTAGAGATTTAACCAGAATATGTGATAAACAATACTAAGCCATAGAATGTAGATAAAAACAGTTTTGGTGTATTCAAATTCATATCATATTCTTAGGGGATGTACGGGGCACTCCTGGCATTCTCCGAATAGAATTTGAGATCATTCTAACCGAAAGTGAGGGCTCGTGTTGTAAATTTGTTATCTTACTTCTACGTTGAATAATATGGGTTTATTATATAGATAACGAGATATACACGCCCTCATTTTACTTTTAATCATGAAGGAGAGAAATGAAATGAACAATTATTATTCAAACAGCGAAATGTACGTACTTTCAGAAATTCTTATGAGAAGAAAAGGAAGGATTCTAGCCCCGTGGTATTACGATGGTTTCTATAATGAAATTTTAGAATCGGTTACTTCTAAAACAATCAATGAGACTATTGAAGATTGTAAGGATACTGAAAAAATCTATATGGTATTTACCGTTTATAAAAATATGAAAGATTGTGGCTTTAGATTGTCGTCAAAGACAATCAATTTTTTGTTGTCAATTGACAAGGGAGCAATTAGTAAATGGTATACTGAAGTACTTCGTCCAGTAATAGAACATTATACAGGTTCAGATGTTACTCATAAGGTTATGTATCCAAATTTTCCTACTCAAGTAATTGAAACAGATCAATTAAACCTGTTATATAATGCATTAGTTCAATACTATAGTAATCCTCCTGAATCTACTGTAGAATGTGAGAAAGAGGAAAGACCTGAACTAGACAGACTCGATAAATTAGAAGTTCTTGATATTGCAGATTTCGATGAGTTAATCGATTTATTCTATAATATCGTTACTGCTAAAGTCACAATGTCACCAACTGATTATACAGATATTGAAAATATAGCAAAAATTCTTGGTGGTAGAGAAGAGTTTTTAAATAGATTTCGTAAATACGGATTTGAAATTCCTAATAAAGCAAATCTAGTTTATGCGACTTCTGTTCTGAAAGACATTGTAGGTTTTGAAAAACTTTCAAAATTCTATAAAACAATAACAGATATTTTACGATTTGCTTATGAAGATGATCCTACTCTTAAAAGTAATGTAAAACTTCATATTTCTAGACCAAAGAGCAGACTTATTTTAAGACTTCTTAATTCTCATATTAGTGATGATAATGCTCTTGAAGATATATATCGATATAGAGAACGTTGGTTAAGAGTAGCTGAACGGCTTCATTTAAATGAAAAGTTTGCTAATAGAAGATATCCAGATGTTTGTACAACATTTAACCGTCTTAGAAATAACAAGCATAAGACAGATGTTAATGTATACTGTTATGCATATCGAATTAATGAGATGTGTAAAAGGTATAAAACGATTCCAACAAGTCAATTTATCAGAGATTTAGTGAATATTGCTAAAGAACGTCCAGGCGAATTCGCAAGAAATCTTGATAGATTCTTAACAATGACTCACGACAGTGAAGTAGATAGTGAAATTATCATTTCTGGATTTGAAGAGATAGCTGATAAAGTTGCTACTAATATTCTGATTCAAATGTATCGACATTTTACTAATCGAGTAGAAGAAGCAAACAAAGAATTTAGAACATTCATTCCTAATTGCAACACAGCAAAAGTTAAAATCGTAGATAACAAAAAACCAGCTTTAACAAAAAAAGTTTGTAGTTATGTTTGTTTGATTTGTGTCAAAGCACTTAGAACTATTCTTATAAAAAAGCCAAAGTTAGGTAAAGTATATATCGATAGCGATTTTAAGAATTTCATTGTTCCATTCTCTTTAAAGAATGCTTCTAAAACAACTAAGAACATTGTTAGAGGAAGTCGTATTAGTATTCCAGAGGAAGTTAATTATATTCGTTCATTTATTTGGTGGACAAATAATATTAACGATAAAGTTGATATTGATTTATCATTGTCGTTATATGATGAAAACTTTGAATTTGTAAGAAAAATATCATTCACATCATTAAAAGATTCATTTGGTTGTCATTCAGGTGATATCACAAACGGTGGTGATATTTCAGGTGATGGTGTATCTGAATTTATCGATCTTAATATTGACAAAGTATTGGAAGTCGGTGCTAGATATGCAGCATTCACGATTCATAGTTATACAGGACAAAAATTCTCTGAATTAAAAAACTGTAGATTCGGATGGATGAATCGAAAAGGCTGTAATGATGGTGAAATATTTGAACCGTCCACTGTGGAAATGTTATTTGATATCGATACCAACACAACTCAATGTATTCCGGTTATGTTTGACTGTAAAGAAAAACAATTTATTTGGACAGACATGACATATAATTCTAGCTTTGCATATAGCACTGTAGAAGGTGGGGTAAACAAGATTAGTGAACTCATAAAAGCAATTGTTAATATGTATAAAGAAAGACCAAATCTTTATGATTTAATCTTCTTCAATACAATTGCTAGAGGAGAATTAGTTTTTACTCCAGAAGAAGCTGATATCGTATTTTCAAATAATCAACTTCCTTTTGACAATAGTGACAATCATGTTAAAGTAATCACTGCATTTGAAACAGATTACTATATCTCTAATATGATGTAACTATTTAACCATAGATTTCTCTCCTGAAAATACCCCTCTCTCTCTTCATTTCAGAAAAGACTATCACTTCAGGAGAGACCTATCGGGATATAACTCAGCTTGGTAGAGTGCTTGGTTTGGGACCAAGATGCCGCAGGTTCGAATCCTGTTATCCCGACCATCGGATTTTAATATCCGACATTTTCTTATTCCTTCATAAAAACTTTTCTGCACTATCTGTAGGTAGTTCATTCTACCTACAGATATCTTTTGTTTTTTATACTAATCGAAACTTATATATAAATATATGCGTCAGCGTACGCATTAAGGAGGAATTATGATGTTATTAAAACGGTTAAAGCTTGTGAATTATGGTGGTATATACAATGGTATGGGATTATATGAAATCGAAATAGATTTCACTAGATGTAGAAATAAGATTGTTCTTATAAAAGGTGATAATGGTTCCGGTAAAAGCACAATAGAAAGTGCATTGAAACCTTTACCAGATGATAATAGTTCTTTCATCTCTGGTGTAAGTGCTTGTAAAGAAATAGAATATATCGATGAAACGAATAGTATAGTCTATAGTATATCTTATATTCACGAATGTAAGAATCAATCTAGAATCAGTAAGGGGTATTTCAAAAAGATATTACCAAATGGTAATGTAATAGATTTAAATCCTTCTGGTAATATTTCTAGTTGTAAAGAAATGATAAATGAAGAATTAGAACTAGATGCTAACTATATTACACTAACACAATTATCTAGTACGAAAAGAGGAATAGCTGATTTAAGGCCAGCTGAAAGAAAACGATATGTAAATTCTATTTTATCATCTACAGATGTTTATAATACAATGTATAAAACTCTAACTAAGAAAGCATCAACCTATAAAGCCCTAATGAGTAGTATTTCATCTAAGATTGATAACGTCGGTAACACCGTTCAATTACAAGAAGAACTAAAATCTATTGAAAGTAAGATATCTGAAACAGAGAAACTAATGGAACAGCATAATGAAGTAATTAATAAAGAGAAAGGTATGTTATTGTCAATAGACCCTAATAACGAGATATCTAATCGAATTGAAACTTATACAGAAAGTACCAAAACATATTCAAATAAAAAAGATGAATTTAGTAAACAACTTAACAAGATATATTCTACTGACCCAAATCTATCTACAATTGTAATCAATAAAGAAATTCTTGACAAACTTAATCAAGATATCATAGATACCAAGTATCTGATTGAATCTACAAAAGAAAGAATTAATAATCTTATAAAAGAAAGAGAACAAGAAGCTTCTAGATTAGAGGAAGAGACAGCTAAGCTAAAGTCAATCAATTCAGGAATGAATCTAATCGAAGTTCAACGAATTAAAGATGACCTTACTTCTAGAAAAGAAAAAATAAGAAAAAGATGGGGAGATATCGTTGACCTTAATACAATCACTCATGATGAATTTATGATTGCATATGAAGCAATCAAACAAATGATAGAGATACTGAATCAACCAATTGAATTGATTCCATCTGATGATATAGAAATAGAATATCTTGATGTATTAAGAAATATTGAAAGACTCGACAACGAGATAGAAGATGCTGCAGTGTTTAGAAACAAAATTGAGATGAATGAGTACAAGCTTGATATTCTAGAACAACGCCCTTCCGATTGTAATAATAACTCTTGTCCTTTCATTGCAGATGCTTTAAAAGCCAAAAAAATCATTGATGAGTTGATGAAGCAACGTAAAGGATTTACAACGATTAGTGAATTAAACAAACAAAAAGAATCATATGAACAAAAACTTTCAAACGTTGAGCGTAACAAAAGATTACTCGAAATATATAATACCAATCGAATTATCTTATCAAAACTTCAATTGAATTTGGACACTTATGAAAACTGTGTTGTTTCTCTTTCAAGAAATAGACTCATGTTACTACCAACATTGGCAGGATTCATTGAATATTCTAATGACTTGATTGAATACAAGTCAATCGATAAAGACCTTAATGATATAACTGTAAAGTACAATGCTTTATATACTCAAAAGGACTTAATCAATATGATAACAGATAGTATTGATAGACTAAATGTTAATATCAATGAAGACACTGTCAAGATTAATGCAATGAATGAAGAGATTACCTCATTAACAAAAAAATATAATGACATGTGTAAACTTTGTATAAGTCTAGAAGATATATTCAATCTAAGAGCAAGTCTAAATGAATGTGAAGAATCATTAAGAATTCTTAATGAAGAGATTGAGAAAGACCGTTCTAATATAGATAGAATCGAAAAGCTAAACTCAGACATTGAAAAACTAAATGTGAACATTTCTGAATTGAAATCACAATTAGAACCTTTGAGAAAAACTGCAGAATCTCTACGATACAGAATTACACTTAGTGTGGAATATTCAAAAGAATATGAGCAGTATAATATGATGTATACTAAGATTGAAACACTTAAGTATTATTGTTCTCCTACTACAGGTATTCAATTACTATTTGCTAATATGTATCTCAATAAGATTATGGATAATGCTAATAAGATTCTAAGTAGATTATTTGGTGGAACATTTGCTTTACTACCATTGATTATTACAGAATCTGAATTTAGAATTCCTGTTGCAGTAAGGGGTGGTATTAATCATGATGATATTACAAGTATGTCTTCTGCACAGATATCATTAATCTCAATGATTATATCTATCTCATTACTAAGCCAAACATCTACAAAACTGAATATAATTGTTGGTGATGAAATAGATGCCCCGTTTGATTCAGAAAACAGAAGAGAGTTTATGAATATCCTTACTCAACTTATGGGATTAGTAAATTCATCACAATGTGTTCTAATTAGTCACAACTCAGAAATCTCATTGAATGATTGCGATGTAATTCTTCTAAAGAATGAGAATGATGTTATTACCGAAGGAAACATTATCTGGTCTTACAAATAAAAAAATAAGAGGGAGCTATAATAGCTCCCTCCATTCTTTTGTCAGATATGTAATTGTTATTCTACATAATCAATTACCCAACAATGGATTGGGTTTCCGTTATCATCTTTCTTTCCTGTATCTTCCCATCCAGAAAATCTCAGATGCGTGATTGTTCCTTCTGTTGCATCTTCCGTTTCAATAAAGTATCCGGAAACTTCATTCTGCTTCGAAGTTCCTTTATGAAATGTTTCTGCATATTGAACTCCGTAAAGGTCAATCTTCTTCTGTTTAATTGCCTTTATCAGTTCTGGCGTAAACCGACAAGAATTGAATGATGGTTCATAGCTATAATGCTCACCTCCTTTCGCCAACTGAACAATTACAGTTGTTTCTCCTTTATGCTGAACAAATGAATTGTATGAAAACAGTGTAGTTAGCAATAATGCTAACGCTACTAGAACAAATGCAATCATTCTGATCACATTTTTGATGGAAAACAGATTGAAAGATTTCTCTTCCGTTTCTTCTTCCGGTTCGAAACTGGTTTCAATATCCAGAATCTTCTGCTTTGCAGTCTTTTCTGCGATGGTGATTGCAGTTGCCTGTGCGGTTGTGTTGGTTTTTTCCATTGTTGTTGTCATTTTTATGACCTCCTAAAAATTTTTGAAATTCCCCGTATTCTGTACGGGACTGGAATAACATATCTCTGCTATTCACTACTATAATATATATGTATAGTTTTTAACTATTTCAATTCAAACAGCTGCCGGAAAACATTCTTATAATGAATGAGAAAGGAGCGAATGCGTATGTCTATACATATTAAAGATATGAAAGATTTAAAGATGTATAATAGAAACAATAAGCTATTCATCCCTTTAAATCCGGATGATAATACACATGGTAGCTTGATATATTTGCTTACTTCTGATATTTCGTCGTCTATTGATATGATTAATAGTGATATGGTGATAAATAATAAGAAATGGTTTAAGTCATATTATATTGATAAGTCGATCAATGCTATTATCAAATCAAATGAAATTGAAGAGTTTGTTCATTATGAAGATGAAACAGTAAGAGCTTATATTAATGAAGCTAAGCTATCTAGTAAAGATAGGAAAAAGTTATCCGATAAAGATTTCGGAATTCCTCAAACTAGATCTTATCCGATTAATGATGAAGAACATGTAAGAGCTGCAATCAGAATGTTCAATCATTGTCCAAAAGAATATGAAGCTACTCTCGCTAAGAATATTATCAAAAAGCTAAAGTCATTCAATATTACAGATATTGAAGTTGGTGAGGATAATAGATTCTATAAATATTATAAACCACTGAAAGAAACATCTATCAATACTTCAGGTGGTATTCCTATAAACTTAATGACAGATTATAGATTCGAATACTATACTGGGTCGAATATTCAAAAACATAGAAAAGAATGTGAAAAGCTAGTTAAAGACCTCAGAGATTATAAATACATTGGAGAGATGTTTTCGAACGCGAATTATCTTGTAATGTGTTATGATACAAATGATAACCTAGCTGGATTTGGCGTAGCATATAAACACTCTGCACATGGTAATGAATTCGGTGTTTATCTTGAAGATAGTTGTTTCGATGATGATATAGAGAAAGAGGAAATTACTAAATTTCTTATCTACTCATATAGAGATAAAATGTATAATAGGGATTTACAGAAACAGATTCTTTCTAAGAAAGGAAGAGTTGTTCCGGTATACTCTCTCAACAGAGATAAGGTACTAATTAAGAATCTTAAAACTTCCATTGTTCAAGATGGTAACTATCTTGACAGAATAACTGCATTGAATCTGGTAGGAAAATCATGTGATTATACTGATAGATTTCCAGTAATCTATGTAGATATGAGTGCGAAAGATGAAAAGGAAGAGAAACCTAAAATTCCAGATAGAGAAGTTAACTCTGAAGGATTTAGATTTGGTGATAGAGCTTTCTTTTTTGGAAATGAAATCTTTACTGAAGATGCAATTGATAGTAAGCTACGGTCATATATGTATGATGAAAGAATTAGAACTCAAAAAGAATTGTTCGATGTATATAAAATCGTAAAAAGTCAATGTCCTACTATCAAGTATACAAAGGTGAACATTTCTGATTATAAAGGTTTGAATTTATTCTTTGATATATCTTACTACAACAGACTATTCATTGAGAATAATACGAAGATGGGTGAACAAGGCCTAAAGTTATACTCAGAAACATTAAGACGTTTTCTTAATAATTCTTCTATTGATAAAGAATACAAGGTTAAATCGATTTTTATCCCTGTATTAGACTACTATAGTGAAGACACTGATATAGTTGATTACACAAAAACAATGAATCCTGTAAGCCTCATAGTACGTCTAATTAAGAAGAACGACTTCACTCAATTAAAAAAGATATTTGGTGATAGTAACATTTTTTTCTTTGGTTTAAATTCATACTTCAAGATTAATTTCTCTACATTTAAAAAGACAGATTTGCAAAGATTCACTTCTAATATCAATAATATTTTTAACAAGATTATGCCTCAAGATGATGACATGGCAAAGGATTCTCCAAATGCAATTGTAAATGATATTGTAGAAAAAATAGAGACTTCTAAGAGAGTTGAATTGTATGGTGCAGTTGGTAAAGCTTCTAAGGAAGCTAAAAAGGTTTCCACTAAAGATAAAAACGATATTCCGAAGACTGAGAAAGAAGTTTCAAAAGAAGTTACAGAAAAGAAAAAAGAAGAACTTGTAGAAAATATCAAGACCGCTGCAGAGAATTCATCTTCAACAGAAGAAGCATTAAATAAACTAGATAACGATTATATTGCTAATCTTATCAAAGATATTTCTGATGAAGAATCTTCTGAGATAAAAGCATCTGCTACTCGTAAAGCAAGAATCAATTCTCTTAGTGATGATATTAAAAAGAAGAAGGTTAAGGGTGAATCTGTTAAAGATATGCTAGAATCATCTGAAGATGTTGGTGATGAACCATTACAGGTATCATCTGTTCATATCAACAGTATTAACAATGACCAATGGGATAATCTGCAATATATCAATTTCAATGAGGAATATAATGTAGATGAAGATATTATGGCTGTATTAAACTTCTTCTCAACTAGAACAGTTCCAGTTGCAATTAGAAATGTAGAAGTTGAAGATACAACTACATCCGAAGATTTAAAAGAAACATGGACTGTTCAATGTGAAGATATCGGAGGTACTAGATTCCAATTAAAATTTGATATTCCATTGTTGAAGAATAATAGATTCATGCGTTTGAAAGGTAATGATAAGACAATCAATGCTCAGTTGATGAATCTACCAATCATTAAAACAGAATTCAGTACTGCTCAAATTACGACAAACTATAACAAAATCTTCTTCTATATATTTGGTAGCGCAGTTGGTAAATCTAATGTAATCTCTGGTAAGATTGTAAAAGCAATGAATGGTTATAGTGGTAAGTCTATTACTTCAATGTCTGGTAATAATACAATTACAGCAATGAAATACGAAATTCCACTAGACTATATGGACTTGGGTAAATCTTATTCATGTATCAAATATAAGAATACTACTTTCTATTTTGATCAAGATGATATTAGAGATAAGTATCCTGATAAGATTGACTTGTCAAAAGGACTTCCAATTGGATATGATGCCGGAGAAAAGAAAATCATTTATAGCAATGGTGAAAGATTTTGTTCAGCTATTATTGCTGAAGTATTATGTCAAGATTCTGAATTTGCTAAGTTATATGATGAAGCAAAACCATCTGTAAAGTATGCATATTCTCAGGCATCTATTCTTAATACAAAAATTCCAGTAGTCGTTATTTGTGCATATTGTGAAGGACTTATTAAGACACTTAATAAAGCTGCTATTTCATATGAAATCCTAGATAAACGTCCTAGAGTCGATTATACGACACACGATATCATCAAGTTTAATGATGCTTACATTGTATATAAGATTGATTATAACTCTTCTATCCTTATGAATGGATTAAAAGAATGTAATACAGAAGACTATTCAATCAAAGACATAAACTCTAAAACAATGTGGACTGAAATGTTAGATAACTTTGGTGGTAGAATCAAAGCTGATGGTCTTGACAACTTTTATGATTTAATGTTTGACCCTATCAGTAAACGTATTTGTAAGATGTATGACTTACCAGATGAATTCTGTGAAGGGTTAATCTATTCATCTAATCTATTGTCTGATACAAAGTTTAATAAACACACTGATATCTCTGGTAATAGATTTAGAACAAATGAAATTATTGCAGGCTATGCCTACAAAGTTTTATCAAAGTCATATGCAGATTACAGAACAAAATTAAAGAAAACTGGTAAAGCCACAATGACTGTAAAGCAATCAGCAATTATCGATACAATTATGGCTGATAGTACAGCGTCTGATGCATCTACAATTAATGATTTGTGGTATGCTGAAGCAAATAATACAGTATCATTTAAAGGATTATCCGGTCTTAATAGTGACCGTTCTTACTCACTTGAAAAACGTACTTATGATGAATCTATGACAAATGTAATTGGTATGTCTACTGGTTTCGCAGGTACTGTTGGTGTAACTCGTGTTGTAACAACAAATGCAAATATCAATAGTAAACGTGGATATATTTCTGATGCTTCTAATGATAAGAGCAAAATGAATGATGTAAATACAATGACAACAGCAGAAAATTTGACACCAATGTGTACAACCCATGATGACCCATTCCGTTTGGCAATGTCATATGTACAGAGAACAAAGCATGATATGAGAGTTGCAGGTGGTGACCCGTTGTTAATCACAAATGGTATGGATGATGCTCTTACATCATTTACACCAGATGTATTCTCATTCAACGCAAAAGATGACGGTACTGTTATAGAACGAAATGAAGACCATATTACAATTCAATATAAAGATGGATCAATTGATTTTGTAGATTTGAATAATAAGGTATATAAAAACTCCGATGGTGGTTTCTATACTTCAATCAAATTAGTAGCAGATAAAGGCTTAGGAACAAAAGTTAAGAAAGGACAGTTAATTGCCTATGATCCTATGTCTTATACAGTGAATTGTGGTTATGATAATAGTGCTACTTATAATCAAGGTACTCTAGCAAAGATTGCAATTATTACTTCTGATAAGGGATTCGAAGACTCTTGTGTTGTTTCTAGTTATATTTCAGACGCTTTGTCTTCAAACGTAATTATGGAAGTTCCAGTAACTTTATCTAAGAATACGAATGTATTTAACATGATTAAAGTTGGAGATTCTGTTCAAGAAGGTGACCCGTTGTTAATCATTCAAAATACATTTGAAGATAATGATGTAAACGTATTATTGAAGAATCTTGTAGATGATGAGGATACAGTAACTTCTCTTGGCCGTATCCCTATTAAATCTAATAATACCGGTGTTATCGAAGATATTAAAATCTATCGAACCTGTGAACTCGATGAGATGTCTCCATCATTAAAGAAAATTGTATCTGAATACGAAAGAAAAAATAATGCTCGTGCTAAGCAAGTTGCTAAATACAATGAAAACTTAGCAAAACAATATACTTGTCAAAAGTTACCTCAAGAAGGGAAACTAAAAAATATAGAAGACGGTGTGTTAATCGAAATCTTTGTATCTTATAAAGATGACTTCTCTGTTGGTGATAAATTAATCTTCTTAGGTGCTCAAAAAGGTGTAGCAAAAGAAGTAATAGCAGAAGGTCAAGAACCAAGGTCTTCATATAGACCAGAAGAACCAATTGATGCAATTGCTTCTATGGTATCATTTGATAAGCGTATGTGTTGTGCTCCATTACAATATACAATGGCTGGTAAAGGATTAGTAGAACTTGACCGTCAGGTTAAAGATATTATGGGAATCAAACAAGATTATACAATACGTCATAAATTTTAAAAAAAATAAAGGGCTTGGAATTATCCAAGCCCCTATTTTTTTCTACTGTTAATAAAGTTGATACTTAGAAATTTCTTGATGTTATGAATTTGTTATATTCATTGATGAATTCTTCTACAGTTTTACCTTCATAGGAAAGGATTATATCATTCCTATCCTTAATTTCAACTTCAATTCTATTATTATCGAAATTGTCTAATTCAATCAAGCAATTCTTAATTACAAAATCAGTTTCACCCAAATGGTTTGTACAATGAGATTTAAAAGTCTCCTGCATTTCTTTTGTCAGATCTTTCAATCTGATTTCTCCAGCAATATACAAAATCTTATCGTAATTTCTGTTATCAACGAATATAATTTTTGTCATTACCTCATCTTCTTCAAATGTATTACTCTTTGTCAGAATTTCAACTTTGGAACGAAGCTTCGCATTTTCTTTTGATAGTTCCTCGTTCTTGCATGCCAATTCTATTAGTTTTTTGTTTAAGAGATTTACGATGTCAGTTTGGTCTGACAGAATTCTGCTCAGATTTAAAGCAGTTTCTTTCCAGGTTGTGACATCTGTCAACAAATTATTAGCAGCTGTGGTGGTTGCAGATGCGATTGTGTTGTTAATGTTTGTATTCATGTTCATAATTGTATCCTTTTCCTTTACCCTGGAACGTAGATTTTCTACGTCTGATGCTTAAGGTTTCAGGTTTGCATCAACCTGTATTTGATATAGAGTATATTGCTATCTCTATTCACTATAATTATATACAAGTGAATATACATTTGTAAAAAGAAAACTCTACAGAAATTAATCTGTAGAGTAAAGATAAAGAATATAGGAGATTATTAAATTAGAGACAGTGGTGGGCCATGCAAGAATCGAACTCGCAACCAACCGGTTATGAGCCGGTAGCTCTAACCATTTGAGCTAATGGCCCATAATCCAGAGTAATATGAACTCTGGATTATATCAAATTTGAAGGTAGTAAAATACAAGCATACTTCAGAGTATGCTCATGGTGCTACTGGCGGGACTTGAACCCGCACTCAATTAAGAAAGGGATTTTAAGTCCCTCGTGTATGCCTATTTCACCACAGTAGCATAGAGTTTGGTGCGGATGACAGGACTCGAACCTGCACGCTATAAACAATAGTTCCTAAGACTATCGTGTCTGCCTATTTCACCACATCCGCACGATTTATTTCTAAATTACTTTTATGTTAATCGAATTGTAAATATTTATATATTATTATAGTGATGAGAATTGGTCTTTTCGCTCATCGTTGAATTTTACAAAACAAAAGGAGTGGTAAAAAATGAAAAAGACGTTCAGAAAAATTTTGAAGAGATTGGTGGTGATTCCGTTACCAATCTTTCTGATTGTTGTAGCACTGCTCAACTACAAGTTGGGTAGTTTGATGTCAACAATCAACGAAACCTATTCACGGGTTTCAGAAATGGAGAAGACTGAATTCTTCAGTTCTCTTTTCCAGTCCATTTCATTGTGGATTGTGATCGGTGCAATCAACAATTTGGTTGCAAAGATCAGCAACATAAAAATGTTGAATAGGAATTATATGAAATGGATTAAGAAGCTGACCTACTCAAAGGTAAGCTCAATCACGTCCATCGGAACAGGTGGCATTAGTAATGCAGTGCATACCTTAGCCAATTGTAATAAAACAATGATAAATACAGTAATAGGAGTATTGCCGTGTATTATTCCGTTTATTACAATCATACGATCGGAATTCAAAGAAGCTGGTATTATTCCAGTTATGGTAAACATTGTCTATATTATTGCAATGGTTACTTTGAATTTTATTGCAGCGTTGCTTAAATCGAATAAGATTGCTGCAGCAGCAGGTGCAAAACTTAGAAGTTGTACAACTGATTGTATTTATAATTCAAAGACAATCAAATACTTCGGAAAAGAAGATTGGAGTATCAATAAGCAAATTTCAATACAAAAGCAAACATTTATTGATGTGGTAAATCCAAGCAAGAACTTATTCGTTTCCGGAATATTTAAAATGATTTACTGGATTCCGACATTAATTAACGTGTATCTCTGCTGGAATAATAAAGCAGTAATATTGTTTATTCTGATGTCAGATTATTCATTAGTTCAAATTTCCGATTGTATTATGGAATTTTTAAATGCATATGCAGAAAAGAAAGCCAATATAGAGGTAATCGGAAAACTGAAGAATGATACATTGGAAAAGAAGCCAATAGAAAAGTTGGAGATTCACGATGTTTTCTTTAAATACAGTGAAGATTCTAAGGTAGAATTTAGAATCAATGATATCACTATTGAGAAAGGGAAAAGATACTGTATCACTGGTAAGAGTGGTTTCGGTAAATCAACATTCATCAAACTGCTGACAAGAACAGTGGAACCTGGTCCTGCATCTGGTCAGATAGATGCTGTGGATACAATCTACATGTTTGCCGAAAGCGAGATGTTTAACACAAACATCTTAGAAAACATTTCGCTTGGTGATACAACAGTTACTAAGACAGAAGTTGAAGATATTCTTCGACATCTCGAAGTAGTATTAGATTTGGATATCGAATCTGATCCTGTTGGTGAAAAGGGTGAACTTCTGTCAACCGGTCAACGACAGAGAATTAATCTCGCACGAGTAATCGTATATGCTCGGAGACATCCTGGTGTATTAGTTGCACTTGACGAGGTTACATCTGCACTCGATGAAGTGACTTCTGTCAACTGTATCAATTACTTGACCGAAGAATTCGAACGACTCGGAACAACATTACTTTATGTTTCTAATAAATCAGATTATAAAGAAACAAATCTCATTACAGATAACATCTATGTTATGAGAACTGGAAATGTTGTTACCTACGTTCAGGAATAAAAAATAATGACCAGGGGTGTTATACACACCCCTGGTTTTATTTTTTCTAAATAGACCTAATGGAACTTAGTCTAAAAGATTTACATTTAATATAAGTCGAGTTATTGTTTCAACCATATATCTAAATTTTTCTTTTAGTTCGTTTTCAGAAAGTTCTGTATACTCTTTTGTTGTTCTAATAGGAAAACGAATATCATTATATTCATCTACTTGTACTTGATATAAAAATAATTTCGGTAGAATGTTGCAAACACGTTTCTTATTTTCATCACCCCACCATTCTTTTTTACATATTTCCGCATAGTAACGATAAAGATCAGTATTTGATTCATATGATTTAATTGACTTGAATAGTCCTGTATCATGTTTTGTCAACTCAAATCTACATTCATTAAAATCTCTTGATTCAGGTAGAACTATATGGATGTAATGTTCAAATAAAACATTACATTTCGTACAAAGATCCTTCAAAACTTTTCGCTTCTCATCTGTTAAATCACTGCATTTGAATCTTATATAGAATCCTTCAAAGCAATCATCCAAATGTCCTGAACAGGAAAATGAAGTCGGAAATCCTTTTTTATTGAACGCTTCTAATAGCTGACAAATATAAGCGTCAACCAAAACCTCTTCACCTTTAATAACTCTTTTCAATCGTATTTTAGTAATATCCATTTCGCTATTACTTTTTTCAAAATACTCTCTAAATTTTTGAACACTATATTCATTAGTCTCCAACGGTTTCGGTCTCAATGTTTGCTCATAAAAATTCCACCAAACATAAGGGTAGATGAATCCATCATTTGCAAAAATATTCTTCATAGTCATTTTAAATTCCTCCATAAGTAAAAATTTTAGATAGAGAAGTTAGATTCTTCTTTATCACCATTATTATATATAACACAAGGGGATATTGTTCGATAGAACATATACTTATCCCTATAAGGATCATAGTGTTTGTGGGTTATTATGCCAGTCATGGCATCATATGTAACTTCAGATAATAATCTTCCACTCTTATTATACTCTTTATATGTAGTAAGATAAGTTGGTAAGAATATACTTTCTACAGTCATGCCAGTATTTGTATACTTAATATTCTCTTCATACGTTGTATCTAGAACTTCTTTTCGATAGTAGATTCTGCGATTTTCTTTATCATATTTGTAAAAATGACGCACTGTCGCTCCTTCCAGACCTACCGATTCTGAATATACAACATTCCCATTCCTATCATACCTACTAAAATCTTTCATAATCTTAACTCCTTTTAATAAAACTTTTTTAATTTAAATCTAAAAAACATTAATAAACTTAAGATAACCAACCTGAAAGGTTGGTTGTTCAGTCCTGTCGGTCTTCCAGTTCCCTATTTCCCGAGGATGTTTTATATAAACGTTGCCCCGTTTGTAAATAATTATTCAAGGTTTATAAATCACTCTATCAAAAACTTCTAAATAATAATTTAAAGGAGGTACAATATATGAATTATATTCAAGGTCAAAAGACATTCTTTATTGAAGGAGGGGATAATGTAGGTAAGACAACCACTATCAAAGAAATCAATAGAATTCTATCGTCAGATAAATCTATTAAAGAAATTATTACTACAGCATATAGAGATTTGGAATTCTATAAATACCCATCATCAGAAATGACAAAATTTATGGATGCTTATATGAAGTTATTAAACATCGTCAATACAGAAATGACGAGACTTGTAAGTGAATCATTTAATTTTGGTAATACAAGCATTCAACTTATAGAGCTAGCTATGCATTATCTAATTAGAGATATGGAAACTACGTTATCAAGTCCTTACAGTAGCAAAATAAATATTTGTGATAGAGGTGTCTTATCAACATACTTATATCAATTCTTAAGCTATGCTAAGCTAAAGTATGATATTAATAATACTAATACACAGAATGAAACTATTCTTCTCAAACTATTTGTCAACGAAGTTCTAAACAAAGTCGTTCCAATTGAACATAGATTCAATACAGATATCAATGTTATTATTCTATATAATAACTCTGATAGTAAACTCAATATTGATGAATCCGAAACAATTGAATATAAGAAGAATTTTGACCATAATCAAACACTTCAAGATAATATTAATCGTTCACTTAATAACATTATATTTGATATAACTGAAAGTGAAACTATTAAACTTAAGCCTTTTAAAATCTATGATATTACATTTTATCGAGTTAATATTTTCAAATATATCAAAGAAGCAAATACTCCTAGATATGTACCTATAAGAAAAACTGATAGTCAACTCGCTGATGAAATTATAAAAATTATAATTGATTCTATCTATAGATATTAAGGAGGATAAAAATGAAGAGTGAAATTATCTATAAGAATGACCATGTAAGTAATATCTATGGTGCTTGTACTTGTTGTTATAACAACATCAAAGATATCTCTTATCTTGAAAAAGAAAACTACATTGCAAAGAGAGTAAATGCAGGCCATGACTCTATTCTAGAACATGGTAAACTTGCAATCAAGATTACTGACATTACAAATCTTGAAGAGATTATTGAATTAACTACATCAGAATTCTCCAGATATCTTGAATTCTATACTGAGAACTATTATAAGACTAAGTCTAAACTGTTCAAGAAGAATGAACTAGCGTACAACCTTATTATCAACGGAAATATGCGTTCATATAAGTACTTCTTACACAATATCTCAAGCTACGATGTAATGAGTAATCAATTAATTCGTTCAATCTGTTATTTACTGTCTGATAATACAGTAAAGGAATTATATGGTAAAGATTTTACAATTGATGATATTGAACTACCATTTACAAAGGTTGAAAACTTCTTCAATGAAAAATTAGAAGATGGATTTGATGCAGATGAGAAATCAGATTCAGACATGCATTACACAAATATCTCTAGAGATAACATTGTAAATGTACCAGTCGCTGATAATAAAGTAAACAAAACTGTAGATATTGGTATTGATTTGAATATGTTTAAGAAACTTTACAAAGATGAAAAAGTGAAATTCGACCTTATTCCATATATCATTCCTGTAACTATAGTATTTAAAAATGTATCTAGAACAGCAACTCATCAAATTGTAAGACATAGAAATGCAATCACACAAGAATCTCAAAGATACGTAGATTCTTCAAATGCATCCTTTACTATTCCAATGCAAGGATATACACCTAAAGAAGAATATGGTATTAAGTTATGTGACGCATTTAAATACTATACACTAGATGAATTGGCAAATGAATTAATTTCTGTATATTCTCAACTTCTTGCAGATGATAAATCAATCAAGAAAGAAGAAGCAAGAGGATATTTACCTGCTAATGTAAACTGTAGAAAACTATATATGACTTTCTCATTATTTTCCTTATCTCAGTTTATCAAATTAAGAACTGATCCTCATGCTCAATATGAAATCAGACAGTATGCAATCACAATCAGAGATACTTTGGGTAATATGATTAATGATGAATTCTATTCCAATCAAGAAGAAATCGAAACTGACCCAATCGCTGAATATATCAAAGGTCTACTGGGTATTTCAAAAGATGTATAAATATAAAATAAAAAGTTCATAACTATATAGTAAAGATAAATGTTGGTTCGTCGTTTATCTTTTGTTGTTCATTTTTTCATAACTCCGATTTAATAACACATTCCTTTGGTCACATCTGTAATGGATGTGACCAAAACTTTGCTGTTTAACTTTATAATAATATTCTATGAAAGGAGATAGTTCTATGCTTGAAACTTATAAAAACATACTGGCTAATAAGTTTATGAGAGATACAAACTATATCATTATTAAAGACACCGATGATATAGAAGAATTACAACGTGAATGGGATTTATTCCAAACTCAAATGACAAAAAAACAACAAGAGAAAAGTGACGAACGTTCTATAGAAATTTGGAGAATGACAAATCAAGAACATTATGAAACTCTTAGAGATTCTTTAATAGATGAATTTGAACAAACACATTCAGTTAATGATGATACACTAGAACAACAGGATGATTACGAAAAAGAAGAGGAAGAATCTAAAGAAGACGATACTCCTGAAAATCTAGTTAATACCAGTCTTGATAATTTAGAAATTCCTGATGATGAAAATGATATTACAGAACCTATGAAAGAAGACGTATCAAACACTCAAAAAGATAATATAGCGGATCAATTTGAAATTGATACAGGTATTAATATTATATCTACAATTCATGGAAAAGATACCGATGAAATGCTTGATAGTCTTGAAAAACAATTTACAGAATATAATTCCCAATCAAAAGAACATAAGCTTCGCTCAGATGATGAATCAATTGCAATCTATAATAAAACAAATGTAGATCGATATAATGATATAAAAGGATTTTTATTAAAAAGTAGACAGATAGAAAATTCAGAGAGAGTAACTTCTACTGATGGAAAAACTTTAAAAGCAGATACAACTCATTATTTTGGAGAATTCGTGTCCCAAGTCTACCAGAACATGCAAGCTGTGAATGAAGCAGAATCGCTCAAATCAAAGCAACACAGAAGGTTTAATGATTGTCCTTACTTTACTCCTTCAGAGATGATAGATATGGGTGTCTATACAAATGGTAATTTTTATTCACCCTTTGCAGATAATGATGGACTTGTTACAGGTGTACGAATTCCATTATGGTTTGATTCTTATAAAAATATGTGTATGGATCATATATTCGAAGATTATAGAAGTGATTGGATTGATACACTAGATAAATTGTATTCTGATTTTGAGGATATTAAGGCTTCTGGGAATGAAGAAAAGATCCTAGCAAGAAAACAATCAATACTAGATTTAGGATGGAATCCAGAGATTGCTTTTAACAGAAAGAATCGTTTAAAAGCATCCAAACGAGTATCTGATATATTAGATAAAACTATTCCGAAAGATGTCTTTATTAATTTGGATGATATTCCTGAAAGTGATGATGAAATATTAAGCGAATCTGTAAGCAAAAGTACTCATAAACCTGTATTTCTAATCTTCACACAAGGTTCAACACCAATTGTATCTCAAGGAATTAAATTGTTTACTGGTAGTGAATATTCTCATGCTAGTATTTCTTTTGACCCTGAATTGAATGAAGTGTATAGTTTTAATATCAGAGAAAAGTCTGGATTCATTCGTGAAAATCTAAGTTCCTTTGGAGAAAATGTCATTTCAGTAATGACATTCTTCGCCCCAAATAAGATTGTTCAACAATTGAAAGATAAAGTAAAAGACTTTGAAGATAATAAAACTACATTTGACTTAAGAATCTTTCTTAATAAGATTCTTCATATAGACCATAAAGTAAGCAAAAATGAATATCATCAAGTTTGCTCTACTTTCGTAGATACTGTATTGAAATCTGGTAGTATCAATCTTACTGGAGATATTAATATTCCAGACCCTGGACAGTTATATGATCATGCTAAATCAATGCCAAATAAAATCATTGAAGTATTTAATGATAAAGCACTAAAGTATGATGGTAAAAAGACAAAACGAAAACTGACTACATTATTAAAATCTTCTGATATTGAAGGAATTGAAGAAGCTTGTAAAGATTTAAAATCCGCTAGAGAATTCGTTTCTAAAGTAGGAGAACTTGCTAAAAAATATGATGCTAATTATTTTATAGTAACTGATGGAGCATCTGGAATACATAACAATGGAAATCCTGCTGTTAAAAATGCTAGAGATTCACAAATAAAATGGGAAAAAAAACATGGATTTGACCCAGATGAAGATTGGTCTAAAAAATCTATAAAAGAAGTAACTCTTCCAACCAGTGTAACTCTGAGAAATGCTACTAAAGATGATATGGATAATATGTTTAAATGGGAAATAGAATCTATTGATAAGAGTGCTAGAAATGACCATAAAGTGATTAAATATATTGAAAAAGATGTACAAGATTCAGTAAAAAATACTAAGATGATTATGTATAAAGATGAAACTATCGGAATGCTTACAATTGATAAACTTAATGATGGTTACTGGTATATTGGAGAAATATATATTGTCAAAGAACACCGTAATAAAGGTATAGGAACTGCTCTCTTAAAAGATGAAATTTCAAAACATGATAAAATAAAATTACAAGTAGCACAATCAAATCATGGTGCTATGAAACTTTATAAATCATTAGGTTTTAAAATTACAGATAGAAATGATGAAAATAAGTTATATGTAATGACTCTTGATAAGAAAGAAAAATCTATAGAAGAATCATCTTTTATTAATGATAAAGGACAAACTGTTCCTAAAAAATGTCCAGAATGCGGTTCTGATGTTGGAGTATTTATAGAAGGTGAACCAATTTATAGATGTACGAATAAAGAATGTAAAAAATATTTTGGTGTTGTAAAACCTCCAACACATAAATCTATAAGAGAACAAACTTCTATTTTTAATGAAGTAAAACAATTTCCTATAGAATTTGATAAGGAAGGAAATCTTATTATATATAAAGCTCGTACTGGAACATTAGCATTTGGAGATGAAATTGATGATTCTGTACAGTTATTAGAATCGTACAGAAATCAATCGAATATTGAAGGGATGAAATATGAAATTGCAAAGTTATGGTATATTAATGATTGTATAGAAAAGAAGTTAAAGAAACGACTTAGTAATGACCAATATAAAGAACTGATTGATAATCGGTCTGTATGTTTAAATTCATTTAAGTATAACTTAGAATATATCATGAAGTATGAAAAAGGATTTAACTTCTCAGACTACTACAATTCAACACCATTCTCTGACAATTCAGTTAAGATAACTTCCAATACAATCGATTATACAATCAAAACGATTAAAGGAATCTTATAAAGTATCACGGATGACTAATTGTCATCCGTGTTATTTTTGTAATATAATACTTCGTAAACATTCCTATAAATACCCAATAAGGAGGTTGATGAATAAATGCTTACAGCAAATAAGATTTTAAAAGAATTGGATAAAAAGAACATTACAATCGAACCATTTGATATCAAATGTTTAAATCCTAATTCTTATAATGTACACTTATCTAATATACTTAAAGAATACGATAATAGACATGTTCTAGACCCGAAACAGAATAATAGTAATCTTTGTATCGCTACTATTATTCCTAAAGAAGGATATGTTTTAAAACCAGGTATTCTTTATATTGGTTCTACAGTAGAAACTATTGCATCTGATAAATTTATTTCTGCAATTGATGGAAGAAGTTCTATTGGTAGGCTTGGAATGCAGATTCATCTTACAGCAGGATTTGGTGATATTGGTTTCAATGGAACTTATACACTAGAGATTACTGTAGTGCAACCTGTTAGAATCTATCCAAATCTTGAGATTGCACAAGTGTATTTTGAGAAGCCAGATGGTAAAGTAGATTTCTTATATAAAGGTAGATATCAAGGACAGCAAGAACCAACTGAATCTAAATTCTATTCGAATTCTAATGATATTAAAGGATATCATTATAGTAAGTAAGGAGAATGTGTTATGAAAATGAACAAACTGGAATTAGGTACAAAGTTTTATATTTTTGAATCTGAAGATGAATATAGAATTTTGTATTTGGTAAAGAAAAACGAACACGATGGTGTCTTCATGGATGAAGAAACCTTTGAAACTAAAACAATCGACGAGAATCAGCTTGGTGTAGATTATACATTGATGCTTGATTCTAAAAACTTTTTCTTTGTCAGATTCAAACATTGTTTTGATAAGAAACTAGTATTATGGTATAGTAATAACAATATTATTACTTTCGTCAAAGAAGACCCAAACTTTAAAATGTTTGATTTAGATTGTTGTGTCAGAGTAACTTTGTATAAGTATATGAAGAAATCAGTTTTAAACCATCTTATTAACAATATTATTAAACTTAACTATTCCGATGTTACAGTAGATGATTCTGACATTAATACTATTTGGAATGAGTATTTTATTAATTATCTTAACAATGATACAATTGTTGTTGATTATAATCCATATCTTGAAGAAGTAGATATGGATAAGGTAGCTGAAGAAAAAGCTCAAATTCCAGATAGTGTTATCGATGATGCAGAGAAGTTATTAAATACTTTCATTGCATACTATCAAGTATATGAGTATGACAATAGTATTGACCTAGATAAAATAAACATGCATTATTATATGGTATATCAGAATGACACATATTATCTTGTATTATATGGTATTGATAAGGCTCGTCAAGCTGCATATGATGCAGAAGTCATAAGAATCAATTCTGATGTAGCAGCGTTTATGCTTAAGTAAACTAACTATTATTTGTATACAATAATAGTGATAAGCAGAGACAATCTGTTATCAAATATAAATTATATAGGAGGAAATTATCATGAGTAATTTCAACAACAACCAGAAGAAATATGCAAACGTGGCAGACTGCCCAGAGTTGGCAGCAATTAAGGCTTTGAATGAAAGCCTCATCGGTAACCATAATTATAATCTTGGTGAAGCTGATGAAGAAACTGAAAAGCTGAATCTGAAGGAATTGTCTATTCCGGCTGAAGACATCATTCTCAAGGAATCTTATTCTGAGGACTTTTTGATTGAACAGTCTGAATTGGAGAATTCTGTATTTGGTGTATTCAGTGAAATCTTCGCAGATATCTTTTCTGTAAAGCTGATGTTCACATTGGAAAAGGGTTATTATTTCATGTGCTCTTTCCGTTATATGACAGAAGAACAATTCAAGCAGAAGCAGGCAGACTGTCAAGATACTATGGTACGTTGCATCAATAGTTCTGTAGAACCGGATGCAGCTACAAAGACATCTGTTGCAGCAAACATTATGATGTTGGTTCAGCATCAGACAACTAATGCATATGACGCAACAAAGTATGCAAAGGTGACTAAGGAAGCTAAGGAACTCCTTACAAATCTTTTGTATTTCAGCAAGCAGAATCAGAAGAAGAAGTGGATCAAAGGTGAAAACTATTTGATTACAAATCAGACTGGTTCGAGTTTTGATGGTAGAACTTATTCTAACATCATTGGTAGTGTTTATCTTGATGCAAAGAAGGTAATTGCTATGCTCGGTTCTCCAGCAGGAGAATCTAAGAAGTATGAATATAACATCATTCCGATTACGTCGAATGTTACGAATACGAATGCTATGATTAAGATTGAGAAGATCAATACTAAGACCAAGAATTATATTCGTAACAAGTATGGAGTAATGTTTGGTTAATTACTGAATTCATAAGATATGCACGCAAGGGACACATGTGGGACTTTTCCACATGTGTCTTTTTTTATATTAAGGAGGAAAACAAAATGGCTTTTTCATATACAATTGTAGAAAACATCGACCATACTTTTGAAGAGAAAGGAAATCTCTTTGGAGCAGTTAGAAAAATCAGATGGGGTGATAATCCTACTGAGAGACTTGAGGTTAGAAAATGGATTTCTAATCCAGATGGTACAGAAACCTGTAATAAAGGTTATACTTTTATGACAGAAGATGGACCTTCTGAACTGACAAAAACACTTCTTGGAATGGGCTATGGTAATACAAAAGAAGTACTTGACATTCTTCAAGAAAGAAATGATTTTAGAAAATCTCTGAATTCAGTTCTTGGTAAGGGTGATGAATTATTCGATGAATCAACTGGGACTCTTGAAGATGATTACTATGATCCAAAGAGTTTGATTGGTGATTAAGATGGACAAAGCACTTTATGGTATCTTTGATTCTATAAGCAATAAACGATATAACGATGCTATTCCAAATTACGATAATGATGATGGAGTAGACATTGTTGAATGTACACAAGAATGTAAAAATTGTTCTTATAAAGATTGTGTACAAGATAGATGTTTATTTGAAACTTGTATGAAGAAAATAACACCATTCTCAATTCCATTTCATACAACGTTTTACACAAAATGTAAAATTTGTAATAAAGAGATAGAAGTAATCTTTAAAGAAGGACAGCATCCATTTATTGATATGCCAGTACTTTGTGAAGATTGTCTTAACAAGTTAAAGAAACTGATTATGGGTGATGAAAATTGAACAAAGCTTTAATGTTCCAAAAATTTGTTAAGTATAATATACTTGACCAATTTGTTAACGGTCATTCTGGTAGTGTTTTAAAACGAACTCCTATTGATATCTTCATTGATATTCAATCGGTGTATAAAAGAATCCTATCAGAAACATTATTAATAAATGATGTCAAAGTGTTATCTGTGAATATACTAAATCTTGCAGGACACTATAGACATTTTTTTAAATCAAGGTATAACGTAAATACAAGAATCTATATTGTAAATGCGTTTGCCGCAAGTGAGAATATATTTGAACAGCTGAATGCTATGAATAGCGATATGTTTACAATCGTTAAAAAGATAGCACCATACTTTCCAGAGGTTTACTATATTGAGAGGTCAAATCATTATAGTAAAGCTTCATCAGTGATATTTAGTCTAATTAAGACCGAATCAATTCCGATGAATCATTCTTCTTTAGTAATATCCAATGATGTGTATTCTTACCAAATCCCAGCATTTATTCCATCTTCATTTGTCATTCGACCAAGTATCAATACGAAATTCATTACATTTACTAATGTAATTGATATGATGTATCCGAGAAAAGGTTCTACTGTAACCTCAGATCTTAATCCTGGTTTATTACCATTGATTATGGCACATCACAAGTGTTTAGATCTCGGTATGACCATGATTGATAATTTCAAGAATACAATCAAACTGATAAGAGAGATGATTAGTAAAGGACAAATCCTTAATGGTTATAACTCTCCAGTAGTATTGAAGTTAATAGAGTCTGAAGATATATTCAAGAGAATTTGTATTTGTGATCTTATATTCAACACTACGATGTATGAAAACTCATATGAAGCTCTTGTTAATAATTGGACTGTGCACAAACAGTGTGATTATAACAGTTTAGCGAATATATTGGATAAGGCTTTTAATGTAGATGAAGAGAACATTCTTAACTACCTATTCTTACTTGAAGTTGATGGATAAATCATAATACAGCAGTCTATGGAAAGAGATACAGATAGCTTGACGCTATCTGTGTTTCTTTTTTGTCTTGTAACTTTTTTATAAAGAAAGGGGAGATTATAATGGCAAAAAAGGGAGAACAATATAATTATAAAGTTGTAATGAAGTATATCGATTCTACAAATACTGAAGTTGTGATAGATTCTGACCAATTACAGTATATTCTTATTGATAAAGATTTTGACAATACGAATATGCCTGTAATTACAATATTTGGTTCTATCGAAAAGAATATACTTGATGATATGATTAGACATGTTAATGACAATCTAGTCACACTAGGTATCTATAAATATGATAGTACAAATCAGATGGATAATATTACAGAAAAATACTTCAATGATAAATTCATATATATATTAAATGAAGACTTATCTAGAACAGATAAAATTGATAATCCAAATGGTATCGATTCTAAAACTGGTAATCGACAATATAGAGAAGTTACATTATTCTTAATACAACAGGATGCAATCAATAACAATCGAAATACAATTAATGGTGTATATCATAATGCTAGTATGAATTCGTTAATTTTACAATCTACTAACTATTTAGGAAATATGTTATTAGAACCGATTCGATATGATACAAAGTATGACCAAGTAATTATCCCACCAATTGATTCAATTTCTCGGTATATAAAGTATCTGAATGATAATCTTGGGACATTTTATGATACTTCATATAGATTCTTTATTGATTTTGATACTACATATATTGTATCCTCATCAGGTAACCCAATACGTGCTCGTAATCAATACATTTATACAATTGTCTTAGATATAAAAGAAATCGATAAAGATGTTTCTGAAGAACCAGGTGCATATGTAGATTTAAGAGCAGGAAAATATACAATCGGAATTGATGCTTCGAAAGTAGAATATTCGAAGAACAATGTTTCGAATAAGATTGTAAACAAAGTTACTGTAATCAATTCTAAAGGAGATGTATTTGAACAGGATATAACCGATAATAAAGCTAACGTAACTAATACGATTAACCAGGTTATGAATGTATCAAACAATGACCAAAATACAATCAATCCAATCGTATATAATATTGAATCTGCTAATGTAATGATTAGTATTGTAAAGAATGATTTAGATGCGTCTTTGTTTACTCTTAATAAAGAATATATTATAAATGACCCTGTACATGAATCCTATTCTGGGAAGTATATACTATTACAATCTCAGCAGTTATTCATAAAACAGAATGGTGATTTTATAATGAGTACTGTATTAAAATTCAAGAAAGCAAATATTACTTCAGAATAAAAATCCAGAGCACTTTTATGTGCTCTGGATTTATTTTTATGGAGTATTCATCCAATCATCCATCCAATTTCCAGAATCATTATTATTAGAATTATTATTGTCGGTATTAGGGGAATCAGCAAACTGATCGATAGTGAAAGGGTCTACATTGGATGGTCGCTGTCAGGAATTATCATTTGTTGTTTCAGTTTCTTCTGCAGGTTGACTTTCAGGTTCAGGTTTATTTTCCGGTGCAGGTTTTTTTGGTGCAGGTTTTTTTGGTGCGGGTTTATTTTCCGGTGTTTCTTCAGATTTATTAGAAAGCTTTTCTACATTTTCACCTGCATTCATATTAAGAACTCTAGTTCTAGTAGCTTTGTTCTCATCTAATTTTTCAGCACCAGGATTAGAAAGGTACCATTGAACGTGTGCTTTTATTAATGTAAAGAAATCAGAATTTGCATTTTGAAAAGCAGTAAATGCTTTTCTTACAATAGTAGATGCGACATTTGTCATTTCATTCAATACAACTTGTCTATTCCATATTTCATTTTCAAGTAATGTAGCGGCTTTTTTCTTAACTTCATCGGTTACATTACCTGAAGTCTGATTATTAGCATTAACATCTTTAGCAGTACCGTTTACTTTAGGTGCAGTTTGTTGATGAAGCTTATTATTTGCTTCTACAGCTTTTTTGCTTTCAACTGAACCTGTGTTATTCAAATTAGTTTTGGATTGTTTACTAGTAGATGATGAATCATTACTAGAAGAAGATCCACTAGATGCATTTTTTAATTCCATTTCATTTAAAAAACTATTATATCCAGACCAGAGATTCGCACTTGATACTTCAGGTTGAACTTTTCCCTGAGATGCACCTTGAGTTTGGGTTGCATCAGTTTCTGTTGCTCCCTGGCCAGTTTCTGTCGCTCCCTGGGCTGCTGCATCTTTAACTTGTTGAGCAGCTTGTTGTTCTTCTTGTTTTGCGTTTTGCTTTGCTTTTTCTGCACCACTATTAACAGCTTTTGTTACTTTATCTTGTTGTGCTTTTACATATGTTTCCATGGATTTATCAAGATCATCCATTTTTTTAGTAACGTTATTTACAATCTTTTGTAGTTTGTTTAAATAAGATTGTCCGGCATAAGAAACGTTGATAACTGTCTGGAAGTTGTTATCAATGTATGTATCGTCCCAAGATACTTCATCAACAGAACCACTAAACCAAGCTGACATTGTAGCTGCCATATCGGCATTACCATTAGAGTCAGTTTGTTTATATGAGTCAAAATTTTTCAATGTTGACCAGTATTGTGATTTAGAGAATACTTCATAAACTTTATCTCTGGCTTTAGCATTATCGATTTTTTCTGGTATAGTTGCTTTTTCAATACTTTCTGCACTATCAAATACTTTTACATCAATATATGCAGATTTACCATCAATCTGACCTTGTTCTCCTCCTTGTGCTGCTTTTTCATCAGCATAATTAGTCATATCCTGGAGCATACAAGCAGAATCTACATTATCTACCATATCAAAGATTCTAGGAATACCTTTAAATCTATCTTTTACATCAGAAGCTTCACCAGCGTTCCATTTACACTTTGTAATAATGAAATTATACTTATCGATATACTTCTTCTGTTCAGCAAATACACCAGATAATGCTGCAGAAAACTTAGTAAAGATTTTCTTAAAGAAATTTTTAATCTTATTAAAAAAATTCTTAACTTTATCAAAGAATGTACCTTCATTAAGAACAGTCATTTCATTGATTGCCCGCTTATTACCACTGGCTTTAATTAAGCATTCATTAACATATCGTTCCATATCTCGATCTTGTTCATAGATTGCATTGAGAAATTCCATATTTCTCCATTGTCTATCTAATGAAGATTCTGTATCGAGAATTGTATTTTCAAAACAAAATTCCATTCATTTCACCTCCAATATTAATAATTATCTTTATTAGAACGTCCTACAATCTTGTTCAATGCTTTATATAGAATCTTCTTATCTTGCTTAAAGCAATCCTTAGCAGCTTCTAATTTAGCAGTAAATGCTTGTGTATGAATTGTACACATTTCATTTACTTTCGCAGATTGTACCTTCATATAGTTATTTAGTTTATCAAAAGTAGACGAGTCATAAACTGTCTTACCATTCATTGCAGTATTTACATTACTACTAGAGATCATTGTTCCAATTTGAGCAGCTCCAAATGTATTTGGCATTGCATCATAAATACCTAAAGTCATTTTCTTATCGGCTTTATTCAGTTTGACCAATTTATCCAAATATTTTTCAAGTGCTTCGTAATCTTTAATCATTTCTTTTTGTGTCTTCTCAATTGCTTTAACAGTATCTTTGTACTTATCAAAGCGTCTATATGCTTCTACAACAAAACCACTATCAATTGTAATACTAGATGGCTCATTATCATCGTTTCTGAAAACTCTAAACAGTTCTTCTGGGAATTCAGACGAATCAAACTTTTCATTACTTTTCTTAATAACTTGACCTCTAAATTTATCATAAAAATCTTCAAGATTGTCCTGGAGTTCAGTTAGCTTAGTATCTAGCTTAGCATTTAGATTTGTTGTTTGAGTTGTTCTATCGGCTTTTGTAGAATCATCTCCCATATCTAAATTATCTTCACCATTATCATACCAAGTATCAAAATAATCCTTGCCTTGAGTTGTGCTAGTAAATGCAGACAAAGCATTTGTAGCAGGCATTGTTGAATCTTCGATATATGTAAATTCATATCCCTTGAATTCAAACTCATCATTATAACCAAACTTCGATAACAGTTTGTGATGTTTCTTGATATACTTTTCATTAGAGAACAGAGAGTTCATTTTAAGAACGAATTGCTTAAATATCTTCTTAATCCATTCGATAAATTTATGAATGATTTCTTTAATCTTATCAAAGAATCCACTAAAGGATTCTGTGATAATTTCATCATCTCCATAAGAACCAAGTACATTCTCATAGAATGTCTTTTCAGCATCGATATAATTTTGTCTCATATCCAGAATAAAGTTATATCCTTCTTGAACAAAAGAGAAGTTCTTAACACTATCATCAAGACATTGCATATGATCAAAATTAATCATATCTGCTGGAGAAGATGTACCATCTGTAGATTTATTCAAAAGAATATTATCTAAAGAGAATAATGACATTTAATTACCTCCTTTATAGAATAAAGGCTGGGATACCCAATGGTATCCCAGCCCTGATTTATAATCATCTGATATAATCAGAACTTCTGATTTTTATACAAGCTTTACAGAGCTAATGAAGTCATAACCACCATCATAGCTACGATCATCACTATAATCATAAGATTCAGTCATCTTCTTAGAAAGATTGATAACCTTAACAGCGATTTCCTTAGCCTGAGTACAAGCATCCTTCGTTGCAGTCATCCATGCAGCAAATGCTTCTGTAATACATTCGGACAAACCACTATAGATTGACTGATACATAGAAGAAAGTTGAATGATAAATTCATTTTGTTCAACAACCTCCTTCGTTTTAGTCTTATTAGCTTTAATTAAATCATTTTCTTCTTTATCCATTTTTTTAATAAGGCTATCATAGCCTTTGGTGAGTTTTTTCTCAGCAGATGAAATATTATTAGTGATTTTCTTATAATCTTTTAAGAATCCCATCATAGCGGAAATACTACCACCATAGCTTTCTTGAATGTCTTTCTTTTCAAGATTATCTTTAGAATCTTGGTCATTTCTGAAGAATTTAAATAGTTCTTCAGAATATTCTTTAGCATCGATACCGGAAGGGTTATCAAAATTAACTGGAATAATTGTTTTAAATGTATCAGTATCTTTTAATCCTTCAATAACAGCTTTACGCATATCGTCTTTAATATCTTCCATTTTTTCTCTAATTTTATGGATATCGTCATCTGTAAGCTTGTCATCAGTTCCAGAACCAGCAGTGACATTTTTACCAGATTTAATTTTTAAAACTAACGTATCACCGTCATTATAAGAAGGGCGAGTTCCACTCAGCTTAATCATTTCATCTGGGATTTCTGTTGAATTATTTGCTAAACTTGATGTTATTTTTGAATCGCTTTCGTTAAGCTTGTTTTTAGTACTAGCACCACTAGGATCAACTGTAAATGTTACTTCTTTTTCCTCGAAACCACCCATTGCAGCCAATGCTCCAGTTAAATTACCATTTGTAATAAAACTTTTAAGAGCATCGCTACCTGTAGTACAAGTTGCTTTAATTTCATCACTACCTGCCTTAGTTTTAATTACCTTATCATATCTATATCCCTTAAAATCCCAGTTGTTAGAAACCTGAGACCAATTCTTGATAACTTCCTTTTCATACTTTGTTGCGAAGTCCTTTGTATCACCAAACCAAGACTGTAATTTAGCCATGAAAGTATGGAAAATCTTATGAATCTTTTCGATAACCTTCTTAAAGAACATCTTAATCTTTTCAAAGATACCTTTAATATTTACAGATTCATATAATACATCGGTATCGCCGGTTTGTTCAATTGCAGCCAATTCAGATAATGCAATGCTCTTCATAAATGCATTATGATTTGCATTGATTTCAGAAGCAGCAATAATACCAAGCTGATGATAGTTAAAACTTTCACCAACAAATGGTTCTACCTGAGTATAATTACCAACGAAGCTAGTGCCATAACCGCCGGTATAATTAGTATAAATACCCATTATTTATTATCTCCTTCCTATATTAATAACCTACAGATTCCATTACTGTATAGAGTTGTTCTGCAGCAACATCACCCATAGCATTCGCATATTCTACAGATTCCTTATGAACACCAGAAGACCAAGCAGCTGCAGCAGTCCATACCTTACGAGCCTGAGCAAGTACAAACTTATTTACTTCCATGTATTCAGATGTAACCTTAGCAATAACTTCTTGTTCATTTCCAGCAAGCTTTTGGAGAGCATGAATTAACTTCTGAATATTTTCAGTTGTTCCAAAAGCATTACTTTTTTTATCGGTATTAATTTCAATATCATTGTTATTTTCGAAATCAGTTCCAGAACTTTTTGAAATTCTACCATTACCGGAATTATTATCATATGATAATTTAGCTATCGCTGATTTACCTTTAAGTCTAACTTCTCCTGGATGTTTAGACATAAATTTTGCAAGATTATCGTCATCTTTATTAAGATTGTCAACGATAGTATTGATATTCTTCTCTACTCTATCATTAAATTTCTTAATGTCTTTTGTCCACTTTTCACCTTCATTAAGTACTTGTTTAATCCATGCTGTAGAGAAATAAGAACCAGACTTTACATCATCATCGTCAATATCATCTTCATCATCG
>ENA-OPMV01000057-OPMV01000057.1-human-gut-metagenome-genome-assembly--contig:-NODE-57-length-46414-cov-3.978882_pt1 | contig 46414 bp, 32 predicted proteins | sample MGYA00241531_ERZ501759 | MGnify/ENA primary metagenome ERZ501759 (study PRJEB25962, sample SAMEA2042555) | human gut metagenome | biome: human gut; feature: human-associated habitat; material: faeces...
GAGGCTGAATGGAAAGAGCCCGGTACAATACCGAGCCCTATTCCAATCGAAGTCCACCTCCTAATATAATGTTAAACCGTCCAACTTTTGGGGGGCACATCAATTCACTTGTGCAAGTCCAGCTTTTTTATTCTGCCTTGGCTGTCACCTCAGAGGCTTCAAACAACGCATTCAAATTCTTTTCCTCTCCTACGACCCATACCACATCGCCCCTCTGCAACTCAAAAGAGACTTCCGGCTGCCGCAGGTTACTGTCGTCGGCAGACTCAATTCCTACCACCAGACAATGGTATTTGTTGCGGATACCACTTTCACGAATCGTACGTCCGCAAAACGGCGAGTTCCTTGCAATGACAAACTGCTTCAAGTACATCTCGCGGTTCTCAAAGTCCTCATCCATATAGCCTTCTGCTACCTTTTCCAGCTGTCCGGAGAATACAGACAACTGTTCGTCGGTTCCGATAACCTGCAACTTGTCATTCGGGAAAATCCGGCTTCCTCCACCCGGGATGTTAATGCGATGCGCACCTCGTATGATAGAAGCCACATGCACTCCGTATTTCTTTCCGAAGTCAAGTTCCATCAAGGTCTTTCCTCCCCACAACGAATCGGCAGGAACCACAAAATCCGACAGATGTAAATCACGGTCCAGCAGTCGTCCGGCATATTCCGGCTGGCTCTCGCCCAAATACGCTTTCTTTATTTCCTTGGAACGGAGATTCTGCACAAACACCCTTTCCATCCCGATTGACTGCTTTTTCAAGAAACGAGAGAAAATCATCAGCAGGACGACCAGGATGGCAATACCCACCATCAGCGCGGCAGAGGCCTGGAACAGATGCTTAATGATGTAAACCACAAACAATACAGCCAGCACAATGCGAAGCAATACGATTGAAATCAGCGGTGCATGATTGAAACGGCTGTCCGCCCAAAGTGCTTTGAACTCGATGGAATGATTCTTCTTCATAATCATGGCGCGCAGGAAAGGAGAAATCAACAAGATGGTCACTACCGCTCCCAACACTTTTCCCCAGAAACCTCCCAGTGCGGAAATCAAAAGAGGAAGGAACAGATTGAATGACAGTACCACCATTGCAATGGAAAGCACCAGGTAAATCAATGTGATACGCACAATAGAAGTCAACAGCTTTTTCCAGTTATTCTGATGATTCACAGGCTGTACTCCTACCGAATAACGTTCCAGCAAGTGTTTCCAAAATACCGGAAGATGACGGTCTACCCAGCCATAAGCAGGACCGGACAAACGAATCATATAAGGAGTAAGGAAGGTCGTTATCACGGATACAGCCACCACAATCGGATATAGGAAAGAACTTGTCACATTCAGGCTTACTCCCAATGCCGCGATGATAAAGGCAAATTCACCAATCTGTGTCAAACTGAATCCACACTGCATGGCGATTTTCAACGGCTGACCTGACAGCAACACACCTCCCGTACCAAAGATAGTCTGCCCCAACAATATGGCTACCACAATCGCCAGGATTGGCCAGATGTATTCCACAATCATGTTCGGGTCGACCATCATCCCGACAGATACGAAGAAGATAGCTCCAAACAAATCTTTCACCGGAGCCACAAGTTTGTCAATGTGTTCCGATTCCACCGTTTCCGCCAGAATAGAACCCATGATAAATGCACCAAAGGCTGGAGAGAAACCTACACGGGCCGCCAGCACCACCATCCCGAAGCACAAGGCCAAGGACACAATCAGCAACGTCTCGTCACTCATCAGTTTGCGTGCTCTCTTCAAGAAAAGCGGAATCAGATAAATACCTACCACAAACCAGAGAATCAGGAAAAACACCAGTTTCCCGATACTGTAAATCATCTCACTTCCTTCAAAATTCTTACTTACGGCCATGGTAGAAAGCATTACCATCAGCACAATAGCCAGAATATCTTCCAAAATCAGAATACTCAGCACTAACCCGGCAAAACGCTGTTGCCGAAGCCCCAAATCATCAAATGCCTTATAGATAATGGTGGTGGAGGACATGGCCAGCATTCCTCCCAAATAAATGCAGTCCATCTGCTTCCATCCAAACATCCAGCCCACAAACACACCGACCAGTATCATGCAGAAGATAATCGTACAGGCCGATATGACTGCCGAACCTCCCACTTTCATCAGTTTCTTGAAGCTGAATTCCAATCCCAGTGCAAACAAAAGGAAGATGACACCAATCTCCGACCAAGTCTGGATATTATCCGCATCTACCACCGAAGGGGTAAACGCAAAATGAGGACTGCAGACAAAACCTGCGACAATATAGCCTAACACCAAAGGCTGCTTCAATTTCTTAAATAGTAATGTCATGATTCCGGCACTAATCAATATCAAGGCCAGATCACTGATAAGAGGAGCTAAATGCGACATAATAATAGTTGTATTTTATTTTGCGCAAAAATAACGAATTCCTTACAAGAAATATTCCCCTGAGAGACAAATATGAAACAGAAGTTTCCAATTCAACCAATAATGTTGTAATTTTGTCCCATTCTAAATAAAGAAAATATGAATACTACTAAAACTACACAAACCTTTCCGGTACTGGACATGAGTTGCGCCGCCTGTGCCACACGGGTGGAAAAGACGCTGAACCGTCAACCGGGTGTATACCATGCTCAGGTGAACTATGCAGCCGCCACGGCCACTGTGGAATACAACCCGCAAGAATGTACACCCGAAACATTAAAAGGTGCCATTCAGAATGCCGGATACGACCTGGTCATTGAAACAAATGCTCAAAAAGAGAAAATAGCAGAAGATGCACATAGCCGGAAGTACCGTCAACTGAAACAGCGTACTTTCTTTTCGCTGATGCTTTCCGTACCCGTAGCCATTATCGGCATGTGCTTCATGGATTGGACTTACGCCAATTACGTGATGTGGATTCTTTCCACCCCCGTAGTGTTCTGGTTGGGAAGAGATTTCTACCGCAATGCCTGGAAACAGTTGAAACACCACACATCCAACATGGATACGCTGGTAGCCGTGAGTACTGGCATTGCCTATGCATTCAGCCTGTTCAACCTGTTCTGGCCGGAGTTCTGGCTGAGCAGAGGCATTCACCCTCACGTCTATTTCGAGGCGGCCAGCGTCATTATCTCCTTTATCCTGCTCGGACGGTTACTGGAAGAGAAAGCCAAAGGAAATACGTCGGAAGCCATCAAAAAACTGATGGGACTGCAGCCGGCCACGGTCACTATTCTCACTCCGGAAGGACAGCTGAAAGAAATTCCCGTGGAACAAGTACAGCAGGGGCAACGACTGGTTGTCAAACCGGGAAGCCGCATTGCCGTGGACGGAACCGTATATGAAGGCAGTTCCTATGTAGACGAGAGCATGCTCACCGGCGAACCGCTTCCTACCGAAAAGACTCCCGGTGCCAAAGTATATGCCGGCACCATCAACCAGAAAGGAAGTTTCAGTTTTATCGCCGACAAGGTGGGCAGTGAAACCGTTCTGGCCCATATCATCCGCATGGTGCAAGATGCACAAGGCAGCAAGGCCCCCGTACAGCAATTAGTAGACCGCATCGCGGCTATCTTCGTGCCTACCATCCTGAGCATTGCCGTTCTTTCGTTTTTAGTCTGGATATGGCTGGACAATGCCAACGGATTCACCCACGGCTTGCTGGCCGCAGTCACCGTCACCATCATTGCCTGCCCCTGTGCTTTAGGGCTGGCCACACCGACGGCCATCATGGTCGGCATCGGAAAGGGGGCTGAAAACGGTATCCTGATTAAAGATGCGGAAAGTCTGGAAACAGCCCGTAAGGTGAACGCCATCGTACTCGATAAGACCGGCACCCTGACTGAAGGACACCCCACAGTGACCGACATCTCCGACCCGCTTCTTCAATCTCCATTAGGCGATGTGCTCTTTACCCTGGAAAGCGCTTCGGAACACCCTCTGGCACAAGCCATCGTGCAGCATCAGACCCGCCAGATACTTCCCATGGAAGAATTTGAAAGTCTGACAGGATTAGGAGTACGAGGCAAAATCAACGGAACCTATTATTATGCCGGCAACCGCCGACTGCTGGAGACGCACCATCTTACCGTGTCCCCTGCCCTGACGGAAGAAGCTACCCGACTAAGCCAGGAAGCCAAGACCGTCATCTGGCTGGCCGATTCACAGCAGGCATTAGGAGTGGTAGCCATTGCCGACCGCATCAAGCCGACCTCCAAAGAGGCCGTCAGACAATTACAGGAAATGGGAATCTCAACTTATATGCTGACCGGTGACAATCCGGAAACGGCCCAAAGAATTGCAGCACAATGCGGCATCACCCACTTTCAAGCTGAGGTACTTCCGCAGCAGAAGGCCCAATTCATCAAGGACTTGCAAAAGGAAGGCAAAATCGTAGCCATGGTGGGCGACGGCATCAATGACAGTGCGGCACTGGCTCAAGCCGACCTCAGCATTGCCATGGGAAAAGGAAGCGACATCGCCATGGACGTGGCTAAAATGACGCTCATCTCATCCGACCTGAACAAGATTACCGATGCCATCCGCCTTTCTCAGGCCACCGTACGCACCATCCGCGAGAATCTTTTCTGGGCCTTCATCTACAACCTGATAGGTATTCCGGTAGCCGCCGGTATTCTGTACCCCATCAACGGCTTCCTGTTAAATCCGATGATAGCCGGAGCCGCCATGGCCATGAGCAGTGTCAGCGTGGTAAGCAACAGTCTGAGACTGAAACGGAAGAAATTCGCACATGCCGCAGTGACCGTACAAGAAGAAGTGCAACCTACTGAAGAAATCACCGCACCCGCAGCGGAAACAGCTATCCCACAGCCGGAAATCACTGCTTCCTCCGCTTCCGAAATCCGGAAAACCTATCTGATAGAGGGAATGATGTGCGACCACTGCCGTACCCGCGTAGAGAAAGTGCTGAACATGTGGGAAGGTGCCTCCGCTCAGGTTACACTCACTCCGCCGGAAGCCGTCATTACCTTCCAAGGGAAAGTTCCTGCACTTGCAGAACTGCAACAGTTGATTGATGAAAAAGCCGGAGACTATTCCCTGACAGAAAAAGCTGATTGACCTTGTTTTTACCCCATACCCCGCACAAATTCAAAAAAAGTCGTATATTTGAAGCAACAATTCAAATATACGACTTATGAAACGAACACATTTTTTTCATGGAATACTTCTGATTGTAGTCATTCTTTCCTTTATGGCATGCAAGGATGATCATGGACCTATTTACCTGATCAGTGCCACAGACCATCAACAAATTACTGACGGCAAACTGGAAATCAATCTGTTCAGTAAAGGCGAGAAATTCTTGATTCGAGGAGGAGAAGGAAATTATACTATCAAAAACGAAAACGAGGAAATCGTGGACTACCGCTACGATGGCGATACCCTGACATTCATTCCAGTCAGCATCGGAGCCACCACCACCCTCATTGCCGACCGTTCAGGCAACAGCTATACCCTGTCCATCTCTGTCAACAACCCACAAAGCAATTACCGGGTAGACAGCATCAGTGCCACTGTAGAAGGAGACGAACTGACCAAAGGGGAAGAAGCCGAACTGATTGCACGAATCACCGAAGATGCACCGGTACAGCCCGGCGGACGTATGCTGTTCACTTATTCCGATGCTTCCCTGACTTACGGCGACCTGAAAATCTTCCCGAACAACACAGGGAATTATCAAATCGGTATTTTTGAACGTACCTTGAAATATGCTGAAGATACCGGTGAACCTTATCAGCAAATCGAAGCTGAAATGGCAGGAAGTACCAAAAAGACCTACACATTCATGTTGTTCGAAGACGAAGCATCTTCCGCTCAAGCTGCAACCGGACAAGAAGAAACGACTACTGTCAGCTTGATTAAAGAAGATGTGACCGCACAATACAAAGGAGAATTCAGCGGACTCACTAAGGCTTATTGTATCTATCACCTGACCAAACTGCCTTAACATTCTCCTGACACTTTTTTGCACATGTCTCGTATCGAACTTCAATCCTTCGATTTGTTCAACCGTATCGAACGGATTCATCATCAGCCGACGGCTGCCCCCGACAATTTACAAGCTAAGTATATCCTGCTCCACAAAGTGCTGGAGCAGGCTTGTTATGAACTGACCACTGGTGTCACGCTCTCGTTCGCCAACCTGTTTTCCCGTCTGGATTACATCTGTAAGGAGAAGAAAATGACTCCCTCCGACCGCTATGCCATCCAGACCATGCGCCGCAACTGTAACGCTGCCATGGGCGACCGTTTTCAGGCCGACATGCAGGAATACCTTTACGACCTGCGGGCACTGGTGCGCTTTGTCTCACTGGGTTTTGAAGAAGACATTCCGGCTTCCATTCTTCCGGAAATCCCTCACTCCAACCGTCCGTATCAGGGTACACGCCTGTCGCACATCCCGTACGTACGGGCTTCGGTGACCAGCTGGAACGACACGCAGATTTTTGCGGCGACCGACAGCGAAACCGACCCGTTCATCATCATCAACTATGCCAAAGGAGGATATGACGGCGACCTGCTCTACCTGAAAGACCTGCTTTCAGAAAACCTGCCGCTGAACCTGCTCGACGTGCGCGTGGACGAGGAGAATCACTACATTCCCAACCTTATTGTGATTCACCCCGATTACCTGATTGACATCAGTTCGCTAGCCGCCTGCTTTCGGGAGTACGGGCACCACCCGCTTAATTATTTCATGAACAAAATCAAGCCGAGAGCCAATACGGCCTCCATCCTGATGGGTAACCTGGCCAGCCAGTTTCTCGATGACTATATCAACGAGCAGCCGCAGGAGCCGGTGAGCTACCCCCACACCATCAAGAAATTCTTTGCCGCTTCGGCCCTCGACTTCTGTACCTGCCCTCTTCCAGCCGATTTTCACGCACAGGCACAGGCACAGATGATGAACATCCGCTCGTTTGTTCACGACGTGCTGCCTCATAACATACGGAACTTCAACAAGAAGAATACCCTGCTCGAAGCCTCCTTCATTTGTGAAAAACTGGGATTGCAGGGACGTGTGGACATGATGCAGAAAGACTTCCAGGTACTCATCGAACAGAAGGCCGGCAAGCGCGACGAATACCATCGCCGCCATAAGGAAGACCATTTCATTCAGATGATGCTCTACCAAGGCGTACTGATGTATAATTTCGGACAGGAAACCGCCCACATGCAAACCTTCTTGCTCTATTCCAAGTATGCCGACGGATTGCTGATAGAACACTTTGCCGAGAACCTGTTCCGGGAGAGCATCAAGCTCCGCAATTTCATCGTATACAACGAGATGCGACTGGGCGACGGAGCCATCGGAGAAATTGTAGACTCACTGAGCACCGATTTGCTGAACGAACTGCAGATTGGCGGAAAGCTGTGGAACGACTACCAGGAACCGCAACTGCAGACGGCCATCAATACCCTGAAACGCTGTACACCGCTGGAGCGGGCTTACTTCAACCGCTTTTTCACGTTCGTATCAAAGGAACAGATTCTCAGCAAGACCGGAGGAAGCAACGATGCATCTCACGGATTTGCCGGCAACTGGCATATCCCGCTGCACGAGAAACTGGAGGCGGGCAATATCCTGACCGGACTGACCATCCAGGAGAAGCAAAGCAGCGGCCCCGGCAAAGGATACGACCTCATTGAACTGCACATTCCGGCACAGGATGAAGACTTCCTACCCAACTTCCGTACGGGCGACATGGTGATTCTCTATGCGTATAAGGAAGAACCGGACATGAGAAAGCAGATTCTCATGAAGGGAAACATTCTGGAGTTGCAGCCGGAGCGCATGACCTTAGTGCTGCGCAACGGACAGCAAAATAAAGACATTATCGGCGGTAAGGAAGAGGTGTTTGCCGTAGAACACGATTTCTCGGATACTTCTGCCAACAACGGATTCCGCGGGCTGTATGCTTTTCTGTCCGCACAGGCCGACCGGAAAGAACTGCTGCTCGGCGTACGTCCGCCTGCACAACTGGAGGGCGTCAAACTGAACGGCGATTACGGCCGCTTCAACGAACTCATTCTGAAAGAGAAACAGGCCAAGGACTACTTTCTATTGGTAGGTCCTCCGGGCACCGGAAAGACCTCGTGTGCCCTGCGTTTCATGGTGGAAGAAGCCCTGAGCGAACCGGACACCTCCATCCTGCTGTTGTCGTACACCAACCGGGCAGTGGATGAAATCTGTGCCATGCTCACGGATTCCGGCATTGCCGACCGTACCCCGTTCATCCGTATCGGCAACGAACTGTCGTGCGACAAGCGTTTCGTGCCTTACCTGCTGAAATACAGTTTGGATGATTGTCCCAAACTGACCGACATCCAGCAGAAGATGGCACGCACACGTATCTTTGTGGGTACCACGACCGCCATCAACAACCGACTCAACCTGTTCACGCTGAAGCATTTCCAGCTGGCCATCATCGACGAAGCCTCGCAGATTCTAGAACCCGACCTGATAGGTATCCTGTCTGCCCGTCATCAGCAGCATAACGCCATCGACAAGTTCGTATTGGTGGGCGACTACAAACAGTTGCCGGCCATTGCCCAGCAAAGTGCGGAAGAAGCTGCCGTGACCGACCTCCTGCTGCGGAACATCGGGCTGGAAGATTGCCGCAACTCGCTGTTCGAACGCCTTTACAAATCGAGTCCAGATACCTGCCGCAGCATCCTTCACAAGCAAGGACGCATGCATCCGGCCATTGCCGAATTTCCGAACCAGACGTTCTACTACCGGGAGCAACTGGAGAGCGTGCCTCTTCCTCATCAGCTGGAAGAAACGCCTTACGAAGCCGGCCTGACTCCGCAGGACACCATCGACCAGTTGCTGCTGGAACGCAGAATGGCGTTCATTCCCGCAGAAGCTCCAGACCACCTGACCTGCTCGGACAAGACCAACCCGAACGAAGCCCGGATTGTAGCCACTCTGTTAGGCCATATTTACCGTCTGACGGAATCCCGTTTCGACCCGAACCGGACGGTAGGTGTCATCGTGCCCTACCGCAACCAGATTGCCATGATACGAAAAGAGATTGCGCGCCTCCAGCTGCCTGCCTTGCAGGACATCTCCATCGACACGGTGGAACGCTACCAGGGCAGCCAGCGCGACATTATCATCTATTCGTTTACCATACAGAATTTCAGCCAGCTCAACTTCCTTACGGCCAATACGTTTCAGGAAGGCAATTTCCTGATTGACCGCAAGCTGAATGTGGCACTGACCCGCGCCCGCAAGCAACTGCTGCTGACGGGTAACCCGCACATCCTCGGGGCCAACATCACCTTCTACAAGCTGATGGAGTACATCCGCCTGCACAACGGATACCTGGAGACGGATGCCCTCTCGTTCTGCCGGGGAGACTTCACCCTGCCTTCGTACCGGAAGAACTGGGAAGTGGCAGACGGTACCTATTCCCTGCCAGCGCATTTCAAGCAGGTATTCTCGGAATTGATAGCCCCACCGGCACAGCTGGAAGAAAGCGAAACTTACTACCGTGAAGCCACTGCCTACGGTCGGAGCGACTTCCGCACCCTGCCCGAAGAGATGTCCCCATCTGACTTCTGCCAAGTATACAACTATTTGTACATGCGGAAACAATATGCTGCCGCCCAGGCTCTCTTTACCGGAAGCGGCAACTGGCTGCACGACCTCATCCGTAAAGTATCAGGACGCGTGGTGTTCTGCGATCTCTCGTGTGAAGCTGGAGCTTCAGGACTGGCTTTTGCCGATGTATGCCGTTCCCTTCCCCATCTGGACCTGACCTACACGGGCATCTATCCCATGCAGGAAATGGGAGAAACAGCCGAAGCCTTTTTCCGTTCACCAGCCTACAAGCACATTCAGGCAAGCTGGTATCCCCGCCTGAGTGCCGTACCTGCTGCCTTCTGGCAAGCCCATGCCGTACTGACCGAACTGGTGATTTTCAACCTCTCCAGCCTGTTCGACCGCATCGCTCCGCGAGAGGCACGCGACCTGGCTCTGCAAATCAACCAATTGGTGCATGCCCGTCCCCTGAACCATTACGTACTGGTGTACCGTGACGATGCGGGGCCTTGTATGCACAACCATTCCTACACGGCATTCTGCAACCACCTGTCAGCAGAGCTGAAACCGCTCCAGCCGCAGATGCCTCTTTTCGGAAAAATCCATTGTGAACCCACCGAAGGAGTTCCTCTTTCGCAAGAATTCCTTTATGAAATACGTACCAACTGATGAATAAGAAACCTATACAGCGTGCCCTCATCGTAGGGGCTACTTCCGGCATCGGAAAAGAAACGGCCTTGCAACTGCTCCAGAAGGGATGGATACTCGGACTGGCAGGCCGGCGTGAAGAGAACCTGAAAGAACTGCAGCAACTGGCTCCGGAGCGTATCCACATCCGGGCCATCGACATCTGTCAGAAGGATGCGACCGACCGCCTGCAGGAACTGATTGAAGAAATGGGAGGCATGGACCTCTACCTGCACTGCTCAGGCATCGGCCACCAGAACTACCAGCTGGCACCGGAAATCGAACTCCGCACACTGGAAACCAACGGCACCGGATTTGTGCGCATGGTGACAGCCGCTTTCCGCTACTTTGCCCAACAGAAAGGAGGACACCTGGCGGTCATCAGCTCCATCGCGGGAACCAAAGGACTGGGAGCTGCTCCGGCCTATTCTGCCACCAAACGTTTCCAGAACACGTACATCGATGCGCTGGAGCAACTGGCTCACATCCAGAAACTTCCCATCCGGTTTACAGACATCCGTCCGGGATTCGTGGCCACCGGGCTCCTGAACGACGGCAAACACTATCCCATGCTGATGCATACGGAGAAAGTGGCCCGTCACATTGTGCGTGCCCTGGAGAAAAAGAAACGCATTGTCGTGATTGACTGGCGCTATCGCATACTGGTGGCTCTCTGGCGACTGATACCCCCTTTCCTCTGGAAGCGGCTGCCTGTCAGGAATTAGCCACCACCCGTCCTTCTTTCACCACAATCCGTTGCAAACGGCGGTACACATAGATAAATGCCGGAACAAGGAACAGGTTGGCAAACAGCCAGGCTGTCGGGTCACCGAAGCATACGCCCCAGAATCCCCACAACGGAACCGCAATCAGACTGACCAGCACACGGGCCACCATTTCCGACACACCGGAGAACATAGCCAACCGTGTATAGCCCGCTCCCTGAATGGAATAACGAAGAATACTGAGCATACCCAGCAGGAAGAAGAAAGAAGTGTTGATGTGCAGGAACAAAGCCGTATCGTCGATAATCTCGGTCTCATCCGGCGAGATGAACAGCAGGGCAAACTTTTCGGCCAGTCCCCACATCAGGGCACCAATCGCTATGACATAGACGGTCATCATCAGCGTGGCCGACTTGATACCCATCCAGATGCGGTCCGGCTTTCCGGCCCCGTAATTCTGTCCGGAATAGGTCGCCATGGCCATTCCCAAGCTATCCAGCGGACACATCACAAACATCTTGATACGCATGGCTGCCGTGAAAGCTGCCACACAGGCTGTACCCAGCGCATTGTTCGCACTTTGCAGCATGATACTGCCGATGGCCGTAATGGAAAACTGCAATCCCATCGGTACCCCGATGTACAGCAACTGACGGGCCAGGTCGCCACGGAAACGACGGTCGGCAGGCTCGGTTTTCAGGATGTCAAACTTGCGGTACATATAGATGTAACACAGCAAGGCCGATAAGCCCTGCGAGAAGACCGTAGCAATGGCTGCCCCAGCCACTCCCCACCCCAGCGTAAGGATGCAGAACAAATCGAGCACAATGTTCAGTATGGTAGAGAAAAGCAGGAACCAGAACGGGGTCTTGCTGTCGCCCAACGCACGGATGATGCTGGACAACAAATTATAGAAGAACGTACATGGTACACCGATAAAGGTAATCAGCAGATAGAGGTAGGCCCCTTCAAAAATATTTTCCGGTGTGCGCATGGAACGCAGGATAAATCCGCAAAGCAGACTGGTGACAATGGCTACCGCGACCGACATCACCGCCGCCAGCTTCAGACTGACCGATACATAGCGCCGCATCGTCACATAATCGCGGGCTCCGAACTTCTGTGCCACCGGAATGCCGAAACCTCCACAACACCCGTTGCAGAACCCTAAAATCAAAAAAACGACCGACGTACTGGCACCTACAGAAGCCAGCGCATTGATACCCAAGAACTTTCCGACAATAGCCGCATCCACCAGCGAATACGTCTGCTGGAGCAGGTTGCCCAGCAACAATGGAAAAGTAAAATTCAGAATCAGCGGCAGACTCGGCCCTGATGTCATCTCTCTAGACTGTGCCATAATTTCCTCTCGTTATCCTTAAAATCTTAATAAGCGTGCAAAAGTACACGAAAGTCACGAAACGAAAGAAAATCATCCCGTTAAATAAGGTAATTCGAGCAATATTTTTGCCTTAAATCAAGCACTAAAAAAACGCACTTGCGTTTCAAACCAAACACAAGTACATTCTATCTGAAACGGCCTTACGTTTTACTTCAAACGCAAGGCCGTTCTGAATCAAACGCAAAGGCGTTTTTTCAACTTATCCCAACAGATTTATAAAACACAAAGAATCAACTATTTAACCACATCTTCAAAAGAGTCATCCGTTCGCGGCTGATTTGTATCGTACCTTCATACGCCGGCCATACACTCACCACGGCCTTTCCGTTGAAGTAGTGCTGAATATTGCGTATGGAATCGGCCGAGAGGATAAACTGGCGGTTCACCCGGAAAAAAACACGCCCGTCCAGTTGCTCTTCCAGCTTGCTCAGCGGCAGGTCGACCACGTGTGCCTTCCCGTCCTTTGTCACAGCAAAAGTCACCTTATCCAGCGAATAGAAGTAGGCAATGTCTCCCACCTGAATCGTATAGAAGCGTTTGGCTCCCGATATCAGGAAACGGGTGCGATACTGTTTTTCCTGCCTTTCGGCAAAAGAATGCAGCAACTGTTCAATGCCCAGCAGCTTGTTCAGTTCGCCCTTCCCCATGCCCGAAAAACGTTCAAACTTCTGAATGGCACTCTCCAGCCGTTCCTTATGCACAGGCTTCAGAAGATAGTCGATGCTGTTCACCGTAAAAGCCCGTACCGCATATTCATCGTAGGCCGTGGTAAACACAATCATGCTCTGCGGCCGTGCCTGTTCGATAAAAATAAACGAATTACCGTCGGTCAACTGAATGTCCAGGAACAGAATGTCCGGATGAGGATGTTCCGCAAACCATTTCACCGAATCCTCAATCGTTCCCGGAAGAACCGTTACCTCCCATTCCGGACGCAGTTCCCTGAGCTGCTTGTCGAGCAGACGCGCCGCCGGAAGTTCATCTTCAATAATCACTGCCTTAATCTTGGTCATATAGCAAAGGTAATTTTACGATAAATTCTTTTTCATTCTGTTCAATCACGATTTCTTTTCCACAGAGCAGGCGATACCGCTGGGAAAGGTTTTCCAGTCCCTTTCCGGAAGTCACTCCTCCCTGCTTCGGACGTACGGCATTGGCCACACAAATCCATACATCGTCTCCCTGCGGTTCCGTCCACATCTTCACCGTCATGGGCTTTTTCATGCTGATGACATTGTGCTTGATGACATTCTCCACCAGCAGCTGAAGCGACAAGGGCGGCACCGGTGTCTCGCCAAACTTATCGGCAATCCGGTTGTCCACCTGCAAGCAATCTCCCAGACGTACCTTCTGCAGCAGCACGTAAGTATCCAGGAACTGAAGTTCTTCGTTCAGCTCCACCGTATGCTTATCCTGACAATACAGGATATAGCGGTACGTATCGGCCAGGTTACGGGTAAATTCTATGGCATTCACAGGGTTATATTCAATTTCAGAAACAAGGGTATTCAGACTGTTAAACAGGAAATGCGGGTTCAACTGGTTCTGCAAGGTGCGGTAGCGGGCCTCCGCCGTGCTTTCCTCCAGCTCTTCGGCACGCTTGTAAAGGCGTACCACGTCCACATAGAAACGGTTCAGGATAAACTGTCCCACAATCACCAGCTCCACCAGCCAGACCAGCAGAATCACCGTCAGTCCGCTGCGCTGAAGATGAAAGGGAGAAGCCACGCCGGCCAATGCTTTGACCGACACCAACAGCAGGTAATTGGACAAAAGCAGGATAACGGCTGCCGCAATCAGTCCGGCCGACAGCATGCGTTTGTTCCGCAGAAAATAAGGGTAATACGTCAGCAGCCGCTCATTAATGTAGCGCATGCTCAGTCCCACTCCGCAAAACGACACAATGACAGCCAGAAACGTATGAAAGGTCATCAGTCTGTCCTGTAACCGCACGGGAATATCGGCATAATGCACCAAAAAGAAGTACGAAAAACATCCCATGCAGGCGTACAGCAATACGTCCCACAAATACCGGTTCACGGAATTCATTCCTTGTTTCATGCTTTATGTTTACTTTATTATTACAATCCCTTCACATCAGTACTCGCCCAAACGGCCGGCAGCCCGTTCCAGACTGCTCTTTGCCAGTTGCGCACGGAGCTTCGAACGAATATGGTTCAACTCCGCCTCCTGGTGATACATCTGCGCATTGAGCACCTCGACAATAGAAATGGTACCCTCCTTGTACTTGTCCATAGCCAGCTGCTCACTCGTTGCCGCCTTGGCCAGCGAGCTTTCCGTCAAGCAAACCTGACGTACGGCCTGCGTATAAGTATAGTAAGCAGTCTCCACTTCCAGACGAACGCCGTCGGCCACCTTACTCTGGTTCTCCAGCGCCCTGTTCACATCGAGCTTGCCGATGCGCCGTGTATTCTTCCGCTTTCCCCATTCAAAAATCGGTACGCTCAGTTTGGCATACACCATGTAATTAGGGTCCAAATCTGAGTTAAAGTCATATCCGGGCGAAGAATAACTTCCGTCTACCCCGACAGACAGTTTGGGAAGATACCGTGAGTTGGCAATACGGGCAGCCGACTGCTGGATAGCTACCTGATTGGCCGCAATACGTAATTCCGGACGATGCGCCATAGCTGTTTCCAGCGTTTGTTCATACACCTGGACTTCAGTCAGCGGAACCACGAGCGAATCGGTCAGTATCACCTTGTCAGAAGCCTCCCCCGAAAAAGAGTTCATCGAAAGCCGAGCCACCTCCGCTTCATTCCGGGCCTGCTCCAGCCGGAACTCGGCATCATTCAGCTTGACTTCCGCCATCAGCAAGTCGTTACGGTCGGTATACTCCTCCTCCACACGATGCCTGACCACTTCCACCAGGGCTGCCACCGATTCCTTGAAACCGGCAGCCACCTCCACCATTTCCTCACAGGCCACCTTATTCCAGTAATACTGGTCTGCCTGATACAGCACGTCGTTCGTCACCCGCTTTTCTTCGTACAAGGCACTCTCCTTTTCCTTTCGGGATTTCTCCAGTCCGGCTTTCAGTGCCCCTCCCGAATAGACAGGCTGCAACAAGGTTACGGAAGCCCCATACTTGGTGTCACGCCCCTGAAAATACAGCGGAGTTTCTATGGACGGAAGTTTCCTGTAGAGTTCCAGCGGGTTACCCGTGTAACTGGCATTGGCATTTCCGCTCAGCGATGGAAGGAAATCAGCCTTAGCCGATTTTTCAGCCTCCTGACGGATGGAAACGGCATATCCTGCCGACTTTATATCCTGATTATAGGCCTTCACCTTTTCACGATACTGCTGCAAGAATACACTCTCCTGGGCATAGACTCCCAGCGCCAGTCCCAGCATGCAGCACATCATCATTCTTCTATTCATCTCAATATAGTTATAAAATTAGAGAAACATTTTTTATCGGGCCACACATTTCTTCTTTTTATTCACCCCGTTTGGATATTTTATAGAAAATCGTGTACAAGGCCGGAGTGACAAACAGTGTCAGAAGGGTGGCAAAGGAAAGTCCGAACACAATGGTAGCCGCCATTCCGCCAAACACAATATCAAACAACAACGGGATGCTTCCGAACACCGTGGTCAGGGCCGCCATCAATACCGGACGGGCTCTGGAAACCGTGGCCTCTATCACAGCCGTATAAGGCTCCACACCAGCTTTCTGCTGGATATTTACCTCGTCGAGCAGCACAATCACATTCTTGATAATCATTCCCAGCAATCCCAGCCAGCCTGCGATACAGAAAAAGCCAAACTGAAATCCGGTGACCCACAGACCAAAGACCATCCCTATCAAAGACAAGGGTAGAATGAGGAAAATAATCAAGGGCTGACGAAAGTTGCCAAACAGCATGACCAGAATGACCAGCAGCATGATAAGTGCCAGCGGGAAATACTTAGTCAGTGCAGCCATGGCTTCTTTCTGGTCCTTGTACTGTGAGTCCCAGAAGAAGGTATATCCTTCCGGAAGACGAATGCGCTCAATCTCTTCCCGGATTTCAGAGTGAACTTCTTTCATGGTATGTCCCCGCTTCACATCGCACTGGGCAGCCATGGAAAGCTTCCGGTCGTACGTGCGCACAAGGGGATATTCCCATGCCAGTCCGATGCTGTTGGCCACCTGCCCCAGCGGAGCAGAATTACGCCCGTTCCATATCGGCAAGTCCTCCACGCTTTCCATGTCCCAGGAACCTTTGACATCCGTATGCAGCAACACCGGCACTTTCTTGTCGCGGTCACGATATACCCCTACGGCAGTACCGTCATTGACGGCTTTCACGGCATTCATCATGTCATGCCGTCCCACATTCAGCCTTCCGGCCTTTACCGGATCATAATCGGCCTTAATCATCAGTGCCATGTTTCCCCACTCATTGCGGGCATTCAGCACCTTGGGATTCTTCCGCATGATTTCCAGCGCCAGGTTGGTCAAAGAATCGAGTACCTCCGGATCATCTCCGCAGAAGCGTGCCTCAATCAAGGCCTGCGGAATGGAGTTTATCTCGAAACTGTTCACACGGACCAGCGCGTCCGGAAACATGTCCGGCAGACGGTCGTACAGCATAGCCTGAAGCTCACGTGACTTCTCCGGCGTGTCAGCTTCTACCAGACATTGCGCATAATTAGGCTGCGGACCATAAGCCGCATTGGCCAGGTAATAACGGGGCGGCGTCTGTCCGACAAACGACGACACCTTTTTCACTCCTTCCAACGAATTCAGATAGGCTGTCATCTCCGTCATCTGACGGTCACTTTCTTCTATACGTGTACCCTCGGGCAACCAAACGTCGACCGAAAAATACTGCTTGTTGAGCAAGGGCATAAACTGCTGCGGAATAAAGCGGAATCCCCATCCGGCAATGACCAACAACAGCACCATCGCTCCTAAAACCACATAGCGTCTCTGTATGGTCCATCTCAATGCCTGCCGGAACAGATCGTATGCACGGCCGCTGAACAGTTCGCCCTTCAGCTCATCCGGACGCGGACGACGCACAAACTCCTGCACAAAGAATACATTCTGCGTAATGGCCAGTACCCAGCTCAACAAAAGGGATACTGCAATGACAATGAACAGTGAAGACAGGATTTCACCAGTGATATGCGGCGACAGGTAGACCGGAAGAAAGGTCAGTACCGCAATCAGAGTCGCTCCCAACAACGGCATGGAAGTGCCCGACACGGCATCCAGTATGGCTTTTCTTTTCCGCATGCCCCGCTGCATGTTCACCAGTGCGGCATCGTACACCACAATGGCATTGTCCACCAGCATACCCATGGCAATGATAATGGCTGCCAGCGACATACGCTGCAAGGCTATGCCGGAAAACTGCATGTAAATCAACGTACCGAAAATGGAGAATATCAGTCCGCTGCCAATCAGGATTCCATTCTTGAAGCCGATAAAGAACAGCAGTACGGCCACCACGGTCAGGACCGAAAGAATCAGATTCCACACAAATCCCTCGTTGGCCACAGCCGATTCATGTCCCTGGTCATAGATAATATCCAGATTATATCCGTCCGGCATTTCCTCACGCAAGTCTGACACACGGTTTGCCACCAGCTCCGCCATCTCTACCACATTTCCATCGGACACCGTAGAAATGGCTATACCCACCGCAGGCACATTCCCGACCTTCATCAGGTTTCTGGCCGGACGCACATAGCTCTCGCTAATATCCGCAATCTCTCCGAGCCGGAAATATTCTCCCTGCTGGGAAACGACTGTCAGATTTTCCAGTTCTTCCAGACTGGAGAAACTGCCGGAAGCTTCCACCCGCAAACGATGAGAAGACGTTTCCAGTCCTCCGGCATCCACCACCTTATTCTGACGCTCAAAGGCAGAAGCAATATCGGCCATGGTTACACCAGTGCTGGAAAGCAATGCCGGATTGACCGTTATATCAATCGTGCGACTCTGCACGCCGAACAATTCCACTTTAGCCACATCCTTCACGTTCAGCAACTCGTTCTTGATTCGCTTGGCCTGATCCTCCAGCTCACGATAGGTATGCGTTTCGCTACTCAGTCCGTAGAATACACCCAGCACATCGCCAAAATCATCGTTCACCACCGACGGTCCGGCTCCAGCGGGCAACTTGGACTGCACATCTCCCACTTTCCGCCGCAACTTATCCCAAAGCTGCTGCATCTCGTCGGCACGGATTTCCTTTTTTACATATACCGTGATTTTAGACAGACCGGCCCGGTTATCCGTTTTCAGATAATACAGCTCACCCAGTGACTGAATGGCTTCCTCCAGCACATCCGTCACCTGTTGTTGCACCTCCATAGGAGAAGCCCCCGGATAAGAAGTAGTGACCACTGCCTGCTTAATCGTAAACGGCGCATCCTCCAGTTTTCCCATATTGTAGTAAGAGAAAATACCTCCTCCCAATATCAGAACCAGCAACAACCAGCTCAAGGCCCTGTTCTGCAAAAAGAATTTCGCTAATCCTTTCATTCGTCTTCCTCCTTTATTCTTCGATGGTCACTTGCTCCTGTTCCGACAAAAACGGCAAACGTGTGGTTATCACCCGGTCGGCCGGTGAAATGCCCGACAGAATCTCTACCCGGTCCTCCTTTTTCAGCTTGCCCAGCGTCACCGCAACCCGTTTCACCCGGCTCTGTCCGTCTACGCACCACACAAATGCCCCGTGTTCCGGGTCATGGCAAACCACTTTCTGAGGGAGTGTCAGGTGATTCTTCTCTCCATCGGCTGCATACGACACAGCAAGTGTACCCGACATACCTCCCAACAAACGTCCGTCCTTGTTATCCAAGATGGCAGTCAGCAAATAAGAAATGTTGTTCTCCGTAGCAGTCTGCGTCAGGAAATATTCAGAAGGCACAAATTCCCTGTCAGGAAGTGCATTGAAGCGGACCACACACGCCACAGAATCTTTCTGCCGCATCTGCAAAGCCATATCCTCGGGCACGTAGGCTTCTACCTTAATGCGTGAAAGGTCGATAAACGTCACCACCGGAACCGACGGTTTCACATCCTGGTAGCGCTCGATATGCGCCTGCTGCACATAACCGTCAAAAGGCGCATACAAACGACTGTCTTCCCACGCGTTGACTGCCGCTTCATAATCCGCTTTGGTGCGTTCGTAGTTTGCCTTTGCCTGCTCATAATTCATGCCGGATATGTTATCTTTGGCATACAAGCTGGATATACGGGCATAATCGACCTCCGCCTGACGATACAATGCCTCCGTGCGCTGCTTCTGGATGACAAAATCACGTTCATCAATGGCCGCAATCAGTTGTCCTTTCCGGAAAAACTGTCCCTGCTGCACGTCAAATGCATGCACAGGCCCTCCCACCCGAAAAGATAATTCAGACAAACGGTAAGGCTGCGAAATAAACGTATAGCACCGTGAAGAGGGAGCCTCCATGACTTCGGCATGAACCACCTTCACGCTGGGAAAAGAAGTCTGTTCCTGTGGCGTACGGCTGCATGCGCACAAGCACATCCCTGCAAGAAATAAAATCTCTGTTTTCATTCTTCTACAATATTATCATTCTACGTCACAAAGATAGCAGGCCCCATCGTCCCCTTTCACGGGAATTATTCCCAAGCCGCGCCTGAAGTGACTGAACCGTAGAAACCAGCCACCCAAACCTTTTTCGGTGCATTTGCAGGAAGAGACTAAAAAATGATTTATTACCATTTGTGAATTTTTTAGTGTAAGAATTGGCTTACCTTCGCAGCCAAATGCAAAAAACAGAGAAAAGACATGAAAGACAGTATTGACTTCGGAAGTATGGACATTCCGAAATTATTCCGGAAATTACTTATCCCTACGGTGCTGGGAATGATTTTCTCGGCCATCTTCATCATTACCGACGGCATTTTTGTGGGAAAAGGTATCGGCAGTGACGCCCTGGCTGCCGTTAACATTACGGCTCCGCTTTTTCTCATCAATACGGGAGTGGCGCTGATGTTCGGTATCGGTGCATCGGTCGTAGCCTCCATTCATCTGTCGCAAGGAAAGGTAAAGGTCGCCCGCATCAATATCACGCAGGCAGTGGTGGTTTCCTCCTTATTGCTCATCGCCTACGCCGCAGTCATCCTCTGCAATGTGGAGAAAATTGCCTTGCTGCTGGGAAGCTCTCACCGCCTGCTGCCTCTCGCCACGGAATACATGCACTGGTTTGTCCCCTTCCTGGTCTTCAGTGCCCTGCTGAGTTCCGGCATGTTCTTCGTGCGACTGGACGGCTCGCCCAATTATGCCATGGTGTGCAACATCATACCGGCCCTGCTGAATATCGGACTGGACTATCTATTTATTTTCGTTCTTAAATGGGGAATGTTCGGTGCGGCCTTAGCTACCAGCCTGGGATACATCGTAGGCGCCCTGATGATTCTGATTTACCTGATGCAGCCGCACCGGATACTGCACTTGTGCAAAGTGAAATTATCATCCAAGAGTCTGCGTCTCACCCTCCGCAACACGGGCTATATGTGCAAACTGGGATTGTCCAGTTTCCTCTGTGAAGCAGCCATTGCCACCATGATGTTTACCGGCAACTACGTATTCATTCACTACCTGGGTGAAGACGGAGTGGCTGCCTACAGCATCGCCTGCTACTTCTTCCCCATCATTTTTATGGTATACAATGCCATTGCCCAGTCGGCACAGCCCATTCTCAGCTACAACTTCGGTGCCGGAAATCCGGAGCGCGTACGTGCTGCCTTTCGCCTGGCCCTGCTGACCGCCATCTCCTGCGGTGTAGTGGTATTTGCCGTTACAGCCCTGTTCTCCGCTCAAATCACCTCGTGGTTTATCGACAGTTCCTATCCGGCACACGACCTGGCCGTCAAAGGACTTCCCCTGTTTGCTTCCGGCTTCGTGTGCTTCGGCATCAACATTGTGTCCATCGGCTATTTCCAGAGTGTAGAACGCGACCGTCCGGCCATGGCTATCACCCTGCTGCGTGGTTTTATCCTCATCCTGTTCTGTTTCTGGCTGATGCCCATCCTGTGGGGAGTACCGGGAATCTGGCTGGCCGTCCCCGTTTCCGAACTGCTGACCTTTCTTTTTGTCATTACCATCTATTGTCGCAGGAAACGAAGCTAAAGATTTATTACCTTTGTGCCTGCATAAACGCAAAAAGGTATGAAAGCTTTTATTGAGATACTTCGTGAAAAATACGGACTGGCACAGCCGGAAGCCGAAAAGCTGCTGGAACAGATGGAACTGCTTACCTATCGGAAAGGGGAACATATCGTACGGGAGGGAGAGCGTAACTCTTCCTTCTATCTGGTAGCCGACGGTATCTGGAGAGGACATTACCTGCGCGACGGAGTGGATGTTTCGCTCTGGTTTGCTTTTCAAGGTGACAGTATCTTTTCCTCCTGGGGATATGTGGCCGGACTTCCTTCTCTGGTTTCCATCGAAGCCATGAGCGACAGCCGTGTCTATCGTATTTCTAAAAGCAAGCTGGAGACTTTTTTCTCTTCTTCCGTCTTGTTCGCCAACATCGGAAGAATCATCTTTGAGCGCCAGTTTCTGGACATGGAAAACTGGATGATAAACGGAGGTGCCGCACAAGCCAAACAGCGGTACCTGACACTCCTGGAGCAAAATCCGGAATTGTTACAGCACGTACCGCTGAAGCACATCGCTTCTTATTTGTTTATTACACCTCAGTCACTCAGTCGTATACGGGCAGAACTGAGCAAGAAGAAATAACGGTATGAATACTTATCGAACTCCGGTGATGGCATTAATCCAATATCTACCGTCCCGGTATGCAACTTGAATATTTATTTGATGCGTATACTTCCCGGCCTGATAAGTAACCTGGTAATTATCAGTCTCCAACAGAACAACCTTCAAACTGTGAAACCACATACTGTCGAAATCAAAATTCGTAATCAAAAGGTCATAGCCCCCGAAACCATCCTGCAAATTTTCTAATTCTACCTTCTTGAATTGTTCTAAAGCTGTGTGAGACAGATGAGACAAGCGAAAAGACTGTAACCTGGAATTCAAATCGCTACACATGCTGCAATAGGTAGCCACGTAAAGTTTATAAAAACTTTCGACCAATGATTCTCCCGACGAACTATCTATTTTATATGAAGCTGTATTTTCAAAACCGGTCAACCACTCATTTCCATATTGACTACCATTTTCAATAGGGGTAATATATACTATCTTACATTTTTCATTCACACACCCCACTTTTAATGGAATCTCCACCAGACTAGCACTATCTTTTTCATTCCAAAGATAGCTTACCATATACCAATCGTCTGCAATTTCTTTTACATTCAATGTCTTAATTGCATCTGAATTTATATCCTGCGCCCGTATAATCGGATCTCCTCCCGTGGCATTACGCATTCTTTGGAGTTTAGCAGCCAATTCTTCAGTTAAATACTTCCTGCATAGTGCTTCATTGGTTGAATCCACATTTAAAATATTCGTCATATAGCTCGCATAGAACGTTTTAATTTCATCTATACATGCACCGGAGCAGACAGTACTAAAACAAAACAACAAAACAGATATAAATACAAACCTTCTTTTCATGGTATAATATAATTAGACTGCATCTCCAGATTGTATAGCTGGAAACATTCTTGTTCGCAATTCCTTCAAACTAATCTGCACAAATATACAAAAGTCCCCCACAAAACATGAAAACCATACTTTTTTATTTGCCATTTCAGCCAATATATGCTAAAAAAAATTCCGTATAACCCTTTCGGATTATACGGAATTTCTGTTATCTATTTGTTACAGGTTATTTTACTTCCTCTAAAACAACTTCAACTGATTATCAGAAGGTTACAAACATCATGGTACAAATATGGTAATTTTATACCGTAAATATTCATATAAACAAAATTGGGAAACATTGATTTGTAAATAGCTGATTATTAGATGTTAAGTGGATTATAAACTATTGTATTCTTTGTACTGATAATACAGATTATAACAATCCTGCTGACATCAGTTATCTCCATTGAGAAGTGTGAGGTGTTGTACATAAATCAGCTTGCCCTTCCATTGATTCTGGAAAGCATGTATATATTGTTTTCACTGCATTGGTGTTAAATTGAATACTCTTATGGGAATAAAAATAAACGCCCTCGATTTGAGCATTGTTGAGAGGCTTGGGAGTTCTGATGTCGCAAAAGTACATCAACTATTCTATTCCGCCAAACTGTTGTGGATGTTTCTGCAGCAAGGTTTATCGTCATCAGTTTACGCAGGGGCCGGCTAATTTTCGCAACAATCTTATTTAGTAAATAAGAGTTACCACCAAACGGAAAAATAATATTTTACTCTTATACATTACCGACCGGGTAAGTCTTTGTAGTAAAAAATAACTCCATGTGCGGTCCTATATATTAATCAGTTTAATTTAGTATCTATATATAAAGGAAATAAACCAAACTAAACTGTTTTTAAGTTGCTCGAAAAGCGAAAACAAGATCTTGTCTCATTTATTAGACATGCAGATATGCAAGCATATTATTAATGTATAAATGAAGAGATACAACATCGTTCTTATGGCTTTTTTGTTCTTATGTTTTTTTGCTAAAGGAAATATCAGGCAGTCCAAACTAATTTCCTATATAACGAAGGAAGATTGTTGATGATACTTTCATAGAACAAGATAAAATTCTTGCTTTTATACGTTTACGATGTTGTTACTGTTCAAAACTCATGAACTGATATTAATTATGAATGATACATTGTATTGTAAAAATACTCAATCCACTGCGTAAAATGTAGAGATACACAATATCTAAATGAACATTAAATAATTACATACAAAAATCAATAAGTTAAAAAGGCTTATAAGATGCATATATGAAGCAATTAAGCAAGAGAATGAGTAATATTGACTAGAAACTATAGTGCCGGAAATTGAGAAGAAATGGATACAGTCTATTCATAACTAGAGTTTGATTATGAACCAATTTGAGAACAGAATCCAGATATAAAAACAAACTTGCAGCTGAATCCTGTTTCCATTTACACAAAATTCCGGACAGTGCCTATCTAGAATAAAAATAGCAGGCCTTTGAAACGGCCTGCTACCTCCATGAAAAGCGATGCTTAATGCCTGGAGTCCTTGGGAGGACATGGGTCATTTCCATAGCTGTTGGGATTTTGAATCTTACCATCTGCTCCATGAGGAATAAGTTCTAGTCCTTCCCTCTTTGCCAGATCGCGACTCCACTCCATTGCTTCTTTTTTCGTATCAAAATGCTTTGAAGCCCTGTCTGCGTTAGGTCTTTTCGCATCCCAACCTCCTCTGTTTGGATTAGAAACAATGTGTATCTCTTTCCTCATAACAGTAAGGTTTAAATTGTGAAAACAATGCGGTGGCCTTCCGATTCCGCTACGGAGCACTTGAGGCGTTGCATACCGTGCCAACTGTTTGGCGATTACTTCTCTACGTTATGGTCCCCCTGAGAAGTGATTTTGCAGCACAAACGGTCATCTTGTCTGGATGCATTGTTCTTCCACTGAAGTGGTCGAAGGTTGGACAGATTATCAGAACCACCCTTGGAAACGGGAATAATGTGGTCAATCTCCCATCCATATTGACTGGTTCTGTCACCATAGTATTTCCAACCAATCCAGGCACCACACTGGTCTTTACGCCACACTGCAGGGTTATTGTTACCGACTGTTTGTGCCTTATTCCAGACAGCAAGTTTTGTTTCTTCACTGAAGTCTGCCATTGTGTAATTGGATTTAGTTCCTGTTGTCTGAACAGTACAGCAGAGCTTTACACTTTGGAGTGGTTTCGATGCTCAGGAACGAGTCCACATTCTGATTATGAACAACAAGAATGCCAATTCTTAAAATTTGAGCAAAAACCTCATAAATTACAACTATTTTATAAAAAACAAGTAGATAAAACGTTGACATTCCGCTAAATCCGCACAATCCTGTCATGCTGTCAGTCAAAACTTCCACTGTCAGGTTGGCGTGTTATTTTCTGACAATTTGTCTTCTTTTTGAAGAAAATGCAAAATTTTTTGTGCGAACAAACTAAAATGCATATATTTACAAGCCAAATTTGAGTAAAAATCACAAAATGAAGTTATGATAACAAACTTTATCGTAGAGAATTACCGTTCGATAGACGGAGAAATCAGATTGTCGTTCATGGCTGATACAGGCATTAAGGACATGGACAACAGGGGATATACCACTGTTGCAAACACTCGCGTTCTTAACGCCAAGGCTTTCTATGGAGCCAACTCTTGCGGTAAATCAAATGTGTTCAAGGCTGTTGGAATGATGAGGGGTATCATTATTCATTCAGTGAGGCTGAACGATAACGAAACGTTACCGTATGATGCCTTTCTCCTTTCGGATAAGGAGGCGAGACCAACACGGTTTGAAATGTCATTTGTGGATGGCACCGACAAGTTTACATACGGTTTCAGCTACACTGCGAAACGGATAGAAGAAGAATGGCTGGTAGCAAAATTCCCCAAGCGATCACTGAAGACACTATTAAGACGCAGCCAAAATACAATTGAGATTGATGAGCAGAACTACTCGGAAGGTTTGTCAATAAAAGAAGGCACTATTCCACTGAACAATAACAGGTTGTTCATTTCGTTAGCCGCACAATTGGGAGGCGAGATATCGAAACGAGTGATAGAATGGTTCAGAACAAAGCCTAGCGTGATTTCCGGTTTGCGAGATAATGACTTTTCGCGCTATACTAAGGAGATACTTCATACCAGGACTGATTATAAAGATGAAATTTTGGACTTTATCAGCAGTATGGATGTGGGGTTCCGTGAAGTAACCACCGAACAAGAGTATATTGACGAAAAGATGCTGCCCAAAGGTCTGCCCGCAGAAATTGTGGCATCCCTAAAAGAGCATCCACCCATTGTTGCCTATGCCAAGCATAGCAAAATAAACGCAGATGGTGAGGTTGTTGGGATGGTTGATTTTGACATAGAAGAAAGGGAGTCGGATGGTACGAGGAAACTGTTTAATCTTGCCGGGCCTATTGTTGACACCTTACGGCAAGGGAAATCGCTGTTTGTGGATGAACTGGATGCACAGTTGCACCCGCTGTTGTCGCGACGTATTGTAAAACTCTTTAACTATGCAGAAACGAACCCTCACGGAGCCCAGCTGATTTTTACGACTCATGATACTAACATGCTGTCAAAGAAATTGCTGAGACGAGATCAGGTGGTCTTCGTAGAAAAGACGGCAAAAACGAGCTATTCTACAAAACTCACACCGATGATGAGTATAACGCTGGACAACGGGGCAAAGCCTAGGACAGATAGCAACTACGAGAAGAATTATTTGGAAGGCAAGTATGGTGCAATTCCATACTTTGAGGATGAATTTAAAGGTTGTAACGAATAGAGAAAGGAGGCGAATACCATGCAGCCAGTGTATATTGACTTACATATCCACACCTATCCCAATGCGAACGACCGTTCGACGGACTATGATGTTGTGACGCTGGTGAGGAAGATTGAGGAGTACAACAATGATGAACCATTCCTAATAAGCTTTACCGACCACAACACCATTAACAAGAAAGCATACCTAGCAGCCAAGGCTATCGGAGTTAACCTACTGTTGGGTGCAGAACTGCACATCAAGAACCACGATGACGTAGAGGCGTTCCACTGCCATATTTATTTCAACATGGATGTGACAGAGGAAAACATTAAAGCGCTGAACGAGATCTTGGACAAACTGTATACAAACAAACTGCCATGCAAAACCGACCAGTCAATACCCGACATACAGAAGGTAATTAATGCCTTCGATCCATTTGAGTTTATGCTACTGCCACACGCGGGTCAGAAGCACGGACAGTTCAACTACTCACTGCATGAGGGGGAACAGGTAGATAACGCCATCAGCCGCAGTATCTACTACAACCAGTTTGACGGCTTTACTGCGCGTGAGGACAAGGGACTGGAAACCACACGAGAGTATTTTGCCAAATTGGGCATAGCGGAGTTTGTGAACCTGCTGACCTGCTCAGACAACTATATTCCTAGCCGCTACCCGGAACCGAAATCAAGCGAGGCTTCGCCTTTCGTGCCTACGTGGATGATGGCTGAACCGACATACGACGGCGTGAGGTTGTCACTCTCGGAGAGCTCGAGACTGTTCTACCAAAAGGAAAAGCCGCAGATACAATGCGACCACATAGGTAAGGTGAAGTTGTCAAACGAGCTAATAGACATTGACGTAGAACTGACAGAAGGACTTAATGTGGTGATAGGTGGCTCTTCATCGGGCAAAACGCTGTTTGTGGACTCGATGAACAAATTCTTTGAACAGGATTTGCAACATTCGGAATATGCTAAGTTCAAGGTGGAGAACATAGACGTAAAGAACCCGTCGGAAATTCATCCCTACTACATTCACCAGAACTTTATAGCAGATTTGGTGAACAGGAATGATGAAGCCTCGATAGACGAGATTCCCATCCTGAAGAAAGCATTTCCGAGCGACGACAACGTGAAGCGCCAAATCAGCAAAACGCTGGCAGATCTAAAACGCATAGTGGATGAGATGCTACTCTGCGTGGAAAATATTGAGAAGATAGAGCGTTGGCTGAAGGACATTCCACATCCCGGTAAACTGATTACGAAGGGTAAAGTGGAGGGAAACATTTTCCAGCCGCTGATGCCAAAGAATGATGAAGAGGAGAAATGCGCCTATTCAGAGGAAGACTACAATGCCGACGTTGAAAATATGGTGGCTTTGAAAAAGTTTGTAGATGAAAATCCGTTTACAAAAAATATCAGCAAGGAGGTAGAGGTTATACTGAAGGAGCTCGCTAAAGCTAGAAGGGGTGCTGTGCTATTTGAAAATGTGGCCGCACTGATAGCGACGCGCAAGGATGAGAAGGACGAAGAACTGCAAACAAGGCAGGGACAGAACCAGAGCAACTTACAAAACCGCAGGAAACTGATACAGCACCTTCGTGACTACGTGAAATACAGCCGTAGTTTTGCTGAGCAGAAAGTGAAACTGACCGAGATGAACAGGTCGTTTACCACTAAAGAAGTGAAGGCCACTGGGCACACGCTGTACATAGAAAACACGTTCAAATTTAACGAAGGAGTGTTAATGGAGGTGCTGAACAAGTATCTGAACCACCACTTCAGGAATATGGACGATGTGGTACCGAAGAATATGTACCAAACAAAGTTCAAACAGCGTCCGAGGGTGAGCTCATATAGGGAATTGGGTGACTTTATCTATGAATACCTTCGGAAAAACGACCATACATCGTATAAAATCGTGTCTTCGGATGGCAGGAATTTTTACGAGATGAGTCCTGGCTGGAAGTCGGCTATCCTGCTGGACTTGATACTTGGCTATGATGGCGGCAATTCACCTATCATCATTGATCAGCCGGAAGACAACCTAGCTGTGAAGTATATCAACGAGGCGTTGGTGCAGACCATCAAAAAGGTGAAGTACAGGAAGCAAGTAATATTGGTGAGCCACAACGCCACCATTCCGATGATGGCTGATGCTCAGACCATTGTGCTATGCAAGAACGACGGAAAGAAAATCACAATCCGTTCAGCATCGCTAGAAGGTCAGATTGGAAAAGAGAAGGTACTGGACCTGATAGCAGACCAGACCGATGGGGGCAAGGCATCGATCAAGAAAAGAGTAAAGAAGTATAACCTGAAAAAATTCAATTAAGCGATATGAAACTGGTATTCAATAAAAACGAAAATGGTGATGTATCGGTAACCATGTTTAAGGGCACCGCAGAAGCGCAATTCTCCTATATCGAGATGATTAAGGCACTCTTGGCTGGTGAAGCACTAGACCGTGATTATGATGAAAGCATCTCTAAGGAAGAGCAGGCGCAAATAAACGACGTGTTGAAAGAGATAGAGAATACAGCAATAGAAACCATGACAGAGAACACGGATATTGAACATGACAAAACGGAGAGCGATGAGGACTTACCGTTTTTGAAGTAACATACCAAGGATGATTATAATAACGAAATACAAAATTTATAAATTGTTTTTGTGACCAAAGAAATGTCCAATACACATAACATTAAAGTTTTTACTTGTAAGTGATCATGATAGATTATAATCTACGCACTGTCATACTTTTTTATGGTTTTATAATGTTAAAAACATTAAATCTTAATTCTTTCAACAATCCTTGGATTTTCCCTTATCACTTTTCTATTGTTTAGTTAAAAATCGTTGATAATCAGATATATACAAATTCTGTTTTTATTATCTAAAAAGAATTATACATTAGTTTGCAACCATAATTTAAACAGCGGGTCTGTAATGGTATATATACCTCCCCGTTGGGTTTGAGATGTTCTATCTATAATTTTCCGGTCAGCCATCAGTTTGAGATATGGGGATATCTTCCCGTTATCTTGACCTGTCATCTGACGGATCTCCTGCAGACTGACTCCATTTTCAAGCCTTGCAATAGCCGATAAAATTCTTTGAATCTGCACTACATAGCTATCATACTTTGCCTGATAATAGAAAGAGAAATAGTCTAAAAGAAGCATTATATCCATTTCGGGACTTGCAGAATCTTCAATAATCTTTGCGGCAATCTGTAAAGAACGTGGTGTCTTAGGCAAGTAAAACATCAGGTTTTCCAAACGTGTCATATCCGCCTCATACCCTACGAACATACTATAATCAGTGACGACAAGAGGTCGTATATAAGAGATCTTAAATCCTTCGAAGAAAGCAGACTCATAACGGGTGAATGCCGGCAGCACCTTGTCGGCTGTTGCTATCAGAATAGGTGCACCAGCTTTATTGAGCTTTCCCCTCAAATTATACTGCTCAGTATTATCACTCCTCTCGAAATAGTACTGGACATTGTCAATCAACAAGACAATCCTGCAAGAATCGCCCTGCAGTGAACAAAACTTCCATATATCATCAGTTGAGAAAAGGCTTTTTCCATCTATAAAAATCGGCTTAAGCCATTTGGCACTGTTCTCTATATTGAAATACATCCTTTTGAGCAATGAGGTCTTTCCACTCCCTTTTTCACCAATAATCAAATTGGGCTGTGCGATTTTATCCCTGTCCTCCTTTAACAAATAGTTGAAGATGGACGTAAAAATATCATTGTTTATGACAACAGCCTCTTCCTTTATCCCATTGCCAAGAGATAAAGGAGGCTGATGCAATATGCTGGTACTTGTATTCATCTATTTAATCATTAAACAAACCTGTCAAACCAATAATCCCTCAAAAGCGGTGAGCGGAATATACGCAAAGCGTCTTTCTTCATAATGTATTCAAGAACTTTGCTTAAAGTATAATCAACAGCCTCAATCTTTGAGGCATCCTGACCTGTCATCAAAATGTTGAGCATACCTTCCCTTTCTATATCCTCCGGTAGAGTGGCAAGTAGCTTCAGAATCTACCGGGCAGGAAGCTCGTATTCACCATATTCGACTAGTCTCTCAGACCATGTGCTCAAATAATTCTCTAAATATAACCTACGATAAGCTGTGTCGATATCTTCCCAAGTCATCTTGTCCTCATAGTCTTCTACCTATTTTGAGAAATAGAATAAGGGGATGTTTTAATACGAATACTCAACAAACTCATCGCTCATTTCAATATTTTCAGACCTACAAAACCGCAAAACAGCCAATGGATTTTAGTTTTGCTAACCCGTAGGGCTTATAAGCCAGTTGAGGATAAAGTCCACCTTTTCAGTTCTGTCTTCACCCGTGCTGAGAATCTCCAGGAAAAGAGTCTATTCATCAACGACAATAAATATGTCTTCATCGTGCCTGATTAGCTCCTTCAAGAAATCTTCCTGGTCTTCTTTTTTCCAAAAATCAAATTGAACAGGACCGAGAGAAATCTTCTCTATCCTTTCCAGTACTGAAGCCAACCCTTTGGACATTCCTTTAGCTACCTGTTTCCAAATACCATTTTTGCAGAAGGCTTCAATTACAAGGTTAAGAAAACCATCTTCTGTGATTGTTTCCTCCAGGTCGATATAAACACATTTCCACCTCTGATTCTTTTTCTCTTCTATCAGACTTTTGCCAATGAAGACTTGCAAATGCGGCGAGGTACGGACAGTAAAAAGAATGGCTACTATCAAGTTGTCTGTTTACCTTGTGGATTTCCTTTTCTCTTCCGAAGAAGTCACCATATTCTGCCAATAGACCAATCTTATCTGATCTACACATAGTTTTTCAGATTTATCCGCAAAGATAAATATCTAATTAATAAAAAATTATTTTTATAGAAAATTATTTTTATAAGTTTATGGCCATGCAGTTCATTTGTCCGGACGTATTCATTAAATATGAACACAGGTAAAATGATGAAGCAATAAATATCGTCATAAAAAGTGAAAAAATCGGGTATATACAAAGAATTTCTTAAGTTCACAAATGGTATTCCACTGGGATTAATCTGCAGTAATCATTATTAAAAATTATATCTAAATAGCTTTACATACTTTGAAAAACGCAATCTTGCTTTCTGAACAAAAAAGGACGAAAAAACAACAAATCACTTTCCTCAAATATGAGATTCAGTATTTAAGAGATTAGCCGGTCGTATATTCAAACTCTCACGATAATCCTCTGCTGCACAATCAGTCATTTCTTCTGTAAAGTCAATTTGCTGGTCGGAATTGTTGCATTCATATTTATTGAATGCCTCCAATAATCCAGTACGTACTGCTGTCCGATACCAAAGAGTACCTTCCTTATGGGTTTCCGAAAACAAATCAGATGCAGTCATATTTCCATATTTTGCCAATATCTCGTCCATCATCTCGATTTCACATTCTGAGAATTCATTGTCATCAAAATCGGCTATTGCTTCAATGAAAGTACCACCATCCTTAAAATCAGTTTTTACGAAATTTTTCAGAAGATACGGACTGTCAGAAAGATCGACGAACACATCCTTTGCTACAGGACCGATCTGCCATACTTCAAACGGTATGCCTATGAACGGGATATGATATTTCAGTGCCATACGTTCCTCCATCAAATACAAAAGTCTAAGTAGTTGTGTCTTGCTGAGATTAGATTTTTTACGCGCTATATACACAATCGTATTACCAAGCTTCTGTTTAGTATATTCAGAGAATTTACACATAATCAATGTATTTTGGTTACAAAGATAGCTTTAACCTTAAAACGGACAAGAAAACAAGCAATTAACTGTACAAATGTACGTCGACACATGTGGTCAAATAAACAATAAAACAGTTTTAGATAGAAGCGAACAAAATAAATATTGAAAAATCAGCCTTCACACACCCGTAATCCATTAATTATCCGTATCTTTGCCTATTAGAAAGCAACTTCAAAATCATGAAAGAATCTATAATCATAAAGAACTTAGGCCCGCTTAAAGAAGTGGAAATAAGAGATATCAAGCCACTGACCGTATTTATCGGTAAGTCTGCCAGTGGTAAGAGTACAATCATGAAAATTATTGTACTTATGAGATATATCTATAAAATGATAAACATCCGGTCGTATCTGAAAAATGCGAAGATTACCCGTTCGCCATTCAAACTACGTTTCAACTCTCTGCTTCAGGACGGCCTGGAAAGCATGATAACGGTAGAAACCGAGATATATTATACCGTAGAAATAAACGGGAATCAATATACCCTGTCCTATACCAACAAGACTTTGCAGTCGGACATCAACATTCCAAACAACGACTTGGTATTCTTCAAGGAATCGTATATATCAGAAACACGAAGCGTAATTCCTACATGGGCATCCAAAGTGGCTACGCTTAAAGGGGCAAGCCTCGGCTTCTTCTTTCACGAGACATTCAACGACTTCAACAACGCGACAGATGTCATCAAAGAACAGCAACTGGACTATCTGAATCTGAAGATGAAAGTCCAGAAGTCCGGCAATAAGCCTAAACAGTTTATGATAGAGTCATTACAGGAAGGCACCAAACCTGTGGAACTGAGATATGCTTCTTCCGGTATTCAGACATCTGCTCCATTGGTCACCATTGTTCGCTATTTTGCAAAAGAATTCTCATTCAAGGATGCTTTCAAGCGCTCTGTGCTGGACTATCTGTACAAACAAGACAGACTTGAAAAATTCACTCCCCAAATCAATCAAAGCGATTTGGAGAAGTATGTGCATATCCATATAGAAGAAGCTGAACTGAGTCTTGATCCAGAGGCACAGAGGGCCCTCATAAGCAATCTTATTGATGAAGCGTTCCACAAAAACAATGAAGACCGCAAGCTGGGGCTGATGATAGCCACACACAGCCCTTATATCGTAAACCATCTGAACGTACTGCTTCGTGCCGGATACTTTGAAAAGGCTAGGGAAAACTATCCATTCCTGGAAAAGGATAATATTGCCGTATATCGTGTACATGAAGGCACTCTGACATCTCTGATGGCAACGGATAACGAAACGGAAGAGTATGTAATCAATACCTACGACATGTCCGACACGATGGAAAGAATCTTTGACGAATACGAAAGCATGGAGGAATAATGTATGGACAGCGCACTGATTGACTTCCTCAAAAAGGACTATCCCGCACATTTCGGACAGGAATGGAAAGAAGACACCATGCAAGTCCGAAGAGAACAACGGCCTAAAGGCAAATTCGAAATACGAGACGGACAACTGCAAATTGTACAATATACAGGTAATGGCGTATCCGTCATTAACAACAATTCGGAAACAGATGTAGAAATCATAGATTTCGAACACTATATAAACATCTTTCGCGATACAGATGCCGGTATGGGACGTAAATGTGACTTTATCATCAATCCGATAGCCGGATATGATTTCATCATATTCAATGAGTTGACTGAAAGCGAAAAACAATACATCATGCCTTTCACTTCTCCCAAAACAGGGGAAGAAAAGGAAGGAAAACTGGCATACGCAAAAAAACAACTAGAAATCTCCATTGAAAAATTCTATAGCGTAAACAACTTTTTGGACGACTATGAAAAAAAAGTGGCTCTTTTTTCATGCCGACTGACAGATACGAGACCTAATGGAATCATGTCAAAATCATTACGGGCTTTCCGAAAACCACAGAAAATATTCGCCAATATCCGGGCTCATGAGCTACTGATACATGACTTTGTCTTTGAACAGAGAATATACGATAACGAGTACAAAGTTTGCTAAAAATTACAAGAAATACTCTGATAGTTATCAGAGTAAACCATATATACAGGAACAATGGATGGAGAAAAGACAAGAATATCCAGATTCTAAAGTGTATTGCCTATCTGTAACTGAGACCACCCACTAATAAAAGGACTTATCAGTTTGGAAAGTATCGCTTATGTAAAAACTAAGGACATCATTCTTGCGTTTATGGCGGTTTATGAATTGCCGAAAGCATTATATTCTTCTCTGATAAATGAATGAATTAAATCATAAGAGAAATCCAATCTAATAAAGATACCAGTAATGAAACAGGAAAGACTTTGAGCAGTTGAAACAGAAAGTGATTATAATGAATATGTTATAAAAGCATTCTATATCTCCTGATTGTCGGCTAGTATGGTTGCGCCCTGCTCAAATATCTGCATAACAAAACATTTAATTTGGAAGGAAAAAAGAGAAGAAATAATAAAAGGAATAAAGTTACTCTTGATGATAAAGGTTGACAGTCTATTCCAATGAATTGTCGTCTAAACAGAAATATTAGTTAATGGCAACCAGATTCATCATTTTTCCAATATTGTTAGAATATATCACAATTCCAATTTGACGCCCACATCTTTCAAAATTTACCACTACTCCCCAAAGAAATAGCACAATAAAACCTGAGTAAAAAAATAAGAAAATACATTTTTATGTTATAAACATATTAGTTATATTTTGCCAATTATAGATTTGATTAAGATGAAAGAAAAGATACAAATAGCTAAAATGAGAGCGGTATTACTATATATCATGCAAAGTTTCCCTCATGGAATAGAGTTTATAAAGTTATTTAAAATACTTTATCTTGCTCAGCAGGATCATCTTCTCAAATATGGGAAAGTGCTTATAGAAGACTCTTTTAAGGCATTGAAGCATGGCCCTGTTCCTACCTACATTTACAAGGCACTACAAATAGCAGAGAGAATGCAGCTGGAGGGCAATTTTGATGAATTTCTTATCAACATAAAAGTGCATGACAAGAAGGTTTATACTTCTGCCACACCTGATATGGACTACATTTCAGGCTCAAACAGGCGTTGTCTAGATGACGCTATTATCCAATATAAGGACATAGCTTCCGACATGTTACAAGACTCAGCATGGGAGGAAGTCATGACGTATATTCCGGATGCTCCTCAAAAAAATTGTATTACTATTATAGACATAGCAAAAGCAGGAAAGGCAACAAAAGAAATGGTAGACTATATACGCGAAAAACAGATAGTAAAAAATGCTTTATCCTAAAATTTGAAGACGTAAATTAGACTGAGGTAATGCCTTTAAACAATAGCGATGGCTTTGTCCTTTCAGTAGCTAGATAAATCTTCCGTCGTCTAGGTATTCAACTTTATGACACTTACAGCCCGACATTCAGCAGTTGTTGTCTTGCTACACCACTTTGGTCTTGGATCTGCACCGTACCAAAAGCTTGGAGTCTCAAATCAAGAATCTAGTAGCAATTCTGTCAGAGATTTTATCTTCTTCATAGCTGACTGCGAAAATGCACAGAAAAGCAATCACAAATTCACCAGCTGAATTACTCAATCCGCAGCGTAAGATGTAAAGACAGGCGATAGCTAATTGGACATAAATAATTACAAATAAAAATCAATAAACAACAAAGACTGATCAGATGCATATATGAAGCTATTACACTACTGTCCACTAAAAAAGGAAAGTAGTGTTAAAATATTGATAATGATATCATTATATGCTTATTTTTTATCCATATGATCTTCCCTCCTTCGTCATATTTGGCGCAGAAAGAGTAGGTTTTGTAATTGGGTAATGCTGTAATACCGGCCATAAGCTGTCGTTCAGCAGAAATTAACCAATACAATGTATAACCTTGGGTTTGGAGAAACTCCTCTAATATTGTTCTGCGGAGATGCAATCCTTTAGGAATACCTGCACGATAATGTTCGCTAGAGGCGTAGAAAGAAGCCAGCAAATCATCTGTTCCATAGGTAAAACAAGCATGCCTATTGTAATGAAGGTCCATGGTGTTCATCAGTTCTGGACAAGGTAACATATTCTCTTCTATATATTCATTACCTAACCCAATAACATTTTCTTGAAGTTGGATATAGTTGGTCAGCATTACACGACATGGGCACATACCGTCACCAGCTGATACATTGGTCCAATTTTCATATTCTGTACTGACATAAGGTAACATCCAAGGATATTCAAGCAGACGAATAGCCGTGTCTTGTCCAGATGCTGGCATTACTCTCCCACTGAAGTTTTGCTTTTTTATCCACTCCTCAAATTTCTTCGCATCTTTATTACGGACAAAGAATGTCTCGTACGACAAATAGGCATCCTTATGTTCCCCTTTCGTCGGGAAATTAGAGAAAATCTTAAATAGCAATACCCACTTGTTATCTTCGCCAACAAAAAAGTGTTGGCAATCGGTTGTTGTAACTGGTTGATTTAACCATTCAAGATCTTCCATTTGCTTATTTATTACGAATTGTGGTTGCTTGTCTAGAACATCAGCTATCCCAGCATCATCAATCAACTCTGTGGTCAAAGTAACATCAAAGTCATTTAGCGTGGAACTGTACCATGGATAAGGATGACGCAATATAGGCTTATTACCATCTGCCTCATTGTGCCACTCGTCTATTATAGCAAAATTATCCATAAGCTTTGCCTCTACTGCAAACAATGCTTTCCACTGATATTTCTTACCTATTCTTTCATATTGATTATCATATCTTTTTGGAGAATACACCCCATTATCCAATTCTCCTAATCGGTCATTCCAACCTAACGTGATGATTTTTTGAGCTACCATGGACTGCAACAAAGTGAGTGGTAGCATAGATAGATTACCTTTTTTGTCTAGGGGAATCGTTGTATAAATCCGACTTTCACTATTATTTGTATTAAATCTTAATATATAACGGTGAAAATCAGAAAATCCACACAATGAGGACCAAAGCTTTTTGGAACCTTCGGTACAACCGAAATAATCGTCTCCTATTTCTATCATGTTATGGGTAATCTCTTCTTGGGGAATGTAAGGCGGCAATGATTTAGAAAAGAGATCTATACCTCCTTTCAGTGTTTTAGTAAACAGTAGTATCTTCAACAACCATTCACGTACTCTGACGTCCTCCACCGGTTGTTTGTTTTTGAAATGATAATCATAAATAATAAGTGATACTGTTTTAGAAAGTTCAACATCTCGCATGAGTAACAACGCACCATATACTGCATTGTAGAGACCTTCCAAAACATAAGTATCCTTAACTGAATGGAAATCGCTTATCAGGACCTCAAACAGGTTGCTATGATTACAAAGTATACGGCATAATTTCCGTTTGGCGTGAGCTCTTATCACTGGATGTGATGATGCACAACACCAAACCAACAGATAGGCTTCTGTCTTATATTCTTGTTCGTTAGCGTCTTCTGTATAAAGTACAGATTCTTCGTAATACTGATTTACAATATGAGTCCATTGAAGATCAAAATCAGCCTGGTTCAGTTCATTCAAAGACCGATGTAGCGTTTTCATAAATCCACTAAGAGAATACAAGGCCACGCTGAAAATAAAGCGATAGCCTAACGTCTTCTCAGCTTCCAACCAAAACTTTTCCAAAAGTTCTTGTTCTACGGGGTATAAATGCCATTTCAACCCTTCAATAAAGCATTGCTGTAGAAGAGCATTATTTCTTACCATCTCTTCTTCTACAATCTCTTCCTTCTTGAATTTCTCAGGCCAAAGAATAGTGAGGTAAGTAAGAAATTGATAGAAACCCTCTTCACAAAGTGTTTTCCGCTCATAAGACTTAATGAGTTCCTTGAGTTGAGTGATTTTTGCTTGTTTATCAGATTTGGCATTCAGGAATGCAATGGCTCGTATCACATCTTCCATCTGTTCGTACTCAAACTTTACAACAGCCTCTTCATCCATGCTATTCGTCTGACTATTCCAATCCGCCAGCAACAAACCTTGGGCTATCAAGTTATACAGAAGTGATTTACTCCAAGTGCGATAGTTACAAAGTTGACTGGACACAACTCTTGCTTTTTTACGCGTGATAGGATGGAATTTATAGGAAAATACCGACAAGTGAGCCAAACGACACAAATATTGCCAAGTAATATTCAGTTCTGGGTCTTCATCTATAGCTTCAGCTATGGCTCTTTCACGCATATAGATGTATTGGCGATACAATACCCACAATGACCTTAACCATTTTCTATTGTAATAAGGCATCGAGGTATAAGTCTCACAGAAGATATTCAAGAAAAGCCCATTCTTGAAACCTGAAAGATTTCTGTCGTATTCGATATGATAAGCATCAAAATATTTATTCACAACCTCTTGGCTTTTCTCCAGCCCGGGAAGATACTGCATTCTGTAATCCCATCTGTTCAATCCGTATTTTTTCTGAAACGGTTCTCTCACCGTGACTACCAATGCTAAATTAGAATATTTGTCGAATTCCGTTTTCAATATACCCAAACTATCGCGCCAATAGGAATCATCAAGGCCTTCATTTAGCGCATCAATGATGAATACATAGCGTCTTACACCAATATTTTCCGCATCTTTCTCTGCCTTTTTCTGTAACTCATCCAAATAGTTCTCATCCTTGAAGTTGAAGATTTTGCGAATTTCAGCAATAATGCCTCCTTTATTCTTGTTGAACTGAATGCCAAAGCACAGATATACATTCGTTTCTTTAATGAGTTGCGAGGCGATACTACAAACATTGTGAGTCTTACCACAGCCGGCAGGACCATAAATACAATAAGTTTTTTTTTGTCTGCTCGCCACATAGTGCATGCTCTCATTTATCTGTTCCCAAGACAATGATTGCTCTTTCAATGCGACCTCAATCGCCATCCAGCCTGAAGTGTTATGTTTTTTAAGACGCCATACATCGCGTTGCATCCCAATGTTATAATCTAAATCAGGCAAGGCCTCATCTGCTGGGGTATCGAATAGTTTAGGATTGGATCTTTGCAAACTAAGAAATATCTGTTTGCTCTTGTGAAGTGTCTCCTCATGCCCTTTCAGAGCCCGAATATCCCATAGATTGACAAATAATGCTGTTAAAGATTGGTTAGGCACATCCAGATTAGGCTTATACCGATTTCCCGCTAATTTTATCTGCTCACGTAGTTTTTCGTCACTTTCTTTTCTCCCGTAAGAAACTACCTGAAATTTCACATAGTCTGAATCAATGGCAACACCTAAGGCTTTCAGTTCCTCTTCAACACTCTTAATGCTGATAAATCCAATATGGCTATCTAATATATCTGTCACAACGCCGATTATCTTATTGCTATCGGCATAAACTGGTGAGCCAGAGAAACCGGAGTATTCTGTAAGATGTTTCTCGTCTTCAAATACAGCATAGGCATCAAAATCACCTTTCAACGCTATATAAGTTTCATCCACCCGTATCTTGACCGATTGACCAACAGCTTCGCCAATTAATGTGTTTGGATAACCCCAAAAGCGAAAATATGTCTTAGCTTCTATCGGCATACTGAGTAGCGAACCATGTTTAGAACTTACAATTTCGTCTTTCAGTTCCAAAATGGCAATGTCTTTCCCAGGCTTTACTATTATAAGCTCACATTCATAGTTTAGTCCTTCGATTTCTACATAGATAAGGTTACCGTTCAGGGCAGAACCTACTACATGATATGCCGTAAGTAACCGATTAGCATCCACAAAGAAGGCAGTTCCCCTTTCCATACCACATTCCACTTTGCAGGTGATAGACGGTATTATGCTTATATTACTCATAGTGTTATTTCATTTATTTGTACTACTTCTATTTCTATTCCCTCTTTTTTCAGTACAGGTACTTTATTTTTCATTTTATAGTAGATGTTATTCTTATAATAAGGTGAATTAAAACACAGTCTGCGCTTTTGTATGTCATCCAACAAAGGTTGATAGATGATATTGGCAAGAGTATGCAAGTGAGGAGCAGAACTTGTATATCCACAGAATATCCAGTTCGGGCTGTCGATATGCTTCAAAAGTTCCTTTGATAAATTGACATCACTTCCATGATGAGGAACTTTGATAGCATCAAAATAGATTTTCACCTCTAGAGGGATTTTATTCTTTTTCTTATAAGCCTTAATTCCTTCTATTATAACTTCCGAAGTGGCATCACCCAATAATAAAATTTTTTTATTTCCAAATTCCCAAACAAATGCAATGCTGGCTCGGTTTATTTTAGAAGTGTCTTCTCTATCCGATTTATCGTATTCAGCTCTAAGTGTGCTGGTAGAACTGGAAATCTTGTTCTCAAGAAGCAATTCCTTTCGATTATACAATAAAGAAAGTAATTCAAATAATTCCGCTCCCTTTTCTTTTCCTTGTTCAAGCGGATATTTTTCATAAAATTTCTGTGCAAACTCATCAAGAATTTGTTTGTTCAACTCATCAATAGCTGTTTGAGTAGGTGACATAATAAACATTCTCCCTAACTCACCCAATGAAAGGTATTCACCATCAATGAGTGTCAACTTTTTATCCCAAGCATCCGGCCAATTCCTTTGAATCAATGTAGATAATGCCAAAGCCTCCTTCTCTGCAACTTTATTTTCGATATTTGGCTTCCATGTAGGAATACAAGCCTTCAATGTTTCAATTTGTTCCCGTTGAAAATCGGTAAGTGGTTCTAATTGTACATCCTCTTCTCTCACAAAAAGGTTGTTATAGATGATATGGTCTATCCTTAGTTCTGGCATCTGATAAAGCATATTACTAATACCATCAATGTGATCTATGTGAATATGTGTCACTACCAAATAGTTGAGATGACAATGAAGCGTATCTGTAACAATAGTCTTTATTTCAGGGGTGAAACAATGACAATCCACCATTATTGAGCAATACGTACCATCTTCTTTAGCTGCAAGGCAGAAGATACAATCTCCGTTTCCGGAAGTGGGAAAAAGAAGTTTCATATTATGATTGAATAATTTTGTCAATATTAATCAAAGAAAATAACATATATTATTCCACATTCATGCGGACAAATTCAATAATATTTTCAGGATTATAGGAAAGAATAGGTATAATCTTTATGGAATAAAACCGTATGTATCGTTTTTCCATTTCCTGACAAAATGTAATTATTAACCTTTTTCGACGAGACAGTTTTAGCTGCTAAAAGATTAATGTTTCTTTTGTTAAACATAAAATCAATTAATCTATTTTTTATATTCCTATAGCTTGGAGCCATAAACTTTTTTCTTTATAAAATCTATTGGATTGCAAGATAAGCATTTATCCGAAACTGTGTCTTTTTATAGCAAGATTTTTATAACAAATGCATTTCTCAATAATTTTATCTATACACAAATACATGTTCCGGAGCATACCCGTTCACTTTCCGGTAGCCTATAAAGCATAAAAATAGCCTTTAAAAGCACAATCTTATATCCGTTCATCCCCTAAAAGGATGAAAAAATGGATAACCAGACATTAAAATCTCAATTTTTCCGGAGTATATCCGTTTTGACCCCAAACGTACCGCACAGCCTGAAGAGGTGTATTACAAGCTATGCAACTCCATAGTCAGCCTCAGAAGGAAGTATGACCTTGCCACGTTTGACCTTGCCTGCCGCCAGTGCATGGAGTACGGTATTTACTCCTACAGCAAGTTTGAAGCCATACTCAGACGTAACGGCATGAATGCATCCGCTGATGAGACGGTAATCTTCCATGTGCCTACACCGTCAAACCACGGAAACATGCGTGGAAAAAGCTATTTTACAGAAAATGACATGAACAAATAACAATAAATGATTATGAGTAACGAAACAGAAAGAACACTGCACGAGCTGAAGCTTCTGGGAATGGCAAGCTGCTGGAGCTCCCTGGAAGAAACACATCAGTTGGGCAAGCTTACCCTGCGTGAAGGCATGCAGATCATGCTCCAGTACGAACGTGACACGAGAGGGAACAACCGCATACAGCGTCTTATAAAGAATGCCGGCTTCCGTCTGAGAGCCTCGATGGAAGAACTTGAAACGGACACGGCAAGGGGAATACAGGCCTGTTCTGCAGCTGACCTTGCAACCGGAAATTACATCACGGGCGGAATGACGGTCATCATTACCGGACCGGCAGGAACCGGAAAGTCCTACTTCGTCTGTGCCTTGGGTGACAGGGCATACAGGAACGGCCAGAAGGTACTGTACTTCACGATGAACATGCTCATCGAGAACCTGAAGTTTGTACATCTGGAAGGACGGGAGACGAACTTCTTCCGGAAGCAGAACGCACATGACCTGCTGATTATCGATGACTTTGGGATGGTCAAGCTGGACGGCCAGATACAACATGACTTTGAACAGATCATAGATGACCGGTACAACCGGAAAGCACTCATCCTGGCCAGCCAGCTTCCCGTTCCAGACTGGTATGATGTGTTCCAAAGCGAGCTCATTGCGGAAGCCTGTCTGGACAGAATCGTGCATAAGGCAATAAAGTTTGACCTCAAAGGAGAAAGCCTAAGAAAGAAGTATTAACTTTGCCAACAACACTGAATACTAACTGGGGACTGAACGGATATCACCGGAAATGCAGAACGGGTATCCGCCGGAATATACACACAAAAATTCTATACAATTCATTAGCAAAGACGCAATAAATATTATTAAGCCCTAGATAAGAGGAAGGACAAATCTAGTCTTAGGTATTGGTACATACCTTAAAAAGAATTCAAAATCTGCACTATAAATATTTTATATAAATAAAAATATGGTATTCAAAGTAAAGTGGGTTTCAATTTTTAATTTAATATATTTAGAGTATGAAAGAAGAATCAATTGATAATGATTATATATTAAATAAGGATTTCTAATCAGCAAAGATAGAACTTTATATAAGCAAGTGCCTGAAGTATTTAATATATAGTATTGTAAAATGAAGATGATAGGTTAACGTAAATTAGAATTATAGGTTAAATTCAGTATCGAATCGCATACCAAAATAATGATGATTATGAGCAAAAAAGAAATCATTAATTCAGTTAAAATACTCAATCCACAACGTAAAATGTAAAACTTGTAAATATTATGGCTGTCTCAAATGTGCTACCCATACCGTTCAAACGATAATAACCGATATTCTGCAACAGTTGTAATACCTTCGGTTCATCATTGAAAATCATTCCTCTTTGTTTAAGCAGGTTTATCTAGTCTGTAAAAGATATGAGATGTTTGGGATAAGGTGTCTTAATTCGTTTCTATTATCATGGATATATAAAATAAAAAGCTCACCCTGAGCGCGCTGTTCTTACGGGAAGCGGAGTAAGCATGTTGCCGCACAGTTAATATATTGTTTACTGTCCACAAAATATCTATCTGTTTTTCTTATTTCTTTCTATATCATATATACTTTTTGTATATCATAAATGACAGATATTAATCATGAAAATACATTGTTTGATAAAAATATTCAATCCACTGCGTACAATATAAAGACATACAATATTTAATTGAACATAAATAATTATAGATAAAAATCAATAAACAACAAAGAACTATCAGATGCATATATGAAGCTATTAAGCTATAAAATGAGTAATATTTGATTATAATTTAGAGAACAATCTAACTTTATTTCAGCTATTTTTTGATGAAGAAATATAAAAAACTTATAACTTACTGATATTTAAGCGTTTAATAATTATTTATTGCAAATTACCTACTAATTTATTGCGGTACAAATAAGTGAATTAAATATAATTTTAGGAATAATGAATAGAAAAATGTATCCCAATATTCGCTTTCAATATTGGCAAGGGAAAAACCACTTGTGTATATCCTTGATTTTCAAATTATATATTCTTTAAGTGTCACATTATCTACCCTTAAGTTATGGTACAAATATGGTACAATTATACCATAAAAAAACAATAAACATAGATAGAAAAACACTAAATACAAAAACAAAAAAAGGTGTGAAATCACCTGATTTCCACACCTTTTCTTATGGATGTTTATTGTTTATTTATCGATACTTATTTGACTTCCTCAAAGTCAGCATCCTGTACATTGTCATTGTTCTTGCTTGAACCCTGACCTGCATTGTTATTTGCCTGACCTGCGTTAGGACCAGCCTGAGCGCCACCTGTCTGAGCGTACATTTCAGCACTTGCAGCCTGGAATGCAGCCTGAAGTTCTGCGCTTGCAGCATCAATACCAGCCAAATCCTGAGCCTTGTGAGCGTCTTTCAGTTTCTGAAGAGCAGCTTCGATAGGAGCTTTCTTGTCAGCCGGAATCTTATCGCCAAGGTCTTTCAACTGATTTTCTGTAGAGAAGATCAAGCTGTCTGCCTGGTTCAACTTGTCGATGCGTTCCTTTTCTTTCTTATCAGCTTCTGCATTAGCTTCAGCTTCAGCTTTCATACGGTCGATTTCTTCCTTGCTCAAACCAGATGAAGCTTCGATACGGATAGCCTGTTCCTTACCTGTAGCCTTATCCTTAGCAGAAACCTTCAAAATACCGTTGGCATCGATATCGAAAGTTACTTCAATCTGAGGTACACCACGACGAGCCGGAGCGATACCTGTCAGGTTAAACTGACCGATTGACTTGTTCTGAGCGGCCATCGGACGTTCACCCTGCAATACGTGGATGGTAACTTCTGTCTGGTTATCAGCTGCAGTAGAGAACACTTCGCTCTTCTTGCACGGAATGGTTGTATTGGCATCAATCAACTTGGTCATTACACCACCCATTGTTTCGATACCCAGTGTCAACGGAGTGACATCCAGCAATACGATGTTACCAACACCAGCTTCCTTGTTCAATACGGCACCCTGGATACAAGCACCTACGGCTACTACTTCGTCCGGATTTACACCCTTAGAAGGAACTTTACCGAAGAAGTCTTCTACCAGTTTCTGTACAGCCGGGATACGTGAAGAACCACCTACCAGGATTACTTCGTCGATATCAGAGTTGTTCAAACCTGCATCGCTCATTGCTTTCTTACAAGGTTCAAGACAAGCCTGAATCAAGTTGTGAGCAAGCTGTTCGAATTTAGCACGGGTCAAAGTCTTAACCAAGTGTTTAGGCACACCAGCTACCGGCATGATGTACGGCAAGTTGATTTCAGTAGAAGTTGAAGAAGACAATTCAATTTTTGCCTTTTCAGCAGCTTCCTTCAAACGTTGCATAGCCATCGGGTCAGTAGTCAGGTCAGCACCTTCGTCGTTCTTGAATTCCTGAACCAACCAGTCGATGATAACCTGGTCGAAGTCATCACCACCCAGGTGAGTATCACCGTTAGTTGACAATACTTCGAATACACCGCCACCGAATTCCAGAATAGAGATATCGAATGTACCACCACCAAGGTCGAATACGGCTACCTTCATATCTTTGTTAGCCTTGTCTACACCGTAAGCCAATGCAGCTGCAGTCGGTTCGTTCACGATACGTTTTACATCCAGACCCGCAATCTGACCAGCTTCCTTCGTAGCCTGACGCTGAGAGTCAGAGAAGTATGCCGGAACGGTGATGACAGCTTCTGTTACTTCCTGTCCCAAATAATCTTCAGCAGTTTTCTTCATCTTCTGCAGAATCATTGCAGAGATTTCCTGCGGAGTGTACAGACGTCCGTCGATGTCTACACGCGGAGTGTTGTTGTCACCCTTTACGACTGAATAAGGTACACGAGAAATTTCTTTCTGAACCTGATCGTAAGTTTCACCCATGAAACGTTTGATAGAATATACTGTACGTTTCGGGTTTGTGATAGCCTGACGTTT
>ENA-OPMV01000067-OPMV01000067.1-human-gut-metagenome-genome-assembly--contig:-NODE-67-length-42788-cov-3.700817_pt1 | contig 42788 bp, 25 predicted proteins | sample MGYA00241531_ERZ501759 | MGnify/ENA primary metagenome ERZ501759 (study PRJEB25962, sample SAMEA2042555) | human gut metagenome | biome: human gut; feature: human-associated habitat; material: faeces...
TTCCTTGAGTATAAGATGGTTTTAAAGGATTACGTGACTCACTATTAGGATAACTAATTCGTTTTATCAATTTCGTATTTTCTACTTCACCATTAGAATTGTTACCGTAGCGAGGCAATAGTAGATAACGAGGATAATCGGTACGACGAACTTCTGCCCAACCTTCATTACCATTAGGATATACGGCTAACCATTTCTGTGTGATAATCTGCTCAAGTTGTTCTTCTTTAGAACCTCCATTGAAAGCTTTCATGCCAGCCAAGTGGTTGATGTAATCTTCAATTTTCTGTTTGCCTTCGGCATCGGTATCTATTTCATAATAATTCATAGAAGCACGGATTCCGGCTTCATAATATTCCTTAGCAGATTCAGTTACGCCATCCCATCCACGTAAGGCAGCTTCGGCTTTCAGGAAAAGACTTTCAGAATAGCTCATCCAAACGATTTCGCGCGCCAAATTCCACCAAACCTTGCGGTTCATGGCATCAGTACGTAGATCTACACGCATTGGAGAGTAAACAGTTGTATATTTAGAACCAACCTCTGTTACACCATTACGATAACCGCCAAAATCTTTATCTGACTCATGAATGCCATCTACTGCGTTCAAATCATCCAATGATGTGGGGCGGAACCATAATATCTCGCAACGAGGATCTAGATAACAATTTGCTTCTTTTTCATTAAACTTTTGGTTATCTAATCCTACTACTGTACCTTCTTCAGTACCTTGTGATACCTTAGCAACAAAACCATCTGCCGAAGAGTCAATACCATCTTTCAATGCTTGGTTTTTATAAGCCCATTCCATTTCTTTAGGCAGTACTACACTAGCTCCCCAACTATACATCAATCCGAAAATATTTTCATTACCGCCGGTTATAAACTGGCGTTTAGGGATTAACTTCATGTTGTCTTCCTGACTTTGCATTAAACCGGCAGGGTCTTTTAATGCTTTTTCACCTTGTTCTTTAGCTAATGCAGGGTCAACATTTGATACACGTAAAGCTAGACGAAGGCGTAAAGTATTAGCAAAACGAAGCCATTTATCTACATCACCTTTATATACGCGGTCATTTGTATCACTAAACTTATATTGGGCTGTAGCAGGAGGATTATGCAAGGCTGTAATGGCCTGGTCAAGCATCTGGAATATCAGGTTATATACTTCTTGTTGCGGTGTGTATTCCACGTTCTCCTCTGGAGGAATCATACCTTTTACATAATACTTAATTGGAATATCCCCATACGTATCAGTCTGAGCAGACATCAAGAAAGCATAGTAAATACGTGTAATGTAAAATGCGTTGTGATAATATTCTCTATTACAGAACCAAAAAGTTTTAATCAACTGGCTATATTCTGAAATAGTACGGTCATCATAGAAATGACGCCAGCGAGATGCTGACCAGCCGTCATTGTATGCATAAGCTGGAGCGTTATTAAGAAAACCATTTGATCCACTATAAGCTGCATACACATCATGTGTCAGGTTTGTAGCAGTCTGATAATCATTGTATAACCCTTCATACATGAAGTTAAAGAAAGTTGCACCTACCGCACTTTCTGTAGCTTGTAAACTCTTTAACGCATTTTCCGACAAAGTATAGTCGATATCAATGCCGTCAGCCGTACCTCCTATCACTGTAGGATCATAAACCGGAGCATACGGATTGGTATTCATTTCTTCAAAGTCATGACAGCCTGTAAGTGCTAATAATGAGCACAGGGCGACAGATTTATATAAGTTGAATTTCATAACTTTATACTATTTTAAGATTAAAAACCTAAACTAACTGACAAACCAAAGGTACGGGTATAAGGCAGGGCCGCATAGTCAATGGCCTGTGAGAACATTGTTGTATCATAACCTCCTTCAGGACTTGTTCCTGGTGTGTGCTTCATAAGGTAGAACAAGTTACGAGCTACGAATGATACATTCAATGAACTGAGAGGTGTCTTTTTCAGCATTGAACTAGGGAAGCTATAACCAAGAGACAATTCTTTTAGTTTAATGAACGAAGCATCATACAAGAAATCTTCAGCCTGCAAAGCGCCATAATACTGACTCGCTGTAATCTTTGTGGTATTAGGTTGACCATTTTCAGTTACACCAGGGAATACCATCATATAATTATCTGCTTCTCCACGGTTTTCTGTACGTTTTGCTAATCCTCTGCTTGTAGACATCATTTCAGAATAAGATAAAATGTCACCACCAAACTTCATATCAAACATGGCCGAAAGTGTTACACCTTTATAAGTAAAGCTAGGAGAAACAGACATCGTAAGATCGGGTTGGATGTTACCAATTGGGTTAGCTACGCATTCAGCTTCATCAGTAACAGTCATTGGCATACCGTCAGCACCTACCACAATATTACCGTTTGCATCTCGTTTATACAAGCTAGTAGCGTAAATTTCACCCAACTTTTCACCTGTACGAGCACCTACATGAATAGGGAAGTTTCCGTCACCATTGAAGAACATATAGTTCACATTAGCTTCTGGAGCCAATTCTTTTACCATAGAAACATTGTGAGCCATATTTACATTCAAATCAAAAGTGAAATCTTTAGTATCTACAATAGTAGAATATAACATTAATTCTACACCTTGGTTCGAAATCAAACCGGCGTTAACCCACTGTCCACCACTCCAAGGAGCTGCTGCAGGTACCTTCATAATCTGGTTCTTTGTTTTGCTGTAGTAATAAGTAAAATCAAATCCTAAACGATTATCGAAGAATTTCATGTCCAAACCAGCTTCGTAAGAAGTTGCGATTTCTGGCTTCAAATTGTCATTTAGTTTCACATTGCTCTTATCGGGTGTTAAGATACCATTATCAAACTTATAGGCATAAGTATTGTATAACTGATAAGGTTCTGTATCCTTACCTACCTGTGCAGCCGAGAGACGTAATTTGGCAAAAGTTACCCATGAAGGTAATGGTTTGTCGATAGATTTCATGAAATCAGAAAATACGAAACTTAGATTGGCAGATGGGTAGAAGAATGAGTTATTTTGCTTTGGTAGTGTAGATGACCAGTCATTACGTGCTGTAAGGTCTAACGATAAATATTCCTTCCATGCCATCTGAACAGAGCCAAATACAGAATTCATAGCACGTTCCTTACCGGTTTCTGCAGCGGTACGTAACAAATTAGCAGCATTGAACATCCATTCACCCTTAGTTAACATGTTACCTACACCGGCACTTAAAGACTCAAATTTCTGATACATGAAGTTTGATCCCAAGGTAAAGCCAAGACGGAAGTTTTCTGTTAGTTGACGGTCACCCATCAAAATAAATTCAGCATTAGATTCGAAGAAGTTTTCTTCGCCGCGATCCATTTTGTCATCAGTGATGGCACTAGGAACAGTTTCATTATTATATGCATCACCAGCATTAGTATTCTGAACACGAGTACGGTAATAATCGAATGCGTATTTAGCTGATAAATGTAACCAATCAGTAAAATTGATCTTAGTACTATAATAACCAAATGCACGCCAACGTTCATCTGAATTATGACGTTGATGCAATACATAATATGGATTACGGATTTCAGCGCTAGGTCCATACCAGTTCACGTGTACGGCATCGTCAGTTGAATATTGCTTCAAATCATCCAAACGTACATTGTGAGGAATACCCATTAACTGGTTAATAGCTCCGTATGTACCATATTCAGGACGGTCTTCCGCTTTAGTTCGTGACAATGAAATTTTTCCATCAATGGACATCCATTTGTTCAACTCTGTGCCGGCATTCAAGTCGATATTTATACGATTCAACTTTTCATTTGGGAATACACCTTTACTATCTGATGCGCCGAATGAAGCACGGAAATGTGAAGTTTCAGTACCATTACTGATAGACACATTGTGATTCTGTGAAAAACCTGTATCAAAGTAGTCCTTTAATTTGTTGCCATATTTTGAATATGCATATGTTTCACCGTTCCAAGCTTCAAATGGGCTGCCATCCAATACTGGTCCCCAACTACCTGATGTTTCTTTCGTATAGCTAGCACCACCATTGGCATTAATTTGCCCCTGACCATAACGTTCCTGTTGTTCTAATGTTTCAGCTACACTACTCCATGTAAAATTACCTGTATAACGGATACCAAAACCGTCTTTCTTGGAACCTTTCTTTGTTGTAACCAAAATAACTCCATTACCAGCACGTGAACCATACAACGCTGCAGCATTAGGACCTTTCAAAACTGAAATACTTTCAATATCATCTGGATTAATATCCATAGCAGATCCACCACGATCCACTCCACCGTAGAAAGAAGCATCTGAAGTATTATTATCGCTGAATGGTACTCCGTCTACAATCCACAATGGCTGGTTATTATCACTCAATGAAGAGTTACCACGAATGGTAATCTTTGTAGAACCACCCAAACCAGTGGCAGAAGTATTCATCTGCAAACCGGCTACTTTACCTTGTAGGGCACTAGTTACAGAGGGATCTCCTGTCTTATTAAGTTCATCGCTTTTAAGTTCCTGAACAGCGTATCCCAGCATTTTCTTCTCGCGCTTGATTCCTAATGCGGTCACTACGACTTCATCTAATACTTCTGTATCTTCTTTCATGGTGATGTCGATTACGGTTTTATCTGTTACCGACATTTCTATAGTTTGGTACCCTACATAAGAATATTGTAATATAGCGCCATCTGCGACAGATAATGAATAATTACCGTCAAAGTCGGTTATAGCACCATTAGTTGTACCTTTTTCAATAACAGTTACACCAATCAATGCTTCTCCTTTTGCATCTACGATGCGTCCGGTTATAGTTTTAGTTTGCTGCTGTGCAGCTTTTGTTGATGAAGTTGAAACGGAAGAGGCAGAGGCTTTTGATAGATACACGACATTTTCATCAATTCTGTAATTAATACCTTTACCTGCTAATGCAACGTTTAAAACCTCTTCTACAGATGCATCTTTTACATTGATTGATGGAACAGGAAGATCTGTTAAATCATCATCATAAAAGAATTCATACTGAGATTGTGATTGAATTTGCTTTATTACTGTACCCAGTTGGGGATTCGATAAAGCAATGTTCAACTGTGCTAACGCGAACTGTGACGGCGTAGCAAAGAACGCCGACAGCAATAAGGCCCGAAGTAATTTTTTCGAGCATTTGCAAGAGTTTTTGCTTCTCATACCTGCTTTTTTAAGGTTATACATTAAGTTATTATTTAATCTATTTTTATTTTTTTGAACAATCAAAAACCAAATATATAACAGATACGTTATAAAAAACACTTACTTCTTATTTATATATTTTTTAATTTTTTTCTACATCCTCTATTTTACAATATTTTTCAAAGGTATAATAACTGTAAAATAACTAGCTTTATTGTATTGATATATATGTATTGGATGCAGTGAAGAATGAAAAAATAATTAGATTTTTGTATGATGGTCATGTTCTTATAAATAATTTTTAGATGTTTTTTATATTTCGTATAATGTGACTTTTGTATAACATATAAAATAAATATTACAGAAAAACAGAAAAGAGGAGCATGATGTAAATGTGCTGGATTATAATACTTGTTTAATAATGTTTAAATAATTATGGTTGTGTTTTTTAATTGAATTTACTGAAGTAATAAGAGCGTGATGATTTGATAAAATATTTGTATCTTTTAGAATCTGTTGGACTCTTTCATGTGTTTTGTTATGAGGTGTTTATTTATACGCGAGGTTGTTGAGAAACTTATCGAACGTTATTTGTATTCAGCTATTTGTGTTTAAAATGCAAGTAGTTGAATAAGAAGAAAGTTGTTTATATTGAAGGATATTGGAGATTAGAACGTTTGAATTAAAAGAAAATCTGAAGACTCTCGGATTTATTTGTATATAAGCGAGGATTTATAGAGTAGGTCTTGTTTGAGATTTTTTCCCTTTGTGCGTAGTGAGTTATTGATTTATAATATATCCCGGATTAGTTAAACTTTTGTACCTGATCCGGGATATATAAGGATTAATAGACATCTAATGATATTTTTTGAGGACTTTCTTTGGGGCTTTCAGGAATATTTTTTCCATTAACTGAAGATTGGGTAAAGTTTATACATTCAGTATTCATCAAATAATAAGGATATTGTGCCTCTTTTACATGGAAGTTATCAATGTTTATGTTGCGGATTTTATGTTCTTCATTGCCGTCCATAAAAATTGCATAGTTATCAGCTATGCCGGCGCTAACATTACTTATATGAAAATCTTCATAAAGTGCCTGATGATTTCCACCACGGAAGCCGAAATAATTTGTTTCGAAACGTAGAATGGCTCCTTTTGCTCGTTCTACCGTAATGCTGTCAACGACAACATTGCGTATATATCCTCCTCGGTCCCGATTTGATTTGAAGTAAATAGCATTTTTTACGGTTCCAATTTCTATATTGTTCATATATACATCAGATGCTCCTCCAGACATTTCACTACCGATGCAAAGCCCATTACATTCCGAGTGAAAAATACAGTTACGGATTACAATATTACGTGAAGGACGTCCTATATATCGTCCGTCGGTATCTCGTCCGGATTTGATGGCGATAGCGTCGTCTCCCGTACGGAAGGTACAGTTTTCAATCAGGACATTAGTTGTCGATTCCGGATCACATCCGTCATTATTCGGAAAGTGACTGTCTATGGTGACTCCACGTACTATCACATTGTCACAATATACAGGATGGATTGTCCAAAAAGGAGAATCTTTAACAGTAATTCCCTCTATCAATACGCGTGAGCATCCATAGGGCTGTATGCAAGAGGGGCGTAGAACGGTACCTTCTCCAAAAATACGTTCGTGTACAGGTACTAGTTTATCTCCCATTTCACGGAGCCGGTCACGATCGTTGGCTTCTATTTTACTCCATGCTGCAAATTCAAGTCCTCCTTGTGCATCGATTGTTCCTTTTCCTGTGATAGCAATATTATTAGCATGATAAGCATAAATCATAGGTGAATGTCCATAAAGTTCTGTTCCTTCCCAACGAGTGAGGACAACGGGAAGAAAATCGGAAGATTTACCACTGAATTGCAGGTATGCTCCCTCTGCTAAATTCAGATTGACATCACTTTTCAGATGTAACGGACCATTAAGGAAATAATGTCCTTCTGAAACCTTTACTGTTCCGCCTCCTGCAACCGAACAAGAATCAATTGCTGCTTGCAGTAAAGTCCGTGCACAGCTTGTATCTTGAGGTACATTTATCATAAATGTTCTGTCAGGAAATGAAGTGAGTGCGATATTGTTGATGATTTCCTCTTGAGGAGTAGGGGAAGCAATGGGTTGTTGTGGAGAACCGCATGCTACAAAGATGCTACTGCCCAATACAAAAAGATATTTTACTAGTTTCATAATTGTTTATTATTTAATGTTTGTTTTGTATAGAAGGTCCGTCATGTTCATATTGGAACCAGTCGAAAGCAACTTTTCCGTCAGCAGACTGGGTGTTATAACAATAGAGTCCAATCCTTACACCTTTCCAGTTGCCGAACTTCATATTGAAAGAAGTGCCTATTTCTTTGTATGATTTTCCATCTTGACTAGCTAGAAATTGATAGTTATTTTCCTTTGCGTCAGCTTCCAGACGTAAATAAATGTCTTCTCCAGAAATAGTTTCTTTTTGTTTTATGATACCGTCTTTTTCAAAATACAAAAATGTTTTGCCGTTCTGTTTTGCGATACCAATAAGATAATTTTCCTTACCTATGCAAGCCAGTCCGCAATACTGTCCTTCTGCTAGTTCTGTATAAATCATTTTTGTAGTTGCTGTTCCTTTGTATCCCATTGTTTTCTGTGTCAGTGTATTACGGGCTTGTTTAAAGCTACTGGCCTTTAGTGCATGAAAGGTAAGCATTCCTTTTTGTTCGGTGAGTGACCATGCTTTGTTTTCTGGGTTATGATTGAACTGCCATTGCAAGGATAGCTTTTCCGAAGAAAAGTCATCATCAGTTTGTGGGACTGTTATAATGCTCTGTTTACCAGTTCGTGGTTTAGTCCATACAGTTACAGGCTCACCGATGCCATTCATATCCATATCTACACCGATAACTGGCCAGCCATTTTTCCAGTGCATAGGTTGCAAATGTACCACTCTGCCCAATGGATTGTATTGTTGAAAATGAAAGAAGAACCATTCTCCATAAGGAGTATCTACCATTGCTCCCTGATGAGGCCCATTGATATTTGTACTACCTTGTTCTAAAACAACTTTTTTCTCATATGGACCATATATGTTTTTTGAGCGTAAAATAGTTTGCCATCCTTCGGAAACTCCTCCCTCTGGTATACTTAAATAATAATAACCATTGATTTTATGTATTTTAGTTCCTTCTGCTACAGGTCCCGTGTATACAGTTCTTCCTTCATCGAGCAATTTGGTCCCGTCTGGACTCATCTTATGAATAATGATAGGCCCTGCACCATGAATACTTCTTCCAAGATATGCTTGTCCATCATCATCCCAAAAAGGACAAGGGTCTTCCCACTTTTCTACATGACAGACATTTACTAACGGACTCCATGGGCCAGCAGGGTTTGCAGCATTCGACATGAATAATCCTTCGTCTGGGGTACAGAAGAAAACCCAGAACTTTCCATCATGATGACGGATTGAAGGAGCCCATGATCCTCCGGCATAGTGTTCGTTTGTATCCCATCCTGGAAAGTCGAAGCGTGAGTATACTTGTGATAATAATTTCCAGTTGACCATATCTTCTGATTCGAGAATTTGCATACCCAAAAAATGAAAGTCGGATGCTACCATGTAATATTTATTTCCTACACGGATAACATCAGGATCGGAGTAATCAGCATTCAATATGGGATTTATATATGTACCGTTGCCTTGGTCTCCCCAGGTGTTAAGTGAAGTAGGAGAGGGAAGATAGGACTGTGCAAATGATACAATTGCACCTCCTATCCCCAATAGAAATAAAATAGTGTTTTTCATGTGTATTGTGTGTCTTATGATTAATATATATTCTCTAGTGACTGTATTATTTACTCCTTATATTATATATTCTAATATTATGGGAATATAAATTATAGCAGTCATTTATAACCTTTTCAGTGCTAGCTTAATTACTTTTTCTACAGCTGCATCAGGCTCTTCTTTTAATATTGCTGCCACTACCTTTTGTGATGGCGCTTGTGCAAATCCTAACATCGTCAATGCAGCTATTGCTTCTTCATAAATTTCATTGTTGGCAGTGATGCTAATAGGAGCTGATGTTGTTGATGTACCGATGTCTGTAGTTGAAATTTTGTCTTTTAAATCAACAATGATACGTTGTGCGGTTTTTAATCCGATTCCTTTGACGGTCTTTAGTAATTTATCGTTTCCGCTGCTTATTACATTGCAAAGTTCAGAAGGTGTGAGAGCCGAAAGTATCATGCGGGCAGTATTTCCTCCTATACCTGATACGCTTATTAGTAACAGAAATAGTTCTCTTTCCTGCTTGGTTGCAAATCCATATAATATATATGCATCTTCTCTGATTGATTCATAAATATAAAGTTTGACTTCTTTTTTCCCCTGGATGGCAGAATAGGTGTTCAAGGACACATTAATACCATATCCTAAGCCGTTACATTCAATGACAGCCATTGCTGGCGTGATTTCGGTAAGTTCTCCTTTGATATATTCAATCATATTTTTCTGATAATTTATTGTTTTAATACAAAAATAGGCATAAGAAAGTTATAAATTGTAAGTTTGTGCAGATTTATTTCAAAATCACTGCCACAGTGCTTGTTTAGAATTGTTCTAATTTTGTATTTTTGCGGTGTTAAAATATAGAATTAATTCAAACATCAAAAATAATATGGGAAAAATTAGAGCAGCCGTAGTAGGTTACGGAAATATTGGAAAGTTTACATTGGAAGCACTCGAAGCTGCTTCTGATTTCGAAGTTGCAGGTATTGTACGTCGTAATGGAGCTGAGAACAAGCCGGCAGAGTTGGCTAACTATCCGGTAGTAAAGGATATAAAAGAATTGGAGAATGTTGATGTTGCTATTCTTGCTACTCCAACCCGTAGCGTAGAAAAGTATGCAAAAGAAATATTGGCTTTGGGTATTAATACTGTAGATAGCTTTGATATCCATACACAGATAACTGATTTGCGTCGTTCTTTGGGAGAAACAGCAAAAGCTCACAACGCTGTATCTATCATCTCTGCAGGATGGGATCCGGGAAGTGATTCTGTAGTTCGCGCTTTGTTGCAGGCTATTGCTCCTAAAGGTATTACTTATACAAACTTTGGTCCGGGACGTAGTATGGGACACTCTGTAGCTGTACGTGCTATTGCTGGCGTGAAAGATGCACTGTCTATGACAATTCCAGTTGGAACAGGTATTCATCGCCGTATGGTTTATGTGGAACTGGAAGAAGGTGCAGACTTCAAGACTGTAGAAGCTGCTATCAAAGCTGATCCTTATTTTGTGAATGACGAGACTCATGTAATTCAGGTTCCTTGTGTAGACGATTTGAATGATGTTGGTCATGGCGTTAACTTGGTACGTAAGGGTGTATCTGGAAAGACACATAATCAGTTGTTCGAATTCGATATGAAGATCAACAATCCAGCTCTTACAGCTCAAGTATTGGTATGTGTTGCCCGTGCTTCTATGAAACAGCAGCCGGGATGCTATACAATGATTGAAGTTCCGGTTATCGATTTGTTGGAAGGTGACCGTGAAGAACTGATTGCTCATTTGGTATAATTAATTTTCAGATAACTTTGAAATCTCTTTCCTGTATCGTTTCGGGAAAGAGATTTTTTTTGTTCCTTTGTGGCTATATCAAAGAAATATAAATTATGACGTTAGCAAGTATTGTTTGGGATGTAGATCCTGTTCTGGTACATTTAGGCTCCCTTGAAATTCGTTGGTATGGATTGATGTGGGGACTCGGATTCATTTTCGCTTATGAAATAGTATCGCGTTTATTTAAAAAAGAAGGATATCCTGACTATTGGGCAGATAAATTGTTTGTATATTGTATAGTAAGTAGTGTGATAGGAGCCAGATTAGGACATTGCTTATTTTATGAGTGGGATTATTATGGAGCACATCCGTTGGAGATTTTGAAAATCTGGAAAGGAGGACTTGCCAGTCATGGAGGAGTATTTGCCTTGATTTTGGCTTTGGTTTGGTACTCAAAGAAAGTTACGAAGAAAAATGTGTGGTGGCTTTTTGATCGTATGATTCCAGCGGTAGCTGTGGTCTGCATGTGTATCCGTTTCGGAAATCTGATGAATTCGGAAATATTTGGTTTCCCGACTACATTACCTTGGGGATTTGAGTTTGTACGTTCTCGTGAATGGCAAGCTTTGTATAATCAGAATGGAGAAGCTCAAGCGTGTCATCCTACACAGATATACGAAATGCTCTATTGCTTGATAGCCTTAGTAACCTCATGGCTGATGTATTACAAATTTCACCTTCAAAAGCGGATAGGTCTTATAACTGGAGTTTCTCTCTTGATTTTCTTTGGTGCACGATTTGGACTGGAATTTATGAAAAATCCGCAAGTTGCAGAAGAAGTGAATATGACTTTGAATATCGGACAACTGCTGAGTCTGCCTCTTATTTTGTTAGGTATATATCTGATAGCTACAAGTAAGAAGCGGAAAGAGGCCTTTTGATACGGATGAGCTAAGCGGGGAACGGTTATTCCCTGATTAGAAGAATGTTTCATCCTCAATTAAAAATGTTACATGCAACATTTTTAATTGAGGATGAAACATTTTTGTATGTATTTAAATTTATGAAGAATTATTTTTGTGATACCGTTTAAGAGCGGTTTGGGAAAATTTATTAAGTGTGTTGAATCTGAATCACAATGTAAATGGAAAACATGAAAATAAATTCTTTTGATACTCTTTCCGTTTTTAATGTATCCAGGAAAAACTATAAAATTAGTGAATGACTGAAAGTGTTATTCTCCTGACGGTATTTCGAATGAAATAAATGCTAAAGTTTTAGTTTGAAGAATCACTACTAGCTATAGTAGAAATATAGGATATGTTGATTTTTAATAAAGGTTAGTTTTTGTAAGTAACGGCAGGATCGGGTTAAGCCTGCCGTTCTTTTTAAGGTAGAAAGATTGTGTTTTTGATAACGCTTTGTTTGGAAAATTCAGACTAATGAAAAACAAATAAAAAAGGTGATGAAAAAAACATTGTATATCGTAGGATGTTTGCTGGGGATAGGCCTGCAGATTTGTGCACAGTCTGTCGATTCGCTTTATAAAGAAAAATATCGTCCTCAGTATCATTTCAGTCCCAAGAAAGGATGGATAGGAGATCCTTGTGGGTTTATCCATTATCAGAATAAATATCATATGTTCTGGTGGGGAAAAGTAGAGTCAAAAGATTTAGTGCATTATGAGGAAGTGACTCCTTTTGCTATGACGGGAGAAAATATCGCAATGAATTATTTTACGGGATCTATGGTCGTAGACAAGCAGAATACTGCCGGATTTGGAAAGAATGCTTGCGTAGCTGTTTATACAATTGCTGAAAAAGTTTCCAAAAAGCAGTCCCAAGGTTTGTCTTTCAGCCACGATGGAAAATCTTTTCAGTATTATAAGGGTAATCCTGTGCTGGATATTGGTAGTACGGAGTTTCGTGATCCTACTGTCTTTTATTATGAACCTACTCAGAGGTGGGTGATGGTTGTGGCCAAAGCACTCGAGAAGAAAGTACAGATTTATTCTTCGGCTGACTTGAAACATTGGAAATGGGAGAGCGATTTCGGGCCGTGTGGTGACCAGGAAAAGTCGTGGGAATGTCCGGATTTGTTTCAGCTTCCTGTTGATGGAGATTGGAATAACAAAAAATGGGTGATGGTCATTTCTGTCAATTGGGCAAAGGAACAGTATTTTATAGGTGATTTTGATGGAAAAGAATTCAAGTTGATAGAAAATCATCCTCAGGACCCTCTGTATGTAGATAAAGGAATGGATTATTACGCTTCACGTACATTCCGTGATTATGATTCAACTTTGACGACGGTCACTTCTATGGGATGGGTGGCTACCTGGGATTATGCTCAACTGGTGCCTAGTACGTATGGTAAGGGATTCTGGTCTATACCTCGGAATCTGGGCTTGAAAAGCTATCCAGAAGGTTTACGCTTGATACAAGTACCGGTTCCGCAGTTGGAGACATTAAGGTATGACGGAGTAACCTGTAGCCAGGAGTTGAAGGTGGGAATAAATAAGGTTGACTTTTTTACTCCTTCTGAGAACTCTTATGAATTGGATCTTAATTTTGATGTTGAAAAATCAAATGTGTTCGGATTGAATTTGTGTGTTGGGAATGGTCGGAAAGTTACAATCAGCTATGATACGGATTCTCATAATTTAGTAATTGATCGTACTAATTGCACAGATGCGAGTATACCGAAATTCAGTCGGATGGAACATGCTAAAGTCATTCCTGTAGATGGTAAATTAAGAATACATCTTTATGTAGATAGTTCGAGCGTTGAATTATTTGCCAATGATGGAAGGGATGTCTTTACTTTCCTGACTTATCCGGATGTTTCACAAACGGGCATCGAACTGTTTGCACTGAAGGCTGGAACCACTGTTTCTTTTAAAGGATGGAGGTTGAAGTCGATATGGCAGCGCTAAAGTCTTATGAAATTGAGTAGCGAATGGCAATTCATGTATATTACGTAGGAGGAGAAAAGGTAATATGTGCTGTATATCGCTAACTGATTGTTTCTCAGTGTGTAGTTTAAATGATACAAATGTTTTATCTTTGAGTATAAATGTTTCAGGTAACATTTTTAATCGAGAATGAAACATTTGTTATAGATGAATTATGTATAGTCAGGTAATTTTGCAGTACCGTTTTGAACGGTTTGGGAGATTTATTATTATATGTTAAACTTAATCTACGTGTAAATGGAAAGCATAAAAAGAGCATTCTTTTTAACACTCCTTATTTTGGTGTGTTCGGTGGTGCAAGCACAAAGTTTGCAAGTGTCGGGAACTATAGTTTCCAAATCTGATGGGCAGCCTGTAATCGGGGCAACTATTCTTGAACAAGGTACAACTAATGGTACGATTACAGATTTTGATGGTAAGTTTTCTTTAACTGTAAAGCAGGGTGCGGAAATTTCTATTTCCTATATAGGTTTTAAAACTCAGGTTGTAAAAGCTCAAAGTGTATTAAACATTGTATTGGAAGAGGATACTGAAGTATTGGATGAAGTTGTTGTTACTGGTTATACTACACAACGTAAAGCCGATTTGACAGGAGCCGTTTCCGTAGTGAGTGTGGATGAGCTTTCTAAGCAGAATGAAAATAATCCGATGAAGGCGTTGCAAGGTCGTGTGCCGGGTATGAATGTTACGGCAGATGGTAATCCGAGTGGTTCAACAACGATCCGTATTCGTGGTGTCGGTACCTTGAATAACAATGACCCTCTTTATATTATCGATGGTGTGCCGACAAAAGCTGGTATGCATGAGTTGAATGGTAATGATATAGAATCTATTCAGGTTTTGAAGGACGCTGCATCTGCTTCTATTTATGGTTCTCGTGCTGCCAATGGCGTTATTATCATTACAACAAAGAAAGGAAAAGAAGGTAAGCTGAAGATTGATTTCGATGCTTCTGTATCTGCTTCTATGTACAATAATAAGATGGAAGTGTTGAATGCAAAGGAATATGGTCAGGCTATGTGGCAGGCTTATGTAAATGGTGGACAAGATCCAAATACCAACCCTCTGGGTTATAAATATGACTGGGGCTTCGATAGCAATGGTTATCCTCAATTGAATGGCATTAGCATGTCTCGTTTCCTTGATTCTAATAATACTGTACCATCTGCTGATACAGACTGGTTTGATGAAACAACCCGTACCGGTGTTATTCAGCAATACAATGTATCAGTAAGTAATGGTTCTGAAAAAGGTTCTTCTTTCTTCTCTTTAGGATATTACAAGAATTTGGGTATTATTAAAGATACCGATTTCGAACGTTTCTCCGCTCGTATGAACTCTGATTATAATCTGATCGGCAAGGTGTTGACGGTTGGAGAACATTTTACGTTGAACCGTACTTCTGAAGTACAAGCCCCAGGCGGTTTCTTGGAAAATGTGTTGCAGTTTAATCCGTCTTTGCCTGTATACGACATCAATGGAGAATATGCTGGCCCTGTAGGTGGTTATCCTGACCGTGAAAATCCTGTAGCACGTTTGGATAGAAATTCGGATAATCGTTATACTTATTGGCGTATGTTCGGAGATGCATATATTAATTTAAATCCGTTTAAAGGTTTTAATATTCGTTCTACTTTTGGTTTGGACTATGCTCAGAAGCAGCAGCGTATCTTCACATATCCTATTACAGAAGGTAATGTTGCAAATGATAAAAATGCAGTGGAAGCAAAGCAAGAGCACTGGACAAAATGGATGTGGAATGCTGTGGCTGCTTATAATTTGGAAGTAGGCAAACATCGTGGTGATGTAATGGTTGGTATGGAGTTGAACCGTGAAGATGATAGCTGGTTCTCTGGATATAAAGAAGATTTTAGTATTTTGACTCCGGATTATATGTGGCCTGAAGCTGGAACTGGAACTGCCCAGGCTTATGGTACAGCAGAGGGATATTCTCTGGTTTCTTTCTTTGGAAAATTAAACTATACTTACGATGATAAATATCTGTTCTCTTTAACTGTTCGTCGTGATGGTTCTTCTCGTTTTGGTAAAAACAACCGTTATGCTACTTTCCCGTCTGTATCTTTGGGATGGCGTATTAGTAATGAAAAGTTTATGAAAGGACTTACTTGGTTGGATGATTTGAAGATCCGTGCTTCATGGGGTCAGACGGGTAACCAGGAAATTTCAAATATTGCTCGTTACACCATTTACGTACCTAATTATGGTGTAAGCGAATCAGGAGGACAGAGTTATGGTACTTCTTATGATATCGCTGGTACAAATGGCGGAAGCATTCTGCAATCTGGATTTAAACGTAACCAGATTGGAAACGATGATATCAAGTGGGAAACTACTACTCAGACAAACTTAGGTTTTGATTTCTCTTTGTTCAGTCAGACTTTGTACGGATCATTCGACTGGTTCTATAAAAAGACAACCGATATCCTTGTTCAGATGGCTGGTATTGCTGCTATGGGTGAAGGTAGTTCACAATGGATCAATGCTGGAGCAATGGATAATAAAGGTTTTGAATTGAACGTAGGTTATCGTAATAGTACGGCATTTGGCTTAAAGTATGATTTGAGTGGTAATATTTCTGCTTATCGTAATAAGATTACTGCTCTTCCTGCAACAGTTGCTGCAAACGGAACATTTGGTGGTAACGGTGTAGAAAGTGTTGTTGGTCATCCGAATGGAGCACAAGTTGGTTATGTAGCCGATGGTATCTTTAAGTCACAGGCTGAAATTGATAATCATGCTACTCAGGAAGGCGCTGGATTGGGTCGTATCCGTTGGCGTGATATTGATGGCAACGGTGTTATCAATGAAAAAGACCAGCAGTGGATTTATGATCCGACACCTGCATTCAGCTATGGATTGAATATCTATCTGGAATACAAAAATTTTGATTTAACTTTATTCTGGCAAGGTGTACAGGGAGTAGATATTATTAGTGACTTGAAAAAGGAAACTGACTTGTGGAGTGGTTTGAATATCGGTTTCTTGAACAAAGGTAAACGGGTTCTTGATGCATGGAGTCCAACAAATCCTGATTCAAACATTCCGGCATTGTCGCGTGATGATATTAATAATGAAAAACGTGTATCTACTTATTTTGTAGAGAATGGCTCATATTTGAAACTGCGTAATCTTCAGATTGGTTACAATGTTCCAGAGAACGTGGTAAAGAAAATAAAAATGGAACGTTTGCGCTTTTATTTAAGTGCACAGAACTTACTTACGATTAAGAGTAAAGATTTCACAGGAGTTGATCCGGAAAACCCGAATTTTGGTTACCCGATTCCTTTGAACTTGACTTTCGGTGTTAATGTCAGCTTTTAAAAACAAGTAACTATTAAAATGAAAATTATGAGAAATTTATTATATGCAACTATTTTAGGTGCTACGTTGGCTTGCTCTGGATGTTCTGATTTTTTGGAAGATCAAGTACCACAGGGAACCATTGATAATGAACAATTGCAGAATTCTGAATATGTAGACAATCTGGTCGTTTCTGCTTATGCTGTATGGATATCTGCAGAAGATATCAACTCTTCTTTCTCCATGTGGAACTATGATGTTCGTTCAGACGATGCTTATAAAGGTGGAAATGGTACTGAGGATGGTGATGTGTTTCATACGTTGGATATCTCTCAAGGTATCATGACTACTGCATGGAATATCAGCGATATGTGGCAGCGTCTGTATAACTGTATTTCTCGTGCCAATACCGCTTTGCAGTTGTTGGATCAGATGGATGAAAGTACTTATCCGCTGAAGAATCAGCGTATTGCTGAAATGAGATTCTTGCGCGGTCACGGACATTTCTTGTTGAAACAGTTATTTAAGCATATTGTTTTGGCAGACGATGAAAGTCTTTCTCCAGAAGAATATAATAATCTGTCGAATACTACTTATTCTAATGATGAAAGCTGGCAGCAGATTGCAAATGATTTTCAGTTTGCTTTTGATAATCTGCCTGTTACACAGGCTGATAAAGGCCGTCCTACCAAAGCTGCTGCAGCTGCTTATCTGGCAAAGACCTATTTGTACAAGGCCTATCGTCAGGACAATCCTGAAAACAATGAAGTGACAAGCATCAATGCTGAAGATTTGGCAAAGGTTGTTCAGTATACAGAAAAATCAATCATGTCGGCCGGAGGTTACGGCTTGGAACCGGATTTCCATAATAACTTCCGTCCGGAGCCTCAGTATGAAAACGGGTGCGAATCTTTGTGGGCTATGCAGTATTCTATGAATGATGGTACGAACAATGGTAACTGTAACTGGTCGTATGGTTTGATTGTTCCGAATATTCCGGGTGTAACAGATGGTGGTTGTGATTTTTATAAACCAAGTCAGAATCTGGTAAATGCATTTAGAACAGATAAAGACGGACATCCTTTGTTCGATACGTTTAACAATAACGATTATAATGTAACTTCTGATAATGCAGACCCTCGTTTGTTCCTGACTGTAGGTATGCCTGGATTCCCTTACGAATTCAATACGAAGTATATGATGGACAAGTCTTCTACTTGGAGTCGTAGTAACGGTCTTTATGGTTATTATGTCACATTGAAGCAGAATGTAGATCCAGATAGCGGATATCTGATTAAAGGTGGATGGTGGGGTAGCCCAATGAACCATATCGTTCTTCGTTATGCTGATGTGTTGTTGATGCGTGCAGAGGCACTGATCCAGTTGAATGATGGACGTATTGGTGAAGCTATTGACTTGATTAATGAATTGCGTAATCGTGCAAGTCAGAGTACAACCATGATTGCAAATTATCCTGCTGCTTATGGTGTTACTTTCTATGTGAAGCCTTATACGGGAACTTATACCAAGGATGAGGCTTTGAAGATGTTGAAATTTGAACGTCGTGTAGAATTGGCTATGGAAAGTGATCGTTTCTTCGATTTAGTACGTTGGGGGGAAGCCGATCAGGTCTTGAATAAATATTATGCAGAAGAAGCTGATAATTGTGCTGTCTATTCAAGTGCTTCGTTTACTAAAAATAAAAATGAATACTTGCCTATACCGTTCGCTCAGATAAGTGCTAGTAACGGACATTATACACAGAACTGTGGAGGTTGGTAATTAAATTGTGAATCTTAATAAATGAATATTATGAATGCAATAAAACATATAAATAAAGTTCTTTTCATCCTCCTCTCATTGATTTTTATTGTGGGATGTGATGATAATGCTTCAGACCTTCAATTGAGTGGAGATACTTGGTTGAAAACCTTGAAGTTGGACGAATATCAGGGTATTATTGATAATTCGAATAAAACGGTTGTAGTAGGAGTGCCTGTTGATTATAATACAGATGCTATGAAAGTTACAGCAATTGAAGTTTCCGATGGCGCGGAAGCTTCAATGAAAGTAGGAGATGTTGCTAACTTTTCTTTTCCTCAAACAATTAAGGTAACTAGAGGGGATGCTTTCTTGGATTATACCGTCATTGTTAAACATGATGAAGCTAAAATTACATCATTCAAATTGAATAATGAGTATACGGGTATTATCGATGAAGAAAATCATTCAATTTTGGTACGAATCCCGACAAGTGCTACTATAACTAGTCTGATTCCTACGATTGAAACGACCGAAGGCGCAACCGTATCTCCGGCTTCAGGACAAGCTGTTGACTTTACTAATCCGGTTGAATTTACTGTTACTTATCAGAGTGCAACTACTGTTTATACTGTAAGTGTTGTTCAGTCTGATTCTCCAAGTGCCGTATATGTAGGTTTGGCTTCTTCAATTGACGAGCTTAATCCGGAAGAAAAAGCAGCAGCAAACTGGATGTTGAAGAATATTCCGAATGCTCAGTATTTGTCATTCGATGATGTTCGAACCGGAAGAGTTGATTTAAATGATTGCAAGGTTATGTGGTGGCATCTGCATATCGATGGAGGTATCGATTCAATGGATAAATTTGAAGCTGCTGCCCCAAGTGCTGTACAAGCAGTTTCGAAGGTAAAAGAATTTTATGAAAATGGAGGTAGCTTGTTATTGACTCGTTATGCATCGTTCTATGCAGCTAAGCTGGGTGTTACCAAGGATGGAAATGCTCCTAATAACTGTTGGGGACAGTCGGAAGAGACAGGCGAAATAACTACAGGTCCTTGGAGCTTCTTTGTGACCAATCATGAAACTCATCCTCTTTATGAAGGTGTGGATATATCAACGATTGATGGTAAAAAGGGAATTTATATGTGTGATGCAGGTTACCGGATAACTAATAGTACTGCTCAGTGGCACATCGGTTCCGATTGGGGAGGATATGAAGATCTGAATAGCTGGGAAACAAGTCATGGTGGTGTAAGTCTAGGATATGGCGGTGATGGTGCCGTAGTTGTTTGGGAATACCTTTCAAGTGAAACGACTGGTGGAGTACTTTGTATCGGTTCTGGATGTTATGATTGGTATTCTTATGGAGTAGATACTTCAGCAGATTCATATCATGGTAATGTTGCAAAGATTACTCAGAATGCAATTAATTATTTAACAAGTGAATCAAAATAAAAATTAAATAATGATTGTCCGATAAAAGAATTTTTGAAATTCAGATATTTGGAATATGTAAAATGTTTATCGGACAACATTAAAAAAATAATGTAATTTATGAAAACAATGATATATTCTTTAGCTTTAGCTGCATTCATGTCATTAAGTAGTTGCAATGATAATGATGATCCTATATTGACACAGAAAGACTGGGATGGCACTGCAACATATTTTGCTTCAACAGATGAACAGTTTACTACTTATTATAAACCGTATGTTGGTTATGTAGGCGATCCGATGCCGTTTTATGATCCGATAGAACAGAATTTTAAGATTTTGTATTTGCAGGAATTTCGTCCTAATCAGGAGGCAACATATCATCCTATTTGGGGAGTAAGTACAAAAAATGTAGACTCATACCAGTCTTTGGGGGAAGTGATTTCTACTGGTAATGCGTCGGAAGCTGATGCTGCAATAGGTACGGGTAGTACGATATACAATGATTCTGAAAAGTTATATTATACTTTTTATACAGGACATACTGCCAACCAAGAAGTTGTGATGATGGCAACTTCTTCTGACTTTAAGACATGGACGAAAAGCAAGATATTTTATTTGCAGGGAAATGACTATGGATACAGTGTAAAGGATTTCCGCGATCCGTTTGTCTTCAAAGGTGATGATGGTATTTATCATATGATTGTTTCTACGATGCAGGGAACAAAAGGCGTTTTGGCAGAATTTGTTTCTTCTGATTTGAAGTCTTGGGAACACAAAGGTGTATTTATGTCAATGATGTGGGATCGCTTCTATGAATGTCCAGATGTCTTTAAGATGGGTGACTGGTGGTATTTGGTTTACTCAGAAAAGCATGTAGCAATCCGTAAAGTCCAATATTTTAAAGGACGTACGCTGGATGAACTGAAGGCATGTACGGTTAATGACGCTGGTAAATGGCCTGATGATCATGAAGGTCTTTTGGACTCTCGTGCTTTCTATGCAGGAAAAACTGCTTCAGATGGTATTAATCGTTATATTTGGGGCTGGTGTCCAACTCGTGAAGGTAATAACAATACAGCTGTCGGAGCTGAGCCGAATGAACCTCAATGGGCTGGTAACTTGGTTGCTCACCGTATCATCCAGCATGAAGACGGTAGCTTATCATTGGGTAGCATACAAGGTATTGATAATAAATTTACTACTGTTTCATCGTTGAAGGTTATGGCTAAAAGTGAAAACGGAGTAAGTGAAAACGCAGGTAAGTATGTATTGACTGGAAATTCTTTCGTTTTATTCAATCGTTTGAACGTTGCTAATAAGATTTCCTTTACTGTAAAAGCTACTGATAAAACAGATAAGTTTGGTTTCTCTTTTGCCCGTGGTACTGATTCGAAGAAGTATTACTCTATTGTTGTAAATCCAGAAGATAACGGTAACAAGAAAAAACTGAACTTTGAAGAACAAGGAGAAGAAGGTATGGGATTTGTTGCTGGAATTGACGGATACCTGTTCAATACTCCTGCCGATAATGAATATCATGTAACTGTTTATACAGACAATTCTGTTTGTGTTGTTTATATCAATGACAATGTAGCCTATACGAATCGTATTTATGGTACACAGAAGAACTGCTGGTCTATAAATAGTTATGAGGGAACCATTGAAGTTAGCAATATTGAAGTAAGTTATTATTAATCTAATTATTATGAGTTTGAATTTTTCGTCAAAAAAAAGTTTGTTAGCTATTGCACTAGGACTCTCACTGACTGTTCAAGGTGCAGAGAACAGCATGGTTGTCAAGCATTTGGCTAATGAACAGAATATAATTCTTTTGGATTCGGTGAAGAAGTTTTTACTTCTTCCCGTTCAAGAAAATGCTCCGGAAGGTAAGGTTAACATTGTTGTTAATAATGAATTGCAGTTGGGACAAAACATAAATGTTCGTCTGGCTCGTGAAAAAGTTGATTATTATGTGCCATTAGATTTATCTGCTTACCAGGGAAAAACAATCTCAATTGATGTTACGGGTATGCCTTCTTCATCATTGTGCTGGAAGGAGATAAAGCTTTCCGATACGTTCGATTCTTCAAATCGTGAAACTTACCGTCCTGTTTATCATCATACTCCAGTGTATGGATGGATGAACGATCCGAATGGAATGTTTTATAAAGATGGAGTGTATCATTTGTATTTCCAATATAACCCTTATGGTTCGATGTGGGCAAATATGACTTGGGGACATTCTACAAGTACAGATTTGACTCATTGGACGTATGAAGGCACAGCTATTGTTCCTGACGCATGGGGAGCTATTTTCAGTGGTTCTTGTGTTGTCGATAAAGATAATACTGCTGGTTTTGGAAAAGGAGCTGTTGTCGCTTTTTATACATCTGCAAAATCTACTCCGTGGGGAGATGTACAGTCACAAAGTATGGCGTATAGTTTAGATAACGGTAAGACTTTTATTAAATATGAACATAATCCGATACTGACTTCGACTGAGCGTGATTTCCGTGATCCAAAGGTCTTCTGGTATGCTCCGGGTAAACATTGGGTGATGATGTTGGCTGTAGGGCAGGAAATGCAGATATATTCATCTGGCAATTTGAAAGAATGGAAGAAGGAAAGTAGTTTTGGAGCAATGCAAGGAGCACATGGTGGTGTATGGGAATGTCCCGACTTGGTAGAGGTCGCTGTTGAAGGTAGTAAGGAAAAGAAATGGGTATTGATTTGTAATCTGAATCCTGGAGGACCTTTTGGAGGCAGTGCTGCTCAGTATTTTGTTGGTTCGTTCGATGGTAAGAAATTTGTGAATGAATCACCAACTCAGACCAAATGGCTTGATTGGGGAAAAGATAATTATGCAACTGTTACGTGGAGTAATGCTCCTGCTGGTCGTTGTATAGCATTGGGTTGGATGAGTAACTGGCAGTATGCAAATAATGTTCCTACTACACAATATCGTAGTGCGAATACAATTGCGCGTGACCTGACACTTTATAGAGTAGGAAATGAACTGTATCTGAAAAGTAAACCTTCACCTGAAATAGAGAAAGCAAGAGTCGAAAAAGTGGATAAGTCTTCTTTCAAGGTTGCCGGAAAATACGAAATTGAAAGCTTGCTGAGAGATAATGACGGTGCTTATGAAATTGAGATGACGATTGAGAATGCCGGGGCTTCGAAAATGGCTTTCTGCTTGATGAATGCAAAGGGAGAAAAGGTTTCTATGTATTATGATGTGTTGCGTAAGCAGTTTGCTATGGACCGTAGTCAGAGTGGAGCTGTAGATTTTAGTCGCGATTTTCCGGCTCTAACAGTAGCACCTGTTGATAATGCGGAAAAAATTCATTTACGTCTGTTTGTTGACCGCTGTAGTGTTGAGGCTTTTGGTGAAAACGGAAGGTATGCCATGACGAATCTGGTTTTTCCATCTGATACATATAATAAGATGACCTTTGAGTCGGATAAGAAGAGTTTTATAGTAAAATCATTAAAAATTTATAGATTAAAATAAGTAGCTATGACTAGTCATCAACTGAAATACGCGAAATTAGTTCCTATTATGCTCTGCTTCTTTGCCATGGGCTTTGTTGATTTGGTGGGAATTGCATCAAACTATGTAAAGGCTGATTTGAATCTGACAGATTCGGAGGCTAATATCTTTCCTTCACTGGTATTTTTCTGGTTTCTGATATTTTCTGTACCTACGGGTATTCTGATGAATAAAATCGGACGAAAGAAAACGGTAATGCTTAGTCTGGTGGTGACTTTTGTGTCGCTTCTGATACCTGTTTTTGGAGATAACTACGGTGTTATGCTCTGTTCTTTCTCACTGTTGGGTATAGGAAATGCCTTGATGCAGACTTCGCTCAATCCGCTGTTGAGCAATATTATTTCGGGCGATAAACTTGCCAGCTCACTTACATTCGGGCAGTTTGTCAAAGCAATTGCTTCTTTCCTTGCTCCTTATATTGCGATGTGGGGAGCTACTCAGGCAATGCCGACATTCGGATTAGGATGGCGTGTACTGTTCCCTGTATACATGGTAATAGCTGTAATAGCTGTTCTTTGGTTGGGAGCAACTCCTATTGAAGAAGAAAAACCGGATAAGGCTTCAGGTTTTGTAAGTTGTCTGAAACTTTTAGGAAGTCCGTTTATTTTGCTTTGCTTCCTGGGTATCATGTGCCATGTAGGTATCGATGTAGGAACCAATACTACTGCTCCTAAAATTTTGATGGAACGTCTGGGCATGACACTCGATGAGGCAGGTTTTGCTACCAGTCTGTATTTTATATTCCGTACGCTGGGATGTTTCTCAGGAGCTATCATCTTGCAGAAGGTTTCTGCACGCTCGTTCTTCGTCGTTAGTGTAATCTGTATGTTGCTTGCGATGGCAGGATTATTTGTATCGGATGCCGAAGCTGTTATTTACACAGCCATTGCACTGATCGGATTTGGTAACTCTAATATTTTCTCTATTATCTTCTCACAGGCGTTGCTTGCTGTACCCGAAAAGAAAAATGAAATTTCCGGATTGATGATCATGGGATTGTTCGGAGGAACAGTATTCCCGTTGTTCATGGGCTTTGCCAGCGATGCTATGGGACAGGATGGAGCTGTAGCCGTAATGACGGTCGGTGTTATTTATTTGCTGTTCTACACCTTGAAAATTAAAAAGTAATGTCTAACTTTGATAAAAGAAACTAGAATATGGAAAATACAATTGTAGTAGGAATGGGAGAAGCACTGTGGGATGTGCTTCCAGAAGGAAAGAAAATAGGTGGTGCTCCTGCAAACTTTGCTTATCATGTATCACAGTTCGGATTGAACAGCCGTGTTGTAAGTGCAGTAGGCGATGACAAACTGGGCATGGAGATTTTAGATAATTTCCGTGAAAAGAAATTGAATGCTATGGTAGAGATAGTGCCTTATCCTACCGGTACAGTACAGGTAGAGCTGGATGCAGAAGGAGTTCCTTGTTATGATATAAAGGAAGGTGTAGCGTGGGATAACATTCCTTATACACCGGCTTTGGAAGATCTGGCAAAACATACTAAGGCTGTTTGCTTTGGTTCATTGGCTCAGCGTAGCGTTGTATCACGTGATACGATCAATCGCTTTATTGATGCTATGCCTGCCGAAGATACACTGAAGATCTTTGATATTAATCTTCGTCAGGGATTTTATACCAAAGAGATTCTTTGTAATTCATTTAGCAAATGTAATATCTTGAAGATAAACGATGAAGAACTGGTTACTGTAAGCCGTATGTTCGGTTATCCGGGTATTGACCTTCAGGATAAATGCTGGATCTTACTTGCCAAGTATAACTTGAAGATGCTTATTCTTACTTGTGGAGTAAACGGAAGTTATGTCTTCACTCCGGGTAATGTTTCTTTTGTTGAAACACCGAGAGTTGAAGTGGCCGATACTGTTGGAGCAGGCGATTCGTTTACGGCAGCATTCGTTTCTTCTATATTGAGTGGCTTGTCAATCGGCGAAGCTCATAAGCTGGCTGTAGAAACATCTGCTTATGTTTGTACTCAGAACGGAGCAATGCCTGTATTGCCGCAATCGTTGAAAGATCGCGTCATAAAATAATTTTTTGTATCTTTACCTGTCCTTCACATGTGCAGTGCTGTTTGATGGTTGAACTGTACATGTGAAGGAATCTTATCATAATACCTTTGAATGCTATGAAACATGTTTTGTTTGTTCTTGTTGCGTTGTTCTGTTTGCTGATGGCAGGGTGTGCTCCCCGTGAGGTACGCTATGTCGTTGGTGTATCTCAGTGTAGTGACGATGAATGGCGTGAACAGATGAACAAAGAGATTCGTCGTGAAGCTTTGTTCTATCCGGGTGTTAAGATTGATATCCGTACAGCGAAAGATAATAATGCTCAGCAAATAGCCGATATAGAAAGTCTTATTGGTGAAGGAGTTGATCTGTTGATTGTTTCTCCCAATGAAGCTGATGCCATTACACCGGTTATAGAGAAAGCTTATAACAAAGGTATTCCTGTTGTTTTGGTCGACAGAAAAATACGTTCAGACAAATATACCGCATATGTAGGAGCCGACAATTATGAAATCGGACGTCAGGTAGGGAGCTATATTGCTGAACGCTTGCAGGGGAAAGGAAATCTGGTAGAAGTTGCTGGTCTGAAAGCTTCTACTTCTGCACTCGAACGCCATCGAGGTCTGATGGATGCATTACGGGAAACTCCTGACATAAAACTCATTGCTTCGGCTGATGCCGCATGGCTCAGAGTACCGGCCGAGAAAGCTTTTGGTGACATTCTTTCAAAATTCCCGGATATTGACATGGTTTTTGCTCATAATGACCGAATGGCAGCCGGAGCATACGATGCGGCCGTCAAACAGCATCGTGAGCATGATATGCTGTTTGTAGGGATCGATGCGTTGGCAGGTGAAGGTTATGGTGTAGAACAGGTAGCAAACAGGCAGTTGGATGCGACTTTTATTTATCCTACCGGAGGTGATAAGGTGATGGAAGTTGCCATGAATATTTTGCAAGGCCGGGATTACACGCGTGAAACAGTGCTGTCGACAGCACTTGTCAATAAGGCGAATGCACGCATTATGCAAATGCAGACTGCACATATCGGTCAGCTTGATAATAAAATAGAAGTTCTCGATAAGCAGCTTGATACGTATCTGATGCGTTACTCTTCGCAAAGGATGTTATTGTATGCCTGTATTGTAATTTTGGTTCTGGTTGCAATGCTGCTTTTCTTCGTTGTACGTGCTTTCTGGACAAAGAACAGACTGAATGCGGAATTGTCTGACCAGAAGAAACGCTTGGAGGAACAGCGTGACCAGTTGATAAGTCTTTCCAAACAGCTGGAAGAGGCTACGCATGCTAAGCTGGCTTTCTTTACAAATGTTTCTCATGATTTCCGTACACCGCTGACCTTGATTGCAGCTCCGGTCAATCAGCTGGCAGAAAGCACTAAGTTAGGAGAAAATGAACGTTTCCTGTTGAATATCATACAGAAAAATGTGACGGTGTTGCTCCGGTTGATTAATCAGATTCTTGATTTCCGTAAGTTCGAAAATGGTAAATTGAGTATGACGCTGTCACGTTTCGATATCTCGGAAAATATCAAAGACTGGACTGACGCTTTCCGTACACTTTCTTATCGCAAGCACATTCATTTTACTGTATCGGTAGAACCTTCGGAAGAAGGTTACGTAATGATTGCCGATGCCGAAAAGATGGAACGCATAACTTATAATTTGCTTTCGAATGCGTTTAAGTTCACTCCTGAAAATGGTACTATCGAAATAAAGCTTTCTCAGTTTACCAAAGAAGGTGAACGCTGGTTGCGTTATCAAGTTTCAGATACTGGTATCGGAATGCCGGCAGAACATGTCAAGCATATTTTCGAAAGTTTTTATCAGATAGATGTACATCATGCGGGTTCGGGTATCGGACTGGCATTGGTAAAGGCGTTTGTAGAGATGCATGGAGGTACAATCGCTGTAGACAGCGGTGAGGGCAGGGGAACGGTGTTTACCCTCGAAATGCCTGTCCAGCAGAACGGAGTGCCGGAAGAAAATGTAGAGAAAAATATTGTACTTACGAACTTGAAAGAAGGGGCAGTACTTTCTGCCGATCAGGAAACAATCCAGACTGCTCCCGAAGTAGTTGAACGGGATGACAAAGAAACTGTATTGATTATTGATGATAATCAGGACGTGCGCGACTATGTAAAGTCACTTCTGCATGATAAGTATACAGTAATAGAAGCCTCCAACGGACAGGAAGGTTTGCAGCAGGCAATGAAATATGTGCCAGATGCCGTGATTTGTGATGTGATGATGCCGGTGATGGACGGTATGGAATGCTGCCGCCGGTTGAAATCGGAAGTACAGACGTCACATATTCCGGTGATGATGCTTACTGCCTATACCATGGATGAACAGAAAGTGAAGGGGTATGAATGTGGAGCCGATTCGTATATTCTGAAACCGTTCAGTGCACGTTTGTTGCAGGTACGTTTGCGTAACTTGATAGACAACCGTCTCCGGTTACAAAGTTTCTTTGCCGATAAGACTTCCTTGCGCAAGGAGCCGATAGCGGATTTGGATAAAGGATTTGTCGAGAAACTTCGGGCACTTATAGATGAACAGCTGGGCAATTCCGAACTGAGCGTGGAAGATTTAGGTGACAAAATTGGTATGAGCCGCGTGCAGCTATACCGGAAATCGAAAGCTCTTACTGGATATTCTCCCAATGAACTGTTGCGTATAGCACGTTTGAAAAAAGCTGCTTCACTGCTTGCATCTACCGAAAAGACCATTGCAGAGATTACTTATGAAGTGGGATTCAGTTCACCGTCTTATTTTACGAAATGTTATAAAGATTATTTTGGTGAAAGTCCTACTGATTTCCTGAAGCGGAAGGGATAAATTTTTTTGCAGACACAAAAAAAGGCCATCTCAAAGTTTATTTGAGACATTTACATTTGCAGTATTAAATAAGAGGATAAGTGTATAATTGAAAAGAATAGTTGTAGTGAACTAACTTGGGACATTCAGTAAATAGTATAAAATTAGCCAACTGATTCATACACAAAGTGTTGCAAATTAGTTGGCTTTTTTGTATCTTTAGGTATTCCCCCGAAAATAAGGTTTGACGGCCAAAACGGAGGAAATCCCCCAATAAAGATATGGCTAAGATACAAAATATTTCGGATATTCACCCTACTTTGGGTTTTACAGAATTTGATATTCTGGAAAAATATCGCAAGAGTTTTAATGAGAGTGAACTGGGCAGGCTCCATTCAGTGTTCCCTTTTGCAGTTATGGCAAAAACCATGGGGCTGTCTGAAAATCGTCTTGGACGCAGGAACATATTCAGTCCTTCCGCAAAGATTGCCATTATGGTCCTAAAAGCATATACCGGACTCTCTGACAGACATCTTGTGGAACATCTTAACGGTAACCTACATTACCAGATGTTCTGCGGAATCATGATAGATCCCTCTTCCCCATAACCAACTACAAGATAGTCAGCGCCATCCGTAATGAGATAGCATTCCGTCTTGACATTGAATCCCTCCAGGAGATACTGGCTACACACTGGAAGCCATATCTTGAGAACCTTCACGTGTGCATGACAGATGCCACTTGCTATGAGAGTCATATGCGTTTCCCTACAAACATGAAACTCCTTTGGGAATGTCTTGAATGGCTTTACAGACAATCTGCCGGCATTGCAAGAAGCTTGGCATAAGACACCCACGCAACAAATATGCTGATGTTGCAGATGTCTATCTGTCCTACTGTAAGAAGAGAAAAAGAAAAGCATCCAGGACAAGGATGCTCAAGCGTCGTATGATCAGGCTTCTTGAGAAACTTCTCATACAGATGGATGATATTCATAGAGATTACGGAGCCGTACTACAATATACACAGGATTACCAGAAGCGTCTTTCCATCATCAGAAAAGTTCTTGTACAGGAAAAAGAAATGTTTGAAGGCCGTAAGGTCAGTGACCGTATCGTCAGCGTTAACCGTCATTATGTGCGTCCCATCGTAAGAGGTAAGGAAACGAAATCCGTCGAATTCGGTGCGAAGGTCAATAATATACAGATAGACGGCATATCGTTCATCGAACACATCTCGTTCAGGGCTTTCAATGAGGGTATACGCCTGAAGAACTGTATCCGTATCAGCAGAAGCTCATGAAAGTGAGGGTAACATGTGCGGCTGGCGACTCCATATATGCCAATAATGCCAACAGAAAATATTGTACTAAATATGGTATATCAACTTCCTTCGTACGCAAAGGAAGGGCTGCAAAGGATGAACACTTGAGAAAGGTTCTCAGAAGTGAGCTGTCAAGGGAGAGAGCCACCAGGCTTGAAGGAAGCTTCGGAACTCAAAAGCAACATTATTCACTTTCAAGGATAAAGGCACGGAACATGAAAACAGAAATACTGTGGATTTTTTTCGGAATACATACGGCAAATGCCGTACTGATGATAGACAAAATCAGGACCAGAACAGCTAAAACGGCATGACATGATTTTCATAACCAGAATCAGAAGAGGGCATCAGACTTCTTCCGAAGAGTCATGTCTTAACGGTTAGAATCAAGAGAGAAAATACAGAAAAACTACAAGAAAAATGGCATATGGAGGATTATGTTATATCATCTTCATATGCCATCATATATTTTAAGGACATTTACTGAATATCCCTAACTTTGAGGCTAGTCTTAAATGACTATAGGCTGAATCAGACTGTAACTCTCTTACTTGGAGAACTTAGCCAGTTAGAATTGCAGGCTCACGACCTAATAAATGTATTAGCTGTTTCTCCTTCATGTTTAATTCTGTAAATGCAAATTTATGAATTATTCTCATTTTTGTAGGTCTTGATGTAGGAAAAAACACTTTCGATGCATCATTGATGTCCTCTGATGAAAAAGAGTTGTTTCACAATTCTTTTGACAACACTCCGGAGGGAATCTAGTCCTTGCTGGCCTGGATGGTCAATCATCAACTCTCTTTATCCGAAATCCTGTTTTGTGCCGAAAATATGGGCAATTACGTCACGGAATTGTCAGTATCACTGTTTCCATGGGGTTTTCCCTGGCTTTAGTTTGCCCGTTAACCATAAAGAAATCAATAGGTCTTCAACGAGGCAAAAATGACCGTATTGATGCCAAAAGAATTGCAAATTATGCAGTATTGCACTATCGAAAATTGAAACTATACAAATTGCCAGACAAGGAGTTGGTAAAATTGAGAGGCGGAATAGGTGTAATCAATACCATTGTATTCGACAATTTTCAAAGATTTGATAATCCAAGGAAATTTGCCTGCTATTGTGGGGTGCCCCATTTGAACATACTTCAGGTATTTCTATACGAGGAAAAACACAGACATCTCCATTAGCTAACAAAGAAGTGAAAGTATACCTTACCCGAGCGGCGATTACTGCCATCGCTTGGAATCTACAGATGAAGGCATATTATAAAAGAAAAGTAGCCGAGGAAAAACATAAAACATCTGTAATAAATGCCGTAAGAGCCAAAATAATAGCAAGGGCTTTTGCCGTGATACGAAGGCAGACTCCATTTGTAACATTGGTTGCATAAAAAGGATGGATAACCTCGACAACATCTTAGATTCAGGAAGCCGTCAGGACTTCTAATGAATTATTATGTGCATATACAAACTTACCCAAGAATACGTTAATGTTCGTAAACTTGGGCAAGATTTTAAAGATTTTGTTTGGAGAGGACTTAGAATTCAGCCTCGTTTTATGTGTATTAAAAGGTATTCACTTGCAATGTATTTAATGTAATAAAAGGTAAGAAAACAGACTTTTATTTGTGTGTTTTTTAGAATTTATAAATCTCATTTTGGACAATTATTTTAAAGAATAAATGTTGATATTATTTGACGTAAGTTCGAAATAAAATCAAAAGAAAGTTGTTGGTCATTGATAAAATTTATGTCAATGGCGGGTATCTTCTCAAAAAGCAGTATGTTGCAATAGCCGACAAAGAGTTAGCTATAAAGTTATTGAATGAACGATGTCTGGAGTGTTCTATCTGTGCAATGTTCTTCAGTGCGTCATTTACCGTTTCAATCAAGACTCTTTTGCTTAGCAGAATCTTGTCGGCAATACTCATTCAGTGAATTCTTCATATTGTTTTTAACTTTAGTGACAAGGTGTATACCATTAAGGAAAAGATTCCCAAATAAAGCCTGACCGATATATCCCTTGTCTGTATATAGTTTTCCTTTGATGTTCTCCAGAAACTGACCTTGCTTTAACGATTCCCCGTCATCCACGTTTCCAGGGTGAACATAAAATTGAGAATCTCATCTTTGTCATTGATTTTTAGATGTAGCTTGAATCCGAAGAACCATCCCATAAAACATTTTCCACGCTCGGCAATCCCTTCAAATTGCTTGTGAATAAGGATTCTTTGGTTATGGCATGCATGTAAGGGAGTGGAGTTGACAAAACTAATGCCGGTACAGATTTCCAGTAGTACTTTTTGGGTGAAGATAGTCGGGGAAGCAGTACTTCCTTTTATAGCTATACAAAACTGTTATAGGAAACTTGGTGCTGAAAAAGGTATTTCAGATATTTACAGACATACTCCTTGTAGTAATGTTTGAGGACGCGGAAACCACCGGAGTGAAACAAGATAAGAATAACCATAATTTCAGCATCACTTATATGGTTGGGGTTGTTGCGATACCTGTCTTCTTATCATCAATCATATATTTTTCCTGTTGCAATGTAAATTCCTTGTAAAAATTATCGGCTATACAAGCTCTCTGTAACTTTAGATTTTGAAAACATAGCGGTTATCGTTTAAATGTTATAATTAGGCACTATAAATTAACGTGAGTTCGACATAAAATCAAAAGATAGTAAGTTGCCCGTCATTGATAAAGTTTACATCAATGGCGGGTTTCTTCTCAAAAAAGCAGTATGCTGCAATAGCCGACAAAGAGTTGGCTATAAAGTTATTGAATGAACGATGCCTGGAGTGTTCTATCTGTGCAATGTTCTTCAGCTCGTCATTCACTGTTTCAATCAAGGCTCTTTTTCTGATCAGGATCTTGTCGGCGATGCTCATCAGTGAGTTCTTCATATTGTTTTTAACTTTAGTGACAAGTTGTATGCCATTAAGGAAAAGGTTCTCAAACAGAGCCTGGCCAATATATCCCTTGTCTGCACACAATTTTCCTTTGATGTTTTCCAGGAACTTACCCTGTTTCAATGGTTCCCGGTCATCCACGTTTCCAGGCGTGAACATAAAATTGAGAATCTCACCCTTGTCATTGATTATCAGATGCAACTTGAATCCGAAGAACCAGCCCATGGAACATTTTCCACGCTCGGCAAGCCCTTCAAATGTCTTATGAATAAGGATTCTTTGGTTACGGCATACACGCAAGGGAGTGGAGTCAATAAAACTGATACCTGTACAGGCTCCCAACAGGACTTTCTTAATGAAAATAGTCAAGGGAAGCAGTACTTCCTTTTCCAGTTCCACGAAACGGTTATAGGATACCAAACGTGGGAAAAGGTGTTTCAGGTGTTTGCATACATATTCCTTATAGTAATGCTTAAAGTAGCGGAAACCACCGGAGTGGAACAGGATAAGAATAACCATAATCTCAGCATCACCCATGCGGTTGGGCTTGTTGCGATGGTTCTGTTTCTTGTCTTCTATCATATATTTTTCCTGTTGCAACGCAAATTCCTTGCAAAAATCATCGGCCATACAATAAATCTCTGTAACTTTAGACTCTGGAAACATAGCGGTAATCGTTTAAATCTTATAATTCAGCACTATAAATTTAATACTTTTATCGCTATGTTCCTATTTACTAGTAGATTATAATTTGATCTTATATCGAACTCACGTTATTTAGGTGTGACATTCAGGCGATCTGCATAGTAAGAAACCTCCCTGTTCTTTGGATAGGACGTTTCCAACAAATCGATAAACTTCTTAAAAAGACATTCACCAGAAGTATAAGACCGTGAAGGCAGTTGTATCACCCTGCTCAGATGGTTCTGCATGTCATAAAAAAAAGCCAACATCAGTAATTTGATAACTTTTTCCTGAACTACCGACGGCAAATGAACTTTGGAACACAGCAAATCATAATATTGCTTCCAGACAATCACTTCATTCGGAGACAAAGTAAATAACGGATTTTTCTCAAACAACAGCTTAATATCCCATATATTGTCAGCCATTGGAAGCAGTTTATGAATATACTCTCTCGACATTCCAATGCACTGACATTGAAAATCCACACTTGACAAAGAGCTTTCTATAATATTATTGGGGGGACAGATAAAAATATCATTTTTGTAAGCTACATAAGTTGTCCCGTTTATGTTTACCTGAGCTTTCCCCTCCAGCACAAGAGCAATGACATAAATTTCTGTTTGAACCATACTGCTTACATCAATATCCTTCAAATTACTGATAAATGCTAATTTACCATCATTGTATATGGTAAGCTCCTGGAACTCATTTGCATTTAAGTTTACTTTCTTGATATTCTCTACTTTCTGCATAATTACATAAATTTTTCGTATGCAAAGAAACTGGATTATATTGAACAAATTACCGTCTATAATAGCCTAAAAGTGATCTATATGTCTTATTTTTCAACAGACTTCTCAAATAGAACATTTTTGGAGATATGAAAATAATCACATTTCAGATTAAACGCTATTCCTTTGCTCCCCCAAAAATAAAACAATAACCCCAATAAAATGAAAAGGAATTATTTGACAACAACATTATGGATGGCCATTCTATTAACTGGATGCCAAAGAAATGACAATCAAGCTACAGAAAAACAACCGATCAAGGTAAAAGTGATAACAGTATCGGCAAGTACCGACGGACAAGGAAAAAGCTACTCTGGCACTGTAGAGGAAGGCAATGGAACTTATCTTAGTTTTCCTGTCATGGGAACTGTAAAAACGCTGCACTTTCATTTGGGGCAGCACATCTCAAAAGGACAATTGCTTGCTACACTTGATTCGACCTCTATGCAAAGCAGTTATAATGCCGCTAGAGCTTCATTAGTGCAAGCAGAAGATGCCCATCAAAGAATGAAAGAATTGCACGACAAGGGAAGTTTGCCCGAAATACAGTGGATAGAAGTACAAAGCAAATTACAACAAGCACAAGCTTTAGAAGAAATTGCAAACAAAAACCTAAAAGATTGCAAGCTTCTTGCTCCATTTGAAGGAATAATAGCTGAAAAATCAATAGAAGTTGGTCAGAATGTTACTCCAGGCATCCCTGTAGCCAAACTAGTTACAGCACATCACCTGAAAATAAAAATAGCAGTACCTGAAACAGAAATAACAGATGTACGCCTCTCTCAGAAAGCAGATATAAAGGTACCGGCTCTCGGAGGAAAGTTACTGACAGGAACAATAGAAGAAAAAGGAATAATAGCACATCCGCTATCGCGTTCATATGAAGTAAAAATACATATAGACAACGATGCTAAAGATCTGATGCCTGGTATGATAACAGAAGTTATCCTGAGAAAGGATACGGAAAAAGATGCCTGTTATATTATTCCAGCGAATATTGTTCAACTCGACGAAAAGAACAACAATTTTGTTTGGATAGAGAAGGATGGTAAAGCAAGCAAACAAATCATAAAGTGCGGCGAATTTACCCCCAAAGGAGTAACTGTAGTATCCGGTTTACAAAACGGAACGCAGGTAATCGTGGAAGGACAATAAAAAGTGTGTGAAGGAACAAGCTTGACGATAATATAAAGGACATACGACAATGGATAAAAACAATAAAAAGCGTAACGCTGTGGAATGGGCCATGCACTACCGGCAGATTATTATTCTGGTAGTATGTTGCCTTGTCGCTTTCGGCATTTACAGTTTGCCAGAAATGCGAAAAAACGAATTTCCCGACTTCACAATCCGTCAGGGTGTCGTCGTTGCAGTAGCCCCCGGATATACAGCTGAAGACATGATGGAGAAGGTGACTAAACCTTTGGAAGAATATATCTTCACTTACAAAGAAGTACGAAAGGAGAAAACTTTCTCCAAAAGCAAAGATGGCATTGTCTATATACAGGTTCAACTGAATGATGAACTGAACAATAAGGACGAATTCTGGAGTAAGTTCAAACATGGAATATCTGTGTTTAAAGCCCAGCTTCCTTCATGAGTATTGGCGCTGCAAGTAATGGATGATTTCGGAGATACATCTGCCCTACTCATCACAATGGAAAGCGAAAACAAGACTTATCGCGAACTGAATACATACATGGAACAGTTGCAGGACCGCCTGAGACGCATTTCCAGCGTAGGACGCATGAGCGTAAGCGGACTCCAGAAAGAACAAATCTCCATCTATATCGACAACGACCGTCTCTCACAATACGGACTCAATGAACAGACTTTGGCCCTATCGTTAATGCAAAAAGGATTCGTCACTTCAGGTGGTCGTATCAAAACCGGTAACTATGTACAGCCAGTCTACGTCAGCCGGTCATTAAACACAGTTTTCGACGTACAACAACAGATAGTATACACTGATCCGCAAGGGAATAATATACGTCTGAAAGACATTGCACGTGTAGTGAAAGAATACCCCGAAACAGACAGCTACATCACCAACAACGGACATAAATGTTTGCTTCTTTCCGTTGAAATGAAGAAAGGACAAAACATCGTAAAAATGGGAGAAGCAGTCAATGAAACAATCAGCACCTTTCAACAAGAACTGCCAGAAGATGTAATCATCTTCCGCATCACCGACCAAAGCCAAGTAGTAAACGATAGTGTAAAAAACTTTCTGCACGAACTAGTCATAGCGATTGTAGCAGTTATTGCTGTAGTAATGCTCCTGCTTCCAATCAGAGTAGCACTGGTCGCTGCTTCGACTATCCCAATCACCATTTTCATATCTTTAGGTCTATTCCATGCATTCAACATTGAGTTGAATACAGTGACACTAGCTGCATTGATTGTAACTCTTGGAATGATTGTAGACAACTCAATCGTTATCATAGACAGCTATTTGGAAAAATTAGGAGAAGGAACCTCACGCTGGCATGCTTCTATTATAAGCACCACACACTTTTTCAAATCTATTTTTTCGGCCACGTTGGCTATCAGTATCACCTTCTTTCCGTTTCTGATGACCACAACAGGAATGATTAATGATTTTCTGCAAAGCTTCCCATGGGCTATAACCATCGTCTTGGGCGTATCCTTGCTGGTAGCTACACTGCTTGTACCATTCCTGCAATTCTTCTTTATCCGTAAACCCATGGAGAAAAAAGGGCGAAAATCATTTTCATTTCTCGACTTATTACTACATTACTACAACCGATTATTTGATTGTTGTTTTTCGCATCCTAAAATAACTGTCGGCATTGGTTTGTGTTCAGTAATAGCAGGTATATTACTGATGGCTAAACTTCCCCAGCAACTGATGCCGTATGCCGATCGCAACCAATTTGCTGTAGAAATATACCTTCCGACTGGTACAGACGTAAAACAAACAGCAGAAATTGCCGACAGCTTAGAACATATCCTCCGTCAAGATAACCGTGTAGTAAGTGTGGCATCGTTTAAAGGTTGCGCTTCACCACGTTTTCAGACCACTTATGCGCCACAAATAGCAGGTACAAACTTTGCCCAGTTCATTGTCAACACAACTGGCGTGAAAGAAACGGTAACACTATTGAACGAATATGCTCCCCGATATACAGATTATTTCCCAAATGCTCGTATCCGCTTCAAACAATTAAGTTACAATGAAGCTGTTTATCCTATCGAAATACGCTTGAGCGGAGACGACCGTGAAGCAATAAAAAAAGATGCAGATAGTATCAAAACGATATTACAAGGAATACCCGGACTTATTCTAGTTCAGACTGACCAAAATGAACCATTGGCAGCTTCAGATATCATATTACGTGAAGATGAAGCCAGCCGTTTGGGAATCAGCAACCTGAATATCGAAACAACGTTAGCCATGCGTTACGGTTCAGGAATACCTCTGACCGATATGTGGGAAGGAGACTATGCAATCCCCGTTGTATTGAAAAGTGAAAAATCAGACAGTGCCTCACTGACAGATTTACAAAATGAATTGATTCCCGTAGCAGGAGGTGCATCTTATGTACCTCTTAGGCAAATAGCCGATGTAATCCCAGCATGGAAGGAAAGTCAAATCATTCGTCGCAATGGAATCTGTACACTTACCATAATGGCCGAAGTTGAACGTGGCAGAAACACCATGGAAGCAATGAGCCTTGTACAACAGAAAATGAGTAGTTTCCATTTCTCTCCAGGAGTAAGTATGAACTATGGAGGTGATTACGAAGACAGTGCAGAAAAAATGCCCCCGGTAATGGCAGGCCTAATGGTTGCGGCAGTCGTTATTTTCTTTATCCTAGTCATCCATTTCCACAAAGTGAATATTGCTACTCTTATCTTTTCCAGCATGACCCTCTGCCTGTTTGGGACAGCTGTTGGTATCTTGATTCAAGGAGTAGATTTCAGCATAACTTGCGTACTCGGTATTGTCAGTCTGATGGGAATTATAGTCCGTAACGGAATCATCATGATAGATTATGCCGAAGAATTGCGTGTAACTGAAGGGATGTCAGCTTCGGATGCAATCTATCATTCAGCCCGCCGCCGTATGAGACCTATTTTCCTGACTTCAGCAGCGGCCTCCATGGGAGTAATACCAATGATATTAGGGAAAAGCGGGCTATGGATGCCAATGGGAACGGTCATCTGTTACGGGACACTCATCACGATGGTATTCCTGCTCACCGTACTTCCATGCGCTTACTTACTAATATTCAGAGGTAGCTCCCGAAAACGACTGCAAGCAGCAAGTCTTGAAAAACAATAAAAACAATATCCACAATTATTAATAACACGTATATGAACTTTACAAAACATATTTTTCTATTTTTAATTGGCTGTGCAGGTATAATGCCTGCACTTGCCCAACAAACATATACATTGGACGAATGTATTCGCGAGGCTCTTTCAAACAATGTTTGTATCAAAAATGCCAATAACGACCTTTCAGCCTCACAGCATGTACGCCAAAAAGCCTTTACCCAATACTTTCCTACGTTCAGCGCTTCGGGAGGCGGATTTATGTCAGACAAGGGATTACTTGAAATGGAAATGATGCCTGGAGAAAAAATCTCTATGCTGAAAAACGGCGTAATAGGCGGTGTCACTGCCACAATGCCTCTCTTCACAGGTGGACAAATTATTAACGCCAACAAATTGTCAAACATAAATGTAGAAGTCAGCCGCCTGCAACGTAACCAGTCTGAAAATGAAGTACGACTGACAACCGAACAATATTTCTGGCAAATTGTCATGCTAAAAGAAAAATTGAAAACTCTTTCTGTTGTAGAAGAGCAATTACATGAATCACCAACAGAAATGACCTGCTGCAAATACAACTCAAAGAGAATGAAACGCACAGCACCCGCATTCAGGTAGAAAATAGCCTTTCCGTATCACTCAGCATGCTGGCACAATATATCGGACATCCGGCTGACAGTATTGATGTAACTCAAGTAGTAAGTGATTCACTGCCCGAACATCCCGAAATTTACTACAGACAACCTGAATCGTCACTTCCCCTAACCAATGAATACAATTTGTTACAACAAAACATAAAAGCTACTCGATTGCAATACAAAATGACTGTTGGAAAAAATCTGCCAACAATTGCGATCGGTGGCGGATATATATACGACAATCTGATGGACAAGGATCATTCGTATTGGATGGGATTTGCGACCGTCAGCGTACCCCTTTCTGGATGGTGGGGAGGCTCACATGACATAAAGAAACAGAAATTACAAATCCGCAATGCCGAAAACCAGTTTACAGACCAAAGCCAAATGTTGATCATCCGCATGAACAACTGCTGGAACAATCTGACCGAAACCTACAAACAAGTAAAGATAGCAATCGAATCCATCGGACAAGCTTCAGAAAACCTTCGTCTCCAAAACGATTACTACCAGGCCGGAACATGTACCATGAGTGACTTGCTCGAAGCACAAACTTTATATCAACAGAGCCGTGACAGGTACATGGAATCCTATGCACAATACGAAATCAGGAAGCGGGAATACTTACAAGCTACAGGCAGATAACAATAAGTACATACACTGTGCCTGTAAACATCTACTTCAACAGCGTAAAGTGCCTCTTTAGCTTGCTAAAGTGCCACTTTACGCAACACATTATTAACCTCTACGGAAACAAGCGAAAAAGATGAAGATTTTCTTCCAAAAGGTATAATGAAACGCCCCTGCTATCAGATTAATTTTATATCTTTACAACCCCGAAAATACCTTAAACCAATTAGTATAAAAACAGGATTCGGGAAAAAGAATATAAACTTAAATGATATATACCATGGAAGAAACAAACCTATTAGCCCCTTTGCTACTGACAATTGCCGGTCTTATGGTAGGAGCTATCTTTAAATCGCTGTTCCAACGGACGCGTATCCCTTACACAGTCGGACTGTTTGCCATCGGACTGATTGCAGGTATTCTAAACAGAGCCGGAGTTTTTCAAAATACTTCTCAACTCAGCCAAGCATTAGACAGTGTAGCCAATATCAACCCAGATCTTATCCTATATATCTTCCTGCCCATACTGATTTTCGATGCAGCCTATGAGTTGAATCTGCATATCTTTAAAAAAACGTTGGCAAACGCCACTTTGTTGGCTGTTCCCGGCCTGATCATCTGCATGTTACTGACAGCCGTCCTATTAATGGCACTAAGTCTATTTGTTCCAGGATATGAACAATGGACCTGGACTGCCGCCTTAATGTTTGGTGCCCTCATCAGTGCTACCGATCCCGTCGCTGTTGTAGCTTTACTGCACGAACTGAAAACAAGTAAACGTTTTTCTACTCTGGTTGACGCAGAATCACTGCTTAATGATGGTACCGGTATCGTCTGTTTTATGCTGTTCTTTGGCATCACCACTTCAGGTATGAGTAACGACATGACTCCAGTTATGGAATTCTTCCAAGTTGTAGCAGGAGGAGCTATTTTAGGTTTCCTAGCAGCACGCCTTGTCATCTGGTTCATAACTCGCATCAATTCAGAAGAGATGATACAAAACAGTGTTATCATTCTTTCGGCTTATTTAGTATTTATTCTCTCACAATTTTATCTGGGTATTTCAGGCGTCATTGCCTTAGTTGCTTTCGGACTAACCATTTCCTATGTAGGAAAGCCTCGACTTAAACCACAGGTAAACGTTTTTATGGGCCGTTTTTGGGAATTACTTACTTACATTGCCAACACGCTCATTTTTATTATTGTAGGTGTTGTAATCGCTGAGAAAGTCGATTTCTCATGGGCACATTTCGGTATTCTGTTACTCGTCTATGCTTTCCTGAATCTCTTCCGCTATACAACGATCATGATACTCTACCCTATCATGAAACGGTTAGGATACGGATTGAATAAAAAAGAATCCATCATTCTGACCTGGGGCGGACTACGTGGTGCATTGGGAATGACCCTAGCATTAATGGTTTCCTATACTCCAGCTATTCCAGAAGAAATACGTAGCCAAGTGCTATTCTTCACCGCAGGCATCGTAACCCTCACCCTGTGTGTCAATGCTACCACCATGCGCTGGCTACTGAATAAACTGGGACTGATATATACTCCAACGGCACGCACCATGATGGAAAACAAAATACAGAACCATCTGCACGAGAATTCCGAAAAATATTTTGAACGTCTACAAACACGTGATGCCCTCAATGGTGCGAACTGGAAAAAAGTAACTCGATACATAGCCAGTCGCCCTGATGAACAACAGAATATGCCAATAGACAACGACGTGATGAACGAAATCAGACTACGCGTGTTGGACAAGGAAAAAATGCTCACACGTCAAATTTACGACGAAGGCATTATTGCAAAAACTTCTTTCATGTTACTCAGCAACTCGCTGGACGAACTTTACGACCATGACGGGAACAGCCCGTTAGACAACCGGAAGTCTATCTTCAATTTCTGTAATCGTACTTTTATCCTTGACAACATGCAGAAGATACCAGGTATAGGCTCTTGGATAAGCTTTTATTTCAAAGAACGCATTGGAGTGGTCTACGACCTGGGACGAGGTTTTATCATCTTGCAAAAGGAAGATCTCAAGCTATTGGATGATCTAGAAACCTCTAACATGCTAAATGCCGAACAAGCCCCTGTTCTAAAACCATTAAGAGAAGAAATCTTACATAATATCAACGCGATGGATAGCGTACTGGGCAAACTTTCGAGCAACTTCCCGAAAGCCTACAGACATGCTTTGACGCAGAAAGCCATACGCATGTTGCTCTGTAACGAACGGCGTACCATCCGGCAAATGCAGAATGACGGTATCCTATCGGACAAAGACGCTGAACGGTTGTATGAAAGTGTAGACGAACGCAGCGACCAGCTCAATTCACTTAGCCACACCATTCCTGCTTCTCTTTTAAGATGGCTGAAGATCAGGAAAAGGAAAGAATAAACTTAGCCCTAAAACCTATCTCTCAATAAAAACAGACTGCACCGAGAAAAGTACAAAAAAGTGAAAACCTTGTTTGCGTTTTTGTACTTCTCTCGGTTTACACTATCTTTGCGACCAATACAAAATGGAAACTTATGAAACGAATAAATCTTTTCCACCTGATAACCTCATACCTGATGTTGTTGGTCGCTACAACTTCATGTTGGCAAGATCGCAGCGGTGAATATTACGCTTTGGTGGGATCTAAAAACTGGATTTATACTACCATGCAGGAATATTACTTATACTATCAGGACCTGCCGGAAGAAAGCGAACTAGATTTCTTCCAGAAGCCGGCTGAGTTTCTGAGTAGTGTAGTATCAGAGAAAGACGGAAAGAACGGCGTAACCTATTCACATCTCGACTCAATAAAGACCGCCGATACCCGT
>ENA-OPMV01000088-OPMV01000088.1-human-gut-metagenome-genome-assembly--contig:-NODE-88-length-35563-cov-4.123972_pt1 | contig 35563 bp, 29 predicted proteins | sample MGYA00241531_ERZ501759 | MGnify/ENA primary metagenome ERZ501759 (study PRJEB25962, sample SAMEA2042555) | human gut metagenome | biome: human gut; feature: human-associated habitat; material: faeces...
TTGCGAGAGACTTCGTTGATACATCTACAATTGCTCCGGAAATATGGCAGGCAGTGAATCCTTTCTTTGTGATCACATTGACTCCGGTCATCATGATGATTTTCGGTTCTCTTTCAAGAAGAGGCAAGGAGATTTCTACTCCGCGTAAGATTGCCATCGGTATGCTCATCGCAGGTTTGGCTTATCTCTTCTTGTCTGCATATTCACTCATTATGGGTTATCCTTCTGCTGCAGAGTATCGAGAACTTCCTATTGACCAGCAGGTAAAGGCAGGTGCATGGGTGTTGATTGTTCTTTACTTCCTGCTTACGGTAGCCGAGTTGTTTATCTCTCCGCTTGGATTGTCATTCGTTTCGAAGGTGGCTCCAAAGCATCTTCTGGGACTTTGCCAGGGATTGTGGCTTGGTGCAACAGCTGTAGGTAATCTTCTGTTGTGGATTGGCCCACTTATGTATAACGCCATTCCTATCGGATATTGCTGGGCTATTTTCATGATCGTATGTCTCATTTCAATGGGAGTCATGCTGTTCATGGTAAAATGGCTGGAACGTGTAGCAAAATAAATTTCTCGAAATAGAATTTACTTGTGGAATCCCTCATGCGGTTGCATGGGGGATTTTTTATGGGGGTAATTTTGAGAGATGCAAAATTTTGGACAGTGTCTAATGTTGCAATTGTTTAGCCATAGAATCTAATATTGAATTCTGTTCTTGAGTAATAACCTTTTTATATTTTTCTTTACAGTTGGCAATATTATTTCTGAGATTTGCTCTTTTATTATCTATATTTTTAGAGTATAAATCAAGTAGTTTAAAAAAGAAGTCTTGCATTTCTTGGATTATTTTTAAAAAATCTGATAACATTGCAATAACTTCGTTTCTATCCAAATAGTTTAAAGTTTTATTGTATACATCGAAATCAGGATTAATATGTGCAGCAATATCATTTCTAATCTTTTTTCCTATATTCTCGATTTTATGTTTTTTCTTAAATAATCTTATTTTCTCAGACAAAGACTGACGTTGGTCATCTAACAAATTTATAAAATCGTTACTTATTATATTGTTTATGCAAGTATTATGTTTATTATAAGTAATGAAGAACTCATATATCAATAAATATGATTGTTTCTCATGAAATTTATTGTACCATTCATTATCATGTGACAATATACAATCACGGCAATTAGTTATTGTATCAAGAAATGTAATTGACAATAAATCATTAATCTTTAAAATATCTTGAAATTTTGAGACTATTAATTGTGGTTTCTTATATTGTTTATCTTTACATATAGAAGATAGTTGATTTATAAGTTCATGATATATTCTCACTGTATTAAATCGTTTTTGAGCATCTATAATATAATTATTTTCTATTTGCATATATAGCTCGTACTCTGCCTCATTTAGTTTAAAGGTTATTTGTTCTATCATACTTTTTATATGTTTTGTCGTAACAGGCAATATTACCTGATGCGTAAATGTATTCAATAATTCTCTATTACAAATAATTATTATCTGATTTTTTGTGATATGGTATTACAGAGTAGATTATGTTATATTTATCCCAAAAATAAAGATAAAACTATATCTCTATTTTATCTATATTGAAAGATAATTGCAAATTATCCTCAAAACTCTTACTTAACTTTTGTTGTTTTATTTCCTCTAAAGCTCTTAACTTTCTCTTTCCTTTATACATATGGGAACAAATTTGTCTGCCAATTCCTAGATTCTGAGCTGTAACGTATGCGCTATGTGATTTCATTTTAAACTCTTTAATGGTTTTATACTTTTTTGCTTCAGCATATAATTTTTCAATTGTCCACTTACGTTTAATTTGGGGTTTAGTCATGTGAGTACATATTTCATTAAGCCACTTTTCCCTAACAGCCGTCGTATATGCACTTCCGTCATGTTTTTTAAAATCTGATTTAGTTTTATACAGTAAAGCCCTCTCTTGACATTTTTCTTTTGTCCAATAGTTGGGGGCTTCTCGTAAAGGGTTCATGTGAACGCAAATTTCATCTAGTAGATTTTCTTTTGCAGCAATACTATAGGCAGAACTATTCTTACTTTGAAATTCACTTCTGCTATTATATTTTTTAGCTTCTTTTTTTAAAGCCTCAAGAGTCCATTTTCTTAAAGGAGTTGGATGAACCATGTGTGAGCAGACTTTATTAAGAATTTTGTTTTTTCGTGCATAATTATATGCAGGATAACATTTAAGAGCAAATTCATTTCTTGTAGAATATTTTAATGCCTCAGTTTGTACTTTATTAAAGTCCCATTTTTGAGGTTTAGCAATCGGTGAAATCATATGTGCAGACACTTCATCATACCAACCATTTTTTAGAGAACTAGCATATGCACCATTGTAAAATTTAATGAATTCACTTTTTGTTCGACATTTTTTCCCCGTCTCTATACAACGTTCTTTGGTCCAATATATATATTTACCACCTAATGCTCCAGGTTTTGCAGAATTAAGAATATTCCAACCCTTTTTAAAATAATCATCTAAATAAAATTTCTCTAATTTTTGAGCTAGGGTTCTATCTGTATATTCATTCAGTATTTTAGCTGTTGGTTTTATTTGGGTTTCTTGTATATGCTGATATACGGGAGATTTTATTTGATTCAAATGCTGCTTCTCTCTTCGCTTGAAATTATCAGTCAAACCTACATAAACATAATTATCTGAAAATTCAAAAGCATATATACAACGTTGAAAAAGATTCCCTAAAACTTCCATGTGTAAACAAATCTCGTCCAACCATCCTTTCTTGTTTGCCGCTGCCCATGCTCCAGATGAATTATTTTCAAAGTCTGTTCTACTGGTATATTTAAGAGCCTCTTTTCTACAACTTTCTTTATCCCATTTATGTTGCCATTTTACAGTCATGTGCTTACATATTTCATCTAACCACCCTTTCTTATTTGCTGCTGCCCATGCACCGTGTGAATTATTTTGAAATTCTGTTCTAGTAGTATATTTTATAGCTTCTCTTCTACAGCTTTCTTTATCCCATTTACGCTGCCATTTTATAATCATATGCTTGCATATTTCATCTAGCCATCCATTTTTCAAGGCAGCAGTATAAGCGCCATTACTTTGCTTAGAGAACTCTGAGCGGTTAGAATATTTCAATGCTTCCAATCTACATCTTTCTTTATTCCAATAATCACATGGAATAGAACGACCGGACATATGTTTACAAATATCCTCAATCCAACCATTTCTTAGACTACTGTTATAAGCTGAAGAATATTTCTTGCTAAATTCATAACGTGATGAACATAAAGCTGCAACTTTTGCACAATTATTCTTGTTATTCCAATATCCTCTTGGCTTTATATTTTTTTTTGTCATAAATAAAACAATTGTTTAGAAAAGAAGTCTTTAAGTACTGCAAAGTTACGTTGTTGAATCTATAAGACAAATCTTCAATATAAATTATTTAAATGTAAATACATAAAAACCATAAATATAATATCTTATACTTTTTGAACTAGTAATAAAAATATGGTCAATAAAATAAATGTCACACGAAAGAGAATCTTGATTTTCTATATGGTTCAGCCATGAAATATGCTCACTCCTTGGTGTGGAGTTGCCATACTATCCCATAGACAATACTTTCGTAAGAGAAAAAATATGCCTGCTATATAATGCTAATGTGCTGGACTTCATAGTATCTTATCATGTGAATTGGAGACTTGTCGATGTCAAACTACATTTTTGCATCTGCCATTTCCACGAATTTGTATAACTCCAGATTTATTGGGAAGAAAGATTAATTGGATAAAAGAAGGTGATTGATTTAATTGATAAAGTCAAAGTGTCTACTGTTCCAATTTATAAAAAGAAAAAACGTCTAGTTATATCAGGAAAAGTCAGAATCTCAGTACTGCCAAGGAAGTACTCCAGTACTGTCAAAGGAGTACTGCAGTACTTTCAGGGGAGTACTCCAGTACTTCCACGGAAGTACTGGAACCAGGGGAAATTGTAGCAGTTTTAATTACAGAATGTCTTGCCTGGAATTGTTTTATCCTTGTATATCCTTTTTCAAGGTGAAGACAAATTCCAGTCCTCCCTTCGGCATGTTCTTGGCGAAGATTGTTCCGCCATGGAACAACACGGCGTTCTTCACGATGGCCAGTCCCAAACCTGTACCTCCCAGTTTCCGTGAACGTCCCTTGTCTACCCGATAGAAGCGTTCGAACAGGCGGTTCAGGTGTTCTTCGGGTACTCCCACGCCGGTATCAGAGAAACTGAAGTAGTAGAATTTCTCATCCTCGCGGAAGCAGTTGATGGTGATTTGTATGTCATTACCCGCATAGGCTATGGCATTGTCGGTCAGGTTGCGGAAGATGGAGTAGAGCAGCGAGCTGCTTCCTGTCAGTATGACTTCCGACGGGAGCTTGTTCACCACAGTAATATGCTTTTCTTCCAGACCGAGTGCTACCTCGTTCAAAATGTTTTCTACAATCTTGCTCAGGTTTACCTGTTCTTTCTCTACCAGTTCCGGTGCCTCGTCCATTCGGGTCAGCACAGAGATGTCGCGTAGCAGGAAGGTCAGGCGGTTGCTCTGGGCATAGCTTCTTTCCAAGAAGACACGGACATTTTCTTGCGGAATGTTCGGGTTGCTGATAATGGTTTCCAGGTATCCCTGAATACTGCTGACAGGCGTTTTCAACTCGTGGGCGATGTTCTGTGTCAGTTGGCGTTTCAGGCGGGCCTGTTCTTCTTCCTGCGTAATATCGTTGATGGATATTTCGAACGACATATCCTGAAAGATGATGCACTCCACGGTGAACGAGCGTGCGTTCTTGTTGAGGTGCATGGCATACCGTTTTTCTTCTTTGCTGAAATTACCTTCGTTCCGGTTTAAGAACTCAATGATGGGCTGCAGTTCCGGAATGTCGAAAATTTCATTGGTAGAACGCAGATTACGGTCGGATATGTTGTTGATGTATTGCGTAAACAGGTTGTTGACCAGGATTTCCTGCCGTTCTTTGGTAAAGACACCCAATCCTTCGTGTGAGGTCTGAAGGTGCGAAATCAGTTTCTCACGCTCAATGTAGAGAGCTTCTTTCGCCCGGTGCAGGCGTTTGTATATCTTAATGATGTGTTGTGAAATCTCTCCCAGTTCGTTCTTGGGGAACGTTTGCAGGATGTCCATGTCAATCGGTTCGTTCCGGTCGGCCTTCATGGCAAACTGTTGCAGTTTGGTGATGGACTTTCCCAGCTTCCTAGTAAAACGGTAGAAGATGAAAATCAGTACCAGACAGATAATCAGCGCAAACCATAGGTAGCCGGAGTCAGCTTGCAAGTGTTCTGCCAGACTCAGGTTGTAGGGAAGGGCAGACCGTATGATGATGCGGTAGGGGGGATAATAACGTGCGGAATAAAAATATTCCTCTCCCTGAATGCTTTCCGACTGGCGGCTGATGGAATAGCCGCTTCCATACATGAGTGCGTCTTGCACTTCCTTGCGTGAAGAGTGGTTGGCAAAGCTTTTCCAGTTAGCATTTGTATTGTCGTACACGACTTTCCCCGACGGCTCAATAAGCGTCACCCGCAGGTTCGGCATCATGTGAGTCGTCACATAACTCTGCATGGAGTCAGAGTTGACCCCATGATGATCGGCCAGAAAGTCGCACAGCTGGTTGTTATAGTTTTGCAGCTGCGTGTTCAGTAATTCTATTTTGTAAGCCTTTTCGCGTTTGTATTGAAACAGCATGAAGCATACTGCATATCCTAGGAAAAGGAATATGACAGAAAGAAACAGCCTCTGACTGAAAGGGAGGATGCGATAAGAAAATTTTGTCATGATTGTGCCACCGTAATTTATTCACATTCGAAACAGTATCCATAACCGAGACGGGTTACGATACAAGCACCGTATTCACCGATTTTCTTGCGAAGGCGAGTAATATTCACATCAATCGTACGGTCGAGCACGTACACTTCATCGTGCCATACTTTCGCCAGAATGTCTTCGCGGGAGAATACGCGTCCCTGGTTCTGCAACAAGAGCAGAAGTATTTCAAATTCTTTTTTCGTTAATGAAATTTCCTCGTTGTTGATGGTTACTTTCTTCTTCGGAATGTTGACCGACAGTCCTTTATAAATCAGCTGTTCGGGCACCTGAGTCTGTACGCCGGCTGTGCGTCGTAACACCGCTTTTACTCTCATGATGACTTCACGCAGAGAAAAAGGCTTTGAAATATAGTCGTCCGCTCCCAGGTTGAATCCGGTCAGCGTATCGTTCTCCGTATCCTTTGCAGTGATGAAAATGATAGGAATATTCTGTGTATCCTTGTTCTTTTTCATCATGCTGGCCATTTTGAATCCGGAAATTTCTCCCATCATCACGTCCAGCAGTATCAGGTTGTAACGTGGCAATTCAAGTTTCAAGGCTTCTTCGGCGGAATTGGCAGTATCTACCATGTATCCTTCCATTTCGAGATTGAACTTTAGAATCTCGCACAAGTCTTCTTCATCGTCTACAACTAAAATCCGGTAATCGTTCATGCGTATTTTCTATTAATTAATACAAAATTCAATGTGATTTAGTTTTCGTTACAAAGATGACCCTTTCTTGTTTCGTCCTTATGAAATAGATGTTACATTTAGATTACAACACGGGCTTGGTAAACTCTCCGGCTATGGAACGGTTCATTTCGCTGCGTATTTCCTTGGGAGTAAGCCCGTGGCCAAGCAGGAACATCAGCTTGGTGAGCACGCTTTCCACGGTGGCATCATATCCGCTGATGACGCCCGCATCGAGCAGGTGCAGACCAGTTTCGTAACGTGCCATTTCTACCATACCCGTCTGGCATTGTGAAATGTTGACGATGACGATTCCCTTTGCCGTAGCTTCTGCCAGCAAGTGGATGAACCAGGGCTTCTGGGGCGCATTTCCGGAGCCGTACGTCTTGAGCACTACCGCTTTCAGACCAGGCGTGTTGAGCACCGTGCGCACGATGTTTTCCTGAATACCCGGGAAAAGTGTCAGGATAATCACATTCGTATCGAAGACATAGTGTGCATGCATGGGCAGGTTGGGATCCACCTTCCGGATACGGTCGTATTCGTACTTGATGTGGATACCGGCCGTGGCCAGTGCCGGATAATTGTAAGAACGGAACGCGTTGAAGTTTTCTGCATTAATCTTTGTCGTACGGTTTCCACGCAACAAGTGGTTCTCGAAGAAAATGCAGACTTCCGGTACTACGGCAGTTCCGTCCGGATGTTTTGCAGCGGCTATTTCGATAGAAGTAATCAGATTTTCCTTTCCGTCTGTACGTAGCACACCGATGGGCAGCTGGCTTCCGGTAAGGATGACCGGTTTGCTCAGGTTCTCCAGCATGAAGCTCAGTGCGGAAGCGGTATAAGCCATGGTGTCCGTGCCGTGCAGAATCACGAACCCGTCGAAGTTATCGTAGTTATATTGGATGATTTTGACCAGTTTGGCCCACAAGGCCGGCTCCATGTCCGAGGAGTCGATAGGAGGGTTAAACTGGTAAGAGGAAATGCGGTAGTTGAACCGTTTCAGTTCCGGTACGTTCTCCTGAAGTTGGTCAAAGTTAAATGCCTCCAAGGCACCGGTTTCCGGATTTTCAATCATACCGATTGTACCTCCAGTGTAGATGAGTAATACGGAAGGATAATCTGGTTTTATCATTTGATGCTTCGTTTAGTTTGGCACAAAGATAGCAAAAATATGCTTTGACTAAAAGAATAAGCCGCTAAAAATAACAGAATGATTAATTATCCTTCGTTTTTTAGCATTTCCAACAGTTTGTCGATAGCTTTTTCTGTATTTTTTTCTTCTTCGAGCAAGGTCACGAACTTGCTCCCGATGATGCATCCGGAGGCGTATGCCGCTGCCGATTCGTAAGTGGATTTATTGGAGATTCCGAACCCGATCATCCGTGGATTTCGCAACTGCATTTGCTTGATACGCTGGAAGTAAGCCTGCTTTTGTGCATTGAATTCCTTTTGTGCTCCCGTCACGGCCGCAGAAGATACCATATAGATGAATCCGTCGGTATGCGCATCGATTTGCCGGATGCGTTCTTCGCTGGTTTCCGGCGTGATGAGCATAATCACGTGGATGCCGTATTGTTGTGCAATGGGACGATAGCTTTCTAAGTAATCCTTATAAGGAAGGTCGGGAATAATCACGCCGTCGATGCCGCATGCCTGACATTGCCGGCAGAAATTCTCGAAACCATACTGCATGATGGGGTTCAGGTAGCCCATCAGCACCAGCGGGATACGGATATCCGTGCGGATTTGCTCCAGCTGGCCGAAGAGCTTGCGGAGCGTCATGCCGTTGCGCAGGGCCTGTGTGGCTGCATGCTGAATGACAGGACCGTCGGCCATCGGGTCGCTGAACGGGATACCGATTTCAATCATCTGTACCCCTTTCCGTTCTAAGGTGCGAATGACTTCGGCAGTACCTTCCAAGGTTGGGGCACCTGCACAGAAATAAATGGAAAGCACGTGGTCTTTATGTGTCTGGAATAATTGGTCAATGCGATTCATATCAGTAAGTTTTTAGAGGTTGTACTTGTTTTGTTTGAAAGAGTCAATAAAGTCAGAGAGGGCAGCCGCATCTTTCAGGCCGGGAGCCTGTTCAAAGCCGCTGTTCAGGTCGATGCCGGCCCAGCGGGGATGGCTGAATTTCAGTAATGCATCCAGGCTTTCAGGCTTCAGCCCTCCGCTTAACAGGAAAGGCGTCTCGCCGTGGTAGTGCGTCAGCATTTCCCAGTCGAAACTTTTGCCGGAGCCTCCGTATCCGTTGCAGGGAGTGTCGAACAGAAAATAGTCGCAGCAGGCGGCATAGCTTTCCGTTGCCAGTAGGTCATCAGGCGTGCGCAGGGAGAAGGCCTTGATGACACGTAGGCCAGTCTGTTGCACTTCCCGGCAAAACTCCGGCGATTCCTTTCCGTGAAGCTGAATGTAATCCAGTTGCCATGCTGCTACCCTTTCCCGAATTCGCGAGAGGGAAGCATTGACAAACACTCCCACTTTCTGCACCGACTCCGGCAGGTATTCCGGTACGTCCGCTACATAGCGGGGAGAACCTTCGTAGTCGATGAATCCCATCCAGTCGGCCCCTGTTTGCTCCACCTGACGGATGTTCTTCGCCTCCCTCATGCCGCACACTTTGACAATCATAAGGCTACAGATTGAAGAAAGTCCGACAAAGCCTTTTCCGGTGAAGGCGTTTTCATGAAAGTTTCTCCCATCAGGAATCCCCTGAAACCGGCTTCACGCAGTTGTCTGAACGTGTCGGGTTGCGAGATGCCGCTTTCGGATACCCACAGCAGTTCTTTCGGCAACTTCCGGGCCAGGCGGAACGAATTCTCCACATCCGTATGAAATGTGCCTAGGTTCCGGTTGTTGACTCCAATCAGGTCTACATGCTCGTGCAGGTAGTCGAGTTCCTTTTCCGTGTGTATCTCCAGCAGGACCTCCATTTCTAGCTGGTGGGCCAATTTCCCCAAGGCTTTACATTCGTCCACGGTCAGGGCGGCTGCAATCAGAAGCACCACATCTGCACCGGCCAGCTTGGCTTGATATAGCTGGTAGGGACTGACGATAAAATCTTTTCGCAGCACCGGAAGGTGTGTCAGCGGGCGGACGGCCTGCAAGTCTTTCAGGTTGCCGCCAAAGAATTTCGGGTCGGTCAGTACGGAGATGCCGGAGGCACCTGCACGCTCATAGCCGGGGACGATGACGGTCGGGGCTGCCTGTGGAGCAATATCTCCTTTCGACGGGGAGCGTCGTTTGAATTCCGCAATGATGCCCGAGGGCGATGTAGCCAGTGCCTGCTTCAGGCTTTTTGACGGACGGGGAGTACCCAACTGCTGGATGAGGAAGTCTTGGGATACGGCTTCTTCCTGAAGGGCAATTTCTGTGCGCTTATGGGCCACAATGGTATGTAAGATATCAGTAGTCATCGTTTGTTTATTGGTTAAGAGTAAGGAACTTGTGTAGAGTAGCTAGGGCTTTTCCACTTTCGAGCGATTCTTTGGCCAGTGCCACACATTCTTCTATTTTCTTCTGAGGCTCCAGTGCCTGGATGGCAAATGAGGCATTGATCAGCACGCAGTCGGTCTGTGCCTTGCTGCCCTCATTATGCAGCACCCGGTCGAAAATGGCCGCCTCTTCCGGGGTGTTTCCTCCGTAAAGTTCTTCCTGGCGTGCCATGGAAAAACCTAATTCCGAAGGACGATAGATGGTTTCGTAACGGTTGGTCATCACCTTGAATTCGTCGGTCAGTGAGATTTCATCGTATCCGTCCAGGTTGTTGACCACGGCAAACTGGATGCCGAGCTGCTGGAGCGTGTTGGTGTAAAGCCGCATCTGTGGGAGGTCGGCCACTCCTAACAACTGGCAGGCCGGATGGCAGGGATTGACCAGCGGACCTAATAAATTAAATAAGGTACGTACGCCTAACGCCTTCCGCACGGGAGCCACGGTTTTCAGGGCCGGATGGAAGAGGGGAGCGTGCAGGTAAGCCATGCCGCATTGTTCGATGGAGCGTTTCAGTTTGTCCGCGTCGTTTGTGAATTTTACGCCGTAGCGTTCCATCACGTTGCTGGCCCCGCTCACCGAAGTGGCTCCGTAGTTTCCGTGTTTGGCTACCCGGTAACCGGCTCCGGCCACGACAAAGCAGGCACATGTGGAGATGTTGAAGGTGTTTTTCCCGTCTCCTCCGGTACCCACGATGTCAATGGGATGAAATTCATGCAAGTCGATGGGCACGCAAGCCTGAAGCAGCGCATCGCGGAAGCCGACCAGTTCGTCCACCTTGACTCCGCGCATCTGGAAGGCGGCAAGCAGGGCGGCTGTCTGTGCTTCATTCATCTCGCCGCCGGTCATTCTCTGCATCAGCGTGCAGGCTTCTTCGCGTGTCAGCTCTTCGTGGTGGAATATCCGTTTCAGTATTTGTTTCATATTGTGTATCTAAGTTTTATGAGTGAGAAAATAGGGTTTTCTTTATTGATGGTGTATCCAGTTGCCCAGCATCTGTTTTCCTTCGGGGGTGAGAACGGATTCCGGATGAAACTGCACGCCTCGCACATCGAGTGTGCGGTGGCGGAGTGCCATGATGTATCCTTCTTCACTTACGGCGGTTACCTCCAGACACTCCGGGAAATCTTTCCGATCGACTACCCAGGAATGATACCTTCCTACCTGTACGGTGGAGGGAAGTCCTTCGAACAGATAGTCTGTCGCAGTCAGGGTAACGGGACTCTGTATGCCGTGGAACACCTCATCCAGGTTGGTCAGTTTTCCTCCGTACACTTCGCCGATGGCTTGTTCGCCCAGGCAGACTCCCAATATCGGTTTCTTTCCGGCGTACCTGCGGATGACATCCAGCAACAGGCCGGCTTCTTCCGGAACGCCGGGACCGGGCGACAGCAGAATCTTGTCGAATCCCTCCAGTTCTTCTAACCGGAACTGGTCGTTGCGTTTCACGGTGACTTCTGCTCCTAACTCTTTTATCGCATGACTCAGGTTGTACACAAATGAGTCGTAGTTATCGATGATGACAATTTTCATGGTGTGTTATATTTTTTCGGCCAGGAGAATGGCTTTTTTCAATGCTCCCAACTTGTTGTTTACTTCTTGTAGTTCATTGTTCTCGTCACTTTTGGCTACGATGCCCCCTCCGGCTTGGAACCAAAGCTCGTTGTTACGGCTCACGAAGGTGCGGATGGTGATGGCCTGGTTCAAATCGCCATTCAGCCCGATGAAGCCGATGCAACCTCCGTAAGCCCCTCGGTTGTGCGGCTCTATTTCACTGATGAGCTGCATGGCCTTTACTTTGGGAGCCCCACTGAGAGTGCCGGCCGGGAAGGTATCGATGAATGTTTTAATCGGGTCGGCTTCCTTGTCCAGTGTGCCGCTTACCCTGCTCACCAGGTGAATTACATGGCTGTAGTATTGCGGCTGTTTGTAGAATTCCACGTGCGTGTCGTGGCAATTCCGGCTCAAGTCATTCCGTGCCAGGTCTACCAGCATCACGTGTTCGGCATTCTCCTTCGGGTCGGCCAGCAGGGCTTCGGTCAGTGCGGCATCCGTCTTTCTGTCTCCACTTCTGCGGGTAGTGCCGGCAATGGGGTCGATGGTGGCCTTTCCCGCTTCAATCTTGCAATGCGTTTCGGGAGAGGAACCGAAAATCCGGAAACCGCCGAAATCAAAATAGAACAGGTAAGGCGAAGGATTGATGCTTCTCAATGCCCGGTAGAGGGTGAAATCATCGCCCTCATAGCGCTGGATGAAACGACGGGAAAGCACAATCTGAAACACGTCGCCTCTTTTGCAGTGGGCAATACCCTTGCGGATATTGGCCTTGTGCTCCTCGTCGGTCAGCGTACTGGTGGTGTCGCCCGTCGCCCGAAATGCGTAGGTGGTGTAGTTGCGGTTCAGTACCGCCTTCTCCACTTCGTCAATGTGGCTCGGCTCGTCGTTGCCCTGCAACTCCACCAACACCATCTCGCTCTGGAAGTCGTTGAACACAATCAGGTACTTGTAGAGAATGTAGAGAATCTCCGGCGCATCGTTCTTCGGGTCGCTGCTGTCTTTCACCGGAATCTGTTCGAAATAGCGGACGGCATTGAACGTGGTGTAGCCGTACACTCCTCCGTAGCGGGCATATTCTCCTTCCACCTGAAACTGTCTCAGGAAATACTGGAAAGCATCTTCCACCTGGAACTCGGGAGTGAGCGGACGTTCTTCACGGCTTTTGTCCGGAAAGACCGTGGTCACGATTCCGTGGTTTACGGAGAAACTGGCAATGGGGTTCAGTCCGATAAAAGAGCGGTTGTTTTCCACTCCGTGATAATCGGAACTTTCCAGCAGAATACTTTGCGGAAACAGGTCGCGCACCTTCAGGTACGTGCTCACAGGCGTATGCAAGTCGCCGGGCAGCGTTTTGTAGTGGGTGGTATAAGCAAATTTTTTCATGGCTTTTCTCGTTTAAAAAATTTCAGGGTTGTTTTTGTATTTCAGATAAGTGTCAATGTCTTTGTCACCTCTTCCCGACACGGTCAGCACCACGATGTCCGAGGGCTGGAACTTCACTTTCTCCAGTGCTCCTAAGGCATGGGCCGACTCCAGTGCCGGAATGATGCCTTCCAGTCGTGTCAGTTCGAAGGCAGCCCGCAGGGCTTCATCGTCATTGACTGCCAGCACGGTGGCTCTTTTCTGTGCGGCTAAGTTGGCATGCATGGGACCGATGCCGGGGTAATCCAGTCCGGCCGAAACGGAATACGGTTCCAGAATCTGTCCGTCCTCGTCCTGCATGACCAGGGTCTTGGAACCATGAATGATGCCCAGCCGGCCCAACTGGATGGTAGCAGCCGACAATCCCGTTTCCACTCCCTTTCCTCCTGCTTCCGCTAAGATAATTTTCACCCGTTCATCGTCCAGGTAGTGATAGATGGTTCCGGCAGCATTGCTTCCTCCTCCCACACAGGCCATCAGGTAGTCCGGATAGTCACGTCCTTCGTGTTCCATCAGTTGCTTTTTGATTTCCTTACTGATGACCGACTGCAAGCGGGCTACCATGTCGGGGTAGGGATGAGGTCCCACTGTGGAACCAATCACATAGTATGTGTCCGCCGGATGGCAGCACCAGTCACGTATGGCTTCGTTGGTAGCATCCTTCAGGGTCATGTTACCCGAAGTCACGGCTTCCACTCTGGCTCCCAGCATCTGCATGCGTTCCACGTTTACCCGTTGCCGTTCCACATCGGTCTTTCCCATGTAGACCACACATTCCATTCCCATCAGGGCACATACCGTAGCCGTGGCTACTCCGTGCTGTCCGGCTCCTGTTTCGGCGATAATGCGTTTCTTGCCCATTCTCCGGGCCAGAAGTACCTGACCGATGGCGTTGTTGATTTTGTGCGCTCCCGTATGGTTCAGGTCCTCCCGTTTCAGGTAAATCTTGCATCCGTATTTTTCTGACAAGCGTTGAGCAAGGTAAAGTGGTGAAGGACGTCCTACGTAGTCCTTGAGCAATGCATCATATTCTTTCTGGAATCCTTCATCTGCCAGCACCTTGCGGTAGGCATTGCGTAATTCTTCCACACAGCGATGGAGAATTTCCGGTATGTAGGCTCCACCAAAATCTCCATAAAATCCTTCCTGGTTTACTTGATAAGTTTTCATGAGTGTATTTGTTTGCATTAGGGTGAAAAAACAAAAAGGGCCGTCGTAAAGTTACGACAGCCCTTCTGTGATATTATTACTATTGAGGTATATACATGCGACTGAGTTCCCTTACGACCTTTGGAGTTGTAAGCGGCGCCACCAGAAGAATGTATTTACCGTAGAAAGATTCATAATGTTATTTTTCTTGTTTTTTTATTGTTTCACTCGCAAAGGTAACCATTAATATGAAAACGCCAAACAAATGGATGGAAATTTTTCAATTTTTCCTATCTTTGTTTCACATTTTAAATCTTGCTATATAATAAGGTATGGAAGAGTTTCGACTGGACGGTCTGACCGTCAAAGAACATCTGCTGATACTGGCGGAAGATGGGAACCGCAAGTTTACCGAGGGACTTCACCCGGGGGTGGAACATGTGTTGGGCATTCGTTTGCCGGCGTTGCGGAAACTGGCTGCAAGGATTGCCAAAGCTGATTGGGAGCGCTATCTTGACACGGCCGACGGGTTCTATATGGAAGAACGCATGCTGCAAGGCATGGTGCTGGGATGCATTCGGCCCGACGAGGATGTGGAAGTCTATCTTCACCGTGTGACACGTTTTGTGTGGATTATCAACAGCTGGTCGGTGTGCGATACGTTTAAGTTTGGAGGAGGAAAAGCTTTTATCCGCCGTAACGAGGCGCGGCTTTGGGAATACCTGAAAGAATGGATGAAGGCATCGGGTGAGTATGAGGTACGCTTCGGCGTAGTGATGGGAATGAGCTATTTCCTGGATGAAGCTCACCTGGATGAGTACCTTTCTCTGCTCGACGGGATTCGTCATGAAGGATATTATGTGCGCATGGCTGTGGCCTGGGCACTTTCATTCTGTTTTGTCAAGTTTCCGGAACAGACCATGGCTTTTCTGCGCCATTGTCATCTGGACGATTTTACTTTCCGTAAGACTATTCAGAAAATCGGTGAGTCCTACCGTGTGAGTGAAGACATAAAAAAGGCTGTCAAGGCATTGAAGCGTTGACAGCCTTTGCTGTTATTTAGACAGCTTGCTTATTTCATGATAAATTTTACGGCAGCCCAGTTGTGCTTTTCGCGGTGATGCACGTATTCCATGCCCAGACTCTCTGCTTTTTCGCGCAGCACCGGAATGTCTTCCGTATAGAATCCGCTGATGTACAGTTCCGAACCTTTCTTCATGCAAGCCGCATAAGCCGGCATGTCCTGCAGCAGAATGTTGCGGTTGATATTGGCTATCACTACATCAAAAGGTTCCCGTCCGTTCAGCAGGGAAGCATCCCCTAGTTCTACGGTGATATTGGAAATGCCGTTCAGGGCAATGTTATCGCGCGAGTTGTTCACGCACCAGTCGTCAATGTCGATGGCAGTCACCTTTCCGGCTCCTCTCATGCTGGCCAGGATAGCAAGGATGGATGTGCCGCATCCCATGTCGAGCACCGATTTGCCTTTCAGGTCAGCTTCCAGCAGTTCTCCTAAGATAGAGCTGGTGGTTTCATGGTGTCCGGTACCGAAAGCCATCTGCGGATTGATAACGATGTCGTATTCGGCCTTCGGGTAATCCTTGTGGAAGGTACTGTGAATCACGCAGCGGTTGTCGATGACGATGGGCTGGAAGAAATTCTTCTCCCATTCCTCGTTCCAGTTCTTGTCTTCCGGCTCCGTGATGGAATAACTGATGCTTGCGCCGGGTATCGGAAAATCTTCTACCACTTGCTGGAGTGCAGCTTCGTCAAACTGGCTCTGCTGGATGTAGGCCTTCATGCCGTTTTCACATTCCACGAAACTTTCAAAACCGATGTCGGCTGTCAGTCCCGATAATACATCTGTGATAGTTTCATTGCACGGCTGTGCGGTAAAGGTCACTTCAAAATATTTCATACGTATGCGAGTTTAATAGAATGTCAGACAAATGTACGTAAAATCATTGACATTATAATGCTTGTTGGCTAACTTCTTTATGTTGCTAAAAAGTGCGTTAGTGACAGGCTTTTTTGCGGAAATATGTTTGTCATATTGAAAAACTCTCTAACTTTATGCCCAGAAAATGCTTGCTGAGGGTGGATAAATGCTCCCCGTCTGCTTGCTAGTCAACGAACCTATGAACAAGTAAATACATGTGATGATGAAAAGCACATTCCGTATGCTGCAATGCGGTATTCTTGCTGTCGCGTGGCTTCTCTCCGGATGCAACAGCGATATTTTTGTTGACAGATTCCTGTCGTCAGAACCTTCTGTGTCCTTATCCGAAACAGAAAAAGAAGTAACTGTTTGCTTTGAAGCAGACAACTGGGACATTCTGGGTATAGAGAATATGAGAGAAGGGGTGGATGTGTCTGCCACAGATCTGGAAGGAAAAAACTCCAAATATCTTCCTTTTGAGGAAGGAGAAACCGGCATTGTGTATTGTAAGAATACGTTTCTGGATTTTCGTATAGAAAAAAGAAACGGTAATGAGTTACATTTTATTTCCGGTGAGAACCTCTATGACCAGCCGTTTGAAACATTTGTCAGGGTGGGCAACCGTTATGAAGAGAAGGTGATTCGCGTGTCTTTTTCTCCTACCCGTAAATATCAGATAGACAGTGTGGCATACGACTGGAGTCAGTTTTCTTCCTTCGATTACATGCTGGAACCCGTAGAACAGGTGGAAGTGAATACCCTGAATGCCAGTAGCCCCGCCACATTGTATTTTTATCCTTATAAAAATTCAGCCCGTATCGTGGAGTTTTACATGCAGTATGGCGGCTGGGGAGGAGATGAAAACGATTTACGGAAGTTGCTGGGCGATGCTGCTTCCCAGGTGGAGATTCCGGATATCGTGAACGGCACCCCGGGATTGTATGGCACGAAGGTCTCTTTCCGTCATCATGAACAACAGCTGGATGCGGGGCTCGACAAGGAGTTGAAGGTATCGAAAACGGTAGAGGCAGGCAAGCACGTACGTCTGGAAGTGTATAATGGAATAGAGCAGTATAACGTACCTTATAAGGCCTATCTTTCCAACTCGCTGACCGGAAAGAAGCTGGTAATTTCCGGTACGCTTTCCAGCAAGAAACCGTTTAAGTATTTAATCATTCCTATTGCAATTACTGATGAAGATAAATAGACTTGCAGTCAGACTGTGCATGTGTGCGCTTGTATTTTTCCGTGCACTTTCTCTCTATGCCGATGGCAAGGACAGCCTTTCCCGAAAAATGATTCACATGGCAGGCATTGATGTCAAGCCGGCTTATATTTTCCCTACGCATGAGTTCTTTGCCGGAAACAATGCCACGTTTTCTCCCATCCGGAAAAATCTGTCGGTGCATTTGAAGTATGGGTTTAAGTTTGCGCCAGACTCTTATTTCGGCCGAATGTATCCTCATGCCGTACAGGGAATCGGGGTGGGGTATAACACATTTTTCCATTCTTCCGAATTGGGGAATCCCTGGTCTGTATATGCCTTTCAGACCTCGCGCATAGCCAGTCTTACTCCCCGGTTGTCACTGGACTATGAATGGAATTTCGGAGCTTCCTTCGGATGGAAGAAGTTTGATGTGGAGTCGAATCCTTACAACAGAGTAGTAGGTTCCAAAATGAATGCGTACATTCACCTGAGTTTCCTGTTGAACTGGCAGCTGGATGCGCAGACGAACTTACGGGCAGGAATCGGTGCAACGCACTTTTCAAACGGGAATACCGGTTATCCCAATTCGGGAGTGAACACGCTGGGAGCCACTATCGGCCTTACACGTTATTTCGGAGGAGGATCGCGTGCTGCGCTGGCAGATGTCTCTTCAGGCCTTGTTCGGCGTCCGCCTTTCAAACCCTACGTCAGTTACGACCTTATCGTGTACGGAGCCACCCGAAAGAAAGGGGTGTTTCCGGAAGGCGGAGACCCTGTGCTGGTGCCTGGTTCGTTTGGTATCCTCGGACTGAATTTTACGCCAATGTACAACTTCAGCCGTTACTTCAGAACCGGTGTGTCGGTCGATGCACAATACGATGAAAGTGCCAATATTTCCAATTACATAGCCAATAGCGTGGGGCAACCCAATGCTGAGACCATCAAGTTCTATCGTCCTCCTTTTCGCGAACAGTTTGCCGTAGGGCTTTCCGTGCGGGCAGAGGTTGTGATGCCGATATTCTCTATCAATCTGGGTATCGGCCGGAATGTCATTTGTAAAGGAGCTGACACCGATTCATTCTATCAGATACTGGCTTTGAAAACCGATATCACCAAGAATCTTTTCCTGCATGTGGGATATCAGTTGCATGACTTTAAAGACCCCAACAACCTGATGCTGGGGTTAGGGTTCCGGTTTAATGCAAAAGGAAGGGAATGAGTATCCCTTCACTTTCTGCTTATTGCGCAGCTTTTAAAGCGGCTTCGTAGTCCGGTTCGTGAGAAATGTTTTCTACCAGCTGGGTATAGTTTACCTTTCCATTCTCATCTACCACGATGACTGCACGGGCCATCAAGCCTTCCAGAGGTCCGTCGGCCAGCCGGAGACCATAGTGCGCGACAAAATCATGGCTACGGAATACGGACAGCGGAATGACATTGTCCAGCCCTTCGGTAGAACAGAAGCGTGATTGTGCGAAGGGCAAATCCATGGACAGGCATAACACGACCGTGTTTTCAAGTCCTGCGGCCCGGGCATTGAACTGCCGTACCGACAAGGCACATGTCGGCGTATCCAGACTGGGGAAGATGTTCAGTATCACTTTCTTTCCTTTGAAATCGGATAAACTTACTTCTTTCATCTTTGCATTGACAGCACGGAAATCGGGCGCTTCTTGTCCCACCTGAATCATTGGTCCTGAGGTATGTGCTTCTACTCCGCGGCAAATCACGGTTTCACCTTGCAGGTCACTGGCTTGTGCTCCTGCGGCGGCACGAACCGGCATCAGTCCCATCATCCATATTGCCGCCATCCACAAAATTGTACTGATTTTTTTCATGTTAAAATAGTAAGGGGTTAGGGCGCTAAAGATACGGATATTTTTCTATTCTGCCATACTTGCATGCCTTACCTTTGCTAAAATGTTCTGTTCTCTTTCGCAAATTGTCAATATCTTTTCTAAGTTTCCAGTGCGAAACTGTATGTTTTTCATGGGGAAAACGTTCGTTTTTGCGGTGAGAAACCTATGTTTTATGGTGGAGAAACATACAAGTCGCTTTTTCTTATTACATTTTATTCCATTGTTTTTTGATTTTTTCTGTGGGCAGTCGGGGGACAGTTACATGTTGGAAAAACTGCTGCTGAAATGCGATAATAGTATTTATGCCCATGAAATCACATTCGGAAGATTACAGCAAACTTTCAGTGTCCGAAACGTAGAAAGAAGTTTATTAGGAGGTAAGAAAAACTGATTTATAGTAGTTTGGAAGAGAGCAGAATTACGATAGTCTGCACAATGTACAAGGCAATACGCAGCAGCAATGGATATTTCAGCATCAATATGGAATGAGAATCTGTTATTTCAATAAGGACATCCGGTATTCTTTTGTGGTCATTCCTACATTCTTTCTGAAAAATTTGCAGAAGAAAGAGGCATTAGGGAAATTTAGCTCATACGAGATTTGTTCGGTTGTCATATCCGTGGTCTGTAGTAATATTTTAGCTTCAAGTATCGTGTAATGGTCAATCCATTCTCTGGGGGTATGTCCGCTGGTTCTCTTGATGACATCGCATAAATACTTAGCCGAAATATATAAGTTACGGGCGTAGAAATCCAACTTCTCTCTTTCTTTGAAGTGTTTGATTGTTAATTGGATGAATTGTCTGAAAATCTCTTCATTCCTATTGTGCCTATTCATGTCTTTTTCCGTAATGAAGATACTTGTAATGTAACAGATGAAGGCTTGTAGAATGGATCGGATAATCTTGTTTTGAAAAGGATATGCGTGCTTGTAGCTTAACTGTAACTCAAAAAAGTTGTAGTAATTCTGTATCATGCTACATTCTTTGATTGACAAATTCATGCATGGATATTTCTGTATATACAGGAAAAGCGGCAATGTTTCATCCACTTTCTCCAGTGTATCTTCCAGGAAATTCTGTGATACAATCAGCAGCATACCTTTTATGTCTTTCGATATCTTTTTATACTGGATAATATCATTTGAAAGGGTAATAATCAGCTTGCCGGGATTGATCTGATGCTCTACTCCATTAATCTCAATGATCATTTCGCCTGAAAAACAGATTCCGACAGTTGCGGCATTTATTCTTATAGGACGGCTTGTGGTAGAGATGTTGAGCTTGTCTAGTCTGTCGATAATGATAAAATTATCGTCTATGCACGATACCTCTCCATTAATAATCTGATTGATTGATGTGGTTAGTTTACTTGTCTTATCCATCGTTTTTTTTGCAAAGTTATTCGTTATTGTCTAATTCTCAATACCAAATGGAATTACTGAACGTCTTTTCTGAATAAAAGAACATTTACTGATACTTTGCGGATTTTAGAACATCATACCGGAATAAACGGTCGTATGGTATTCAGTTTTTATCGAGAACTTTGCAGCGAATCAAAAATATGTCTTATGTCAAAATCAATACTTAGTGTAATTGCATTAGCTGTAATAGCTGCAATGAGTTCATGCAAGGAGCCGGAAACTGAAGTACAACGTGTTCCTTTGGTAAAAACAATAGCTGTAAAAGCCAATGGGCTGAGTGAACGTCGTGATTATCCGGGAATTATCAAGCCGCAGGATGAACTGTCAATTGCTTTCAGGGTAAACGGGCAGATAAAATCTATATTGGATAAGTCAGGTATGGAGGTCAGAAAAGGTGAGTTGCTGGCAGCGTTAGACGCTCATGATTATGAGGTGAATCTGGATGCAGCTCTGGCTGCGTACAAGCAGTCGAACAACGAGTTTGAACGTATCAAACAGCTGTATGAATCTAAGACTATTTCTCCGAATGATTTTGAAAAGGCTGAAGCAGCACACCGGGTTGCATCTTCGAAATATCAGGCGGCTAAAGATGCATCTGGGTATACTCGTATTCAGGCTCCGTTTGACGGTTACGTACAAAACGTGTATCATGAAAGAGGGGAAATCGTTCAGGCTGGTATGCCCGTCATGTCATATATTTCAAAAAATGCATTGAAGGTAGAAGTGTTTTTGCCATTCTGTGATTATGAAAGAATGGAGAATCTTACAGAAAGCCAGATGGAGGTAAACGGAAAGTCGGTTCCTTTGAAACTTGGCAGCATCAGTCGTCAGGCCAATGCGGCACAGCTTTATAAGGCTGAGTTTCACATACAGCCGGGAGAGGCTGACGATATGGTGATAGCAGGAAAAAATTGTCAGGTCAGACTTACCTTTTCTGCTTCAAGCGAAGAGAATATAGTAAGGATACCGCTGTCGGCTATTATGAGTGTGAATAATGAGGCTTTTGTGTGGGTACTGGAAAATCAGAACATCACAACGAAGGCAAGCGTTAAGATACGGAATATAGACCATGATGAAGCGGTGGTTTCAGGACTTAAAGCCGGGCAACAAGTGGTGACGAGTGGTATTCATGTGATAAAGGAAGGAGATACTGTAAAAATCATGCCTGCTCAGTCTAAAACAAATATAGGAGGGATGTTATGAGAAGTATTTCTGAATATGCATTGACGAATAAGGCGCTGATCAAGTTTTTTATAGCCTTATTAATAGTAGGAGGTGTATGGGGATTTTATTCCATGAGCAAGATGGAGGATCCTGAACTGATGGTAAAACAAGCGCTTGTAATGACGGTGTATCCGGGAGCTGATGCCCATAAGGTTGAATTGGAGGTGTCTGACAAATTGGAAAAGGCCATTCGTCAAATGGGAGATATTGATTATATAGAGTCGAAATCAATGAATGACCTTTCGCTGATAAAAGTTATACTGAAGACTACAGTTCCAAGTAAGGAACTGGAACAGAAATGGGACTTGCTAAGAAAGAAAATTGTGGATTGTACTTCCCAATTGCCTTCCGGAGCGTCCGTTCCCCAAGTCTTGGATGATTTTAGTGCGGTTTACGGTATGTTTTACACCGTTACAGCCGATGGCTTTTCTGAGCGTGACATGCTGCATTATTCCCAATTCATACAGCGTGAGTTGATTAATCTGGAAGGGATACGTAACGTACAGCTTTATGGTACAGCTACTCCAACTGTAGAAATTGTCATTGATAAGGATAAAATGGCTCGTTTGGGCATCTTGCCTACTGAAATTATTACGACTCTTCAGGATCAGGATAAAACAGTTTATGCGGGCTATTTTGATAGCGGTGATGAAAGAATGCGTGTGAATGTGTCTGACACGTTTCATTCTTTAGATGAAATACGTAACCTGATGATTCAAGGACATGAATCGGACATGTTTCGTTTGAAAGATATAGCCGAGGTGAAAGAAGCGTATGAAAATCCGCAGCGCAATAAAATTGTCTATGACGGACAGACGGCCTGTGGTATAGCTATAGCCATGGAATCGGGGTATGACATTCTGAAAGTAGGTGAGATCGTTACCGCGCGTTTGGAAGAACTACAGGATGAACTTCCTGCAGGTTTCCAATTTCATAAGGTTTTTTATCAGCCTGAGCGTGTGGACGATGCAATTAATAACTTTATCATAAACCTGATTGAGTCTGTGGTCATTGTCATCGTGATTCTGATGATTACAATGGGATTCCGAAGCGGAGTGATTATCGGTACAGGACTTGTGATTACAGTTTTAGGTTCTTTTGTGGGACTTTACTATTTTGACGGTACTATTCAAAGAGTTTCCTTAGGTGCATTTATCATTGCCATGGGGATGCTGGTGGACAATGCGATAGTGGTGGTAGACGGTATCCTTGTCGATAGTAAAAGAGGGATGAAGAGACCGGAGTCATTGGTGCATACTGCCAATATCACAGCTCGTCCGCTTCTTGGAGCCACTTTGATTGCCATCATTGCCTTCATGCCTATCTCATTGTCTCCCGATATGGCCGGTGAATATGCACGTGACCTGTTTGTCGTATTGGCCGTATCTTTGCTGTTAAGTTGGGTACTGGCACTTGTGCATGTGCCGATACATGCAAACGGCTACCTGAAGCTTGACAATAAAGTTTCTTCTGACGAAGTGTTCAATTCGCCGTTGTATCGCAAATTCCGCAGTATGCTGATGGTATTTCTCAGGCACCGTTTTATCACGCTGGCATGCGTAGTCGTATTGCTGCTCGTCAGTATGGCATGTTTCCAACTGTTGCCGCAAACTTTCTTTCCAGATCTGACTTACAATCAGATTTACATGGAATATAAGTTGCCCGAAGGTTCTCGCATTGAAAAAGTGGAAAAGGATCTGACAGAAATAACGGATTTCTTGAAATCTCAGAAAGAAGTAACTCACGTAACCATGTCGTTAGGTGGAACGCCTGCACGTTATAACCTTGTACGCTCGGTAGCCGATCCGAGTCTCCGTTACGGTGAGCTGATTATTGATTTCAAAGACAATAAGGATATCGATGTCTGCATGAAAAAATGGCAAGCCTATCTCAATAGTCGTTATCCCGATTCATTTATCCGTTTGAAGAAATATAATATCATGTATATGGAGTTCCCGGTTGAACTGCTTATATCAGGTCCTGATCCGCAAGTCCTGAAAAACTTAAGAGACTCCATACAAGACATTATGCGTAGAGAACCTTCTGCAACATTGGTTACAGACAACTGGGATGATCCTGTGCTCGATGTGAACATAAACTATAACCAGCAGTTGGGCCGGAGAGCCGGATTGAGCCGGACCGATGCAGGTATGTCTTTGTTGTCGGCTACCGACGGAATTCCGGTGGGACGTTTCTATGATGGTAATATCTCACAGAAGATATTGCTTAAGACATCCGGCTATAATCAGCTTGACAATGTTCAGTTATGGAATGTGATGCCCGACGTCAACACGCTTACCAACGAATCGCGGGTGAAAAACGTGCTGATGAGTGGTGGAGACAAGAGAGACCTTATTACCGGTCTTACTTATGCCAAACCAGTGAATTCAGTAACCGATAGTCTGAGTTATGTGTGGAAAGATCCTGTAGTATATCGTTACAATGCACAGCGTGCCATTATGGTGCAATGCAATAATGCATCAGGATATACTGCTGAAAATACACGGCAGGCACTGGAAAAGAAAATCAAGGAGCAGATACATTTTCCTACAGGCTATACCATGAAATGGTTGGGTGAATACAAGGCAAGTACGGACTCAAACAAATATCTGTTCATGAATTTTCCGATAGCTATCATCATGATGTTTGGCATTCTGATTTATTTGTTCCGTGATTTCAAGAAGCCCATCATTATATTCTTGTGTCTACCTTTAGCTTATATCGGTATTGTGCTTGGCATCTTGGTCAGCGGAAAGCCGTTCAGTTTTGTAGCTATTGTCGGAGCATTGGGACTTATCGGTATGATGATAAAGAATGGGGTAGTACTCATTGATGAAATTACGGCACAGATGAATGCTGGTGCAAGACCGGTAGATGCACTTCTTGCTGCATCTTCCTCTCGACTTCGACCGGTAATGATGGCATCCGGCACCACTATCTTAGGTATGATACCGCTTACTTCCGATGCCATGTTCGGGCCTATGGCCGTAGCGATTATGGGAGGTCTGCTTGTGGGTACCATCATTACGTTGATGATTATACCTGTATTTTATGCATTGTTCTTTAAAATAAAATGTGATTAAATATGAAAAAGATTATAATAGCCAGCCTATTTTCTTTAGGCTTTCTTTCGGGGTATTCCCAACAATTGCTGACATTGGAAGAGTGCTGTAACATTGCTGTTGAAAATAATAAACAAGGAAAACTTTCTGATTTCTCGATACAAAAAGCCCAGCTACAGGTCAAGAATATGAATAGTAATTTTTTGCCCAAGCTGTCGGCTGTGGGTGGTTATCTTTATGCGGATAAAGATTTTGGTGCAGAACTGATGCCGTCTGTAGCTGCCGAACTAAACTTGAACAACACCTATACGGGTGGAGTTCAGATAGAGCAGCCATTGTTTTTAGGTGGAAAGCTTATTGCAGCGAAGAAGATGGCTCAAAGTGGATTGTCGATAGCCGGATTGAATAAGGATAAAACAGATTCAGACATTCGTTTTGAGACGGAAAAGGCTTACTGGAATGTGATAAAGGCAAAAGAATTACAGAAGGTATCAGAGAAGTATCTTCAAACCGTAGATGAACTGTATCGGACAGTGGAGAGTTACCATCGTACAGGTATGGCTTCTCAGAATGAAGTATTGAAGGTAAAAGTAAAGGTTAATGAGGCTAAATTATCACAGAAACGCAGCGAGAATGCCGTTCGCCTGGCCAAAATGAGTCTTTGTCACCTGATGGGAATACCTTTGGATAAGAATGTGGACGTGGTGAATGGTTTATCCAATATGTCTCAGTCTTTCAGCAGAAATATTCTATCTATAGAGAACAGGTTTGAATATAAGATTATTTCAGAGAATATTCGTTTGAAGACTCAGGAGATAAAATCGGTAAGAAGTGATTTCCTTCCTCGTGTAGGCTTGGTGGCAGGATACAATTACATGAATGGAGTGAAATTGAATGGTACGAAATTAATTTCTGATGACGTATTTGCTGTGATGCTTTCGGTCAAAATACCTTTGTTCCATTGGGGAGAAGGACTTCGCAAAATCAAATCTGCTAAAATTGAGCAACAGATGGCGGTGGTACAAAGAGATGAGCTTGCTGAAAAAATACAATTGGAAGTCTTACAGGCCGTAAATCTGCTGGACGAATCCGAATTGGAAGTAAAACTTACAGAATCTGCGTTTAATGAAGCCACAGAAAGTCTTCGTGAAAGTAAAAAGAATTATGAAACAGGAATGGAAACGCTGGTCAATTATATGGATACTCAGTCTGCCTGGCAAAAAGCCTGGGCAGAGTGTATCTCTGCACAAATTGATTATCAGATAGCAAAAGCCAGCTATTTGAAAACGTCTGGCCTAAGGTAAGCTATTCGGAATTGATAAAGATTTGATTTTAGAAAGAGGCATTTTCAAAAATTTTGTATAAATGGGAAATACAGGGTTCCAAAAGAGTTTTGTTTTTTCATTTATACAAAATTTTATAGTACCGTAATCTACAACGTTGACTCCCTGTATACCGTTTCTGCATCCAGTACAATTGTTTTATTGGTCATTGCAGGATTCTCCAGCTTCTCGATGATGATTTTTGAGGCCGTTTCAGCCATTAATTCCACGGGCTGTTCTACCGCTGTTATGGTGGGGTAGACCAACTTGCTTAATTCTGTCCCCGACATACAGGCAATGGACACATCCTGAGGTATCTTGATTCCGGTAGCCTGAAGGTAATTCTTGGCTCCCAGTGCAGACATTTCTGTAAAACAAAAGATGGCATCGAAAGGAATATTTTTTTCTACTAACATTCTTACGGCATTTTCTCCGCTGTTGAAGTCTACTCCAGCTTCTACTAAATACTCCTCTTTGAAAGGTATATTGAACTTGCTAAGGGCATCCTTGTATCCTTTAATACGTTCAAATGTATTTTGTATATAGGAAGGTCCTGTAAGGTGAATTATTTTTGTTTTCCCCTTTCTTATCAGATGCTCCACCATAAAGAAAGACTTGATGTAGTCGTCAATTTTTATTTGTGAGGCGTCCATCTCGGCAATTGTTCGGTCAAAAAGAACGATAGGTATTCCTTTGCGGATGATTCTGCGATACTCATTCAGGTTTACCTGATCATGACAAATGCTCAGGAGTATACCGTCCACTCTGTAGTATCATTGTAAAATAAGCTACTTGAAAGAGGAGAATCCTTTGTTTGTAACTGTAGTTCATAAAAACACCCCAAAAGTTTTGTTTCTAACTTTTGGGGTGCAGTTTGTTTCAAATTGGATTAGCGTTTATTTAATCATTTTCATAGACTCCTTCCCGTGGCAGAGGTTTGTCGAGGTTGGCTACACCTAAGGCGGTGATGGCAGTGACAGTTGCCGTATGCTCCAGGTATTCCGGGATGTTCTTGGTAAACAAATCACGTTCGGTATGCCAGATTTCCCCATAATTGAAATTATATCCTTTGACATCTTTTGTGGTAAATCCGTATGTGGGGACGCCATACGTGGCAAATACTTCTGAGTCGGTACCACCCGCCACCTTCGGTTGTTTACGGGGCGGACGCACGGTTACTTTAAACGGAATGTCTGCCCGAATCTTCTGGATGGGTTGGGTTATCTTGACGAAATCATCATACATCGCTTGCGAGACCGCTATTCCAACGGGAGGTTCCGGCCCTCCGTCACGGTTGAATACGTTGACAATCTTCGGCAACTCCTGTTGATGTTTCTTGCAATAGGCTTTCGAGCCTAACAGACCGAATTCTTCCCCGGCAAAGGCGATGAAGAGGATCGTTCTCTTGGGTTTGGCTCCGGATAATGCCAGCATACGGGCAGCTTCCATCATGGGGGCAATCCCTGTGCCACAGTCGATGCCGCCTGTACCCGTATCAAAGGCATCTAAGTGTCCGCAGACGATGACTTGCTCGTCCGGATATTTGCTGCCCCGTATCGATGCCACTACGTTGTGGTATTTAATCGGTCCGAGCTTGAAATGATTGCGGATATCGAACTCCAGCAGGAAGTCTTCCCGCCGTTCTTTTACCATCTGAGCAATGATGTCGAACTGATGCCGGTCGAGCTTGATGTCAGGAACTTCCGGCAGGTTGTCGAACGTCATGCTGTCAATCATCTTCCGGTCATAGAGCGCGCGGATGGGTACCTCTGATGACTGAATGAATCCTAAGGCACCGGCTTCAACCATCTCATGGTAGTAAAGCGCCGGGAATTCCTTATAAGGAATCATCTTGTTGTTTTCACCCTTCTCCCAGTTCCTTTTTCGGAGTTCGGCATTCTTCTGGTCGATTTCTTTATTCTCTTGTTTGATAGCCTGACGGATAGAATCAGCCTGTGCCGTCCGGTCGATTGGCCAGCCGTTGTTTGTGCCGGAAATCAGTACCCAGGCTCCTTTTAATTTGAGTTTGATGCGTTCGAATTCCTGATCGGTTCGGGGCTCCATCAAAACGTGGCCGCGCTGTACCCCTTTCGTTCCGGAAGTATAAGAAGGAGTCGCGAAATGGAGGGTCATTCCATGGTCGTGGCTCAACAGCTTTCCAAACCAAGGCCCGCGGTTAAAACCGACAGAGAGTTCACCGGCTTCCTCCAGTTGAGCGTCCAGTCCCCACTTTTTGTATTCGTGTACCATCCATTCGGCCGCATTCTCATACGCATCCGATCCGATGGGGCGTCCGCCAAAACGGTTGGTCAGTATATCCAGCTGGTGTGTAGCCTGATTATCCTGGTGTCCGATTTCAATAATCTTCTCAACAACGGCTTTCTGAGCGAAGAAAGGTTGTGTTCCTAATGACAAAAATAGAGTGCAGCAAAATAGTAGCTTTTTCATGTGTCAAAGAATTGAATGTTTTTGGTTGCAAAAGAAACGATAAAGCGGGTAAAATCAAAATAAAGAGTAAGCTTTTCTTTAAAGAATCTTTATGACTTCGGCATTTCCGGTTCTGTAAATACCGGTTTGTGTGTTTTTCGGTTGTCACCGGATAAATAGAAAAAGTCCCGTAAAACGTTGATTTTACAGGACTTGTCTTTATTTTAGCGGAGAGGGAGACTCTCGAACCTACATATTCAAGAAATATCATAAAATTGCAAACTATTGATAATCACTCACTATTTGGAGTGTATAGTAAATCTAAATCTTTCTGAATATCTTTTACTATTCCAAATATTGGGTGTATATTTGGGTGTAGAATTTCAAACGCACCCTATTATGAATATCAAACGAAACATCATTTTTGCATTGGAAAGCCGGAAAAAGAACGGTGTGCCAATCGTGGAGAATGTCCCCATCCGTATGCGCGTCATATACGCAAGCCAGCGTATTGAATTTACAACGGGTTACCGCATTGATGTAGCCAAGTGGGATGCTGACAAGCAGCGAGTAAAGAACGGATGTACCAACAAATTAAAGCAAAGTGCATCCGAAATCAATGCCGATCTCCTGAAATACTATACCGAAATTCAAAACGTATTCAAAGAATTTGAGGTACAGGAAACTATGCCCACTACTCAACAATTAAAGGACGCATTCAACCTGCGGATGAAAGATACAAGTGAAGACCAGGAAGACGTAAAGATAAGTTTTTGGGAGGTATTCGATGAGTTCGTTAAGGAATGTGGCAATCAGAATAACTGGACTGAATCCACATACGAAAAGTTTGCAGCCGTAAAAAATCACCTTAAAGAGTTCAAGGAAGACGTAACCTTTGAGTATTTCGATGAGTTCGGACTGAACGAGTATGTCAATTTCCTACGTGACAAGAAAGACATGAGGAACAGCACCATTGGCAAGCAAATGGGATTCCTCAAATGGTTTTTACGGTGGAGTTTCAAAAAGGGATATAACCAGAATATCGTATACGACACATTCAAACCTAAACTGAAAACCACTTCCAAGAAGGTAATCTTTCTTACATGGGATGAGCTGAACAAACTTAAAGATTATCAAATACCGAAAGACAAGCAATATCTGGAACGTGTCCGGGATGTTTTTCTGTTCTGTTGCTTTACCAGTCTGCGTTATTCAGATGTTCGTAACCTAAAACGAAGTGATGTCAAGTCCGACCACATAGAAGTTACCACCGTTAAAACGGCAGACAGTCTGAGTATTGAACTGAACAAGTACAGTAAAGCCATACTTGAAAAATACAAGGACATTCATTTTGAAAATCACATGGCACTGCCAGTCATCAGCAATCAGAAGATGAATGATTATCTGAAAGAACTGGGAGAACTGGCAGAAATTAACGAACCTATACGTGAAACCTACTATAAAGGGAATGAGCGTATAGATGAAGTCACCCCGAAATACGCATTGCTCAGCACACATGCAGGAAGAAGAACATTCATCTGTAATGCGCTGGCTCTCGGTATTCCAGCACAGGTTGTAATGAAATGGACGGGACACAGCGATTACAAGGCAATGAAACCGTACATTGACATAGCCGATGATATTAAGGCTAATGCAATGAACAGGTTCAACCAACTATAAAAGTATCAGTCAGTTTCACAGATTATCATTTATTAAAGTTATCTTTGTTAAGTAATAGTTAGTGATATGGAGAATAACAACGAACATAATATAAAGAAAGGTCATTTTGATGCCTTTGTCCATGCTGTCGGTTCGGAAATAGAACAGGCACAAGTCCGGTTGATTACCGCTGCCAATGCGCAGATGTTGTTCCATTACTGGAAAATGGGTAATTATATACTGTACCACCAACACCTGCATGGCTGGGGTGGTAAAATTATCAAGAAGTTGGCACAGGCAATCCGATTCAATTACCCGGAAAAGAAAGGATATTCGGAGCGTAATCTTACTTATATGTGCCAGTTTGCCCGTTTATATCCGTTAAATGTACTTCGTAGTTTTATTGAAACAGATTCAATACTGTCTGTCCCCAATATTCAAAACATTACTAATGAAGTCCTTAAACTCAACAGCGGGCAATTTACGCAGGAGCTTACTGCGCAAATACAATCAGCTGATAATCAATCTTTAGAAATTACGCAGGAGGTTCCTGCGCAATTTCAGAATGTAGCAAAAACAGTAGCAACCATCTATAAAATAAAAATAGAGGATATAGAAGATTTATTCTTGGCGTCACCGATTGCAAGAATAAATTGGGCAAGCCATATGGTCATACTCAATAATCCGCTACCATTGGGCGTAAGGTATTGGTATATGAAACAATCTGTAGAAATGGGTTGGAGCAGTAATGTGCTGAAAATGCAGATTGAAAGTAATCTGTATGACAGACAAATCAAGAGTAACAAGGTAAACAACTTCACTGCCACACTCCCGGCACCTCAAAGCGATCTTGCCAATTATCTGTTAAAAGACCCGTATATCTTTGACTTGGCAGGAGCAAAGGAAAAGGCTGACGAAAGGGATATAGAAGAACAGTTGGTAAAGCATGTAACCCGTTACTTGCTGGAAATGGGTAACGGCTTTGCTTTTGTTGCCAGACAAAAACATTTCCAGATTGGGGACAGTGACTTTTTCGCCGACCTGATTCTATATAATATCAAGCTCCACGCCTATGTCGTCGTGGAATTGAAAGCAACGCCATTCAAACCGGAATATGCAGGGCAGTTAAATTTCTATATCAATGTTGTAGATGATAAACTGAGGGGAGAAAATGATAACAAGACCATCGGTCTTTTGCTGTGCAGGGGTAAGGATGAGGTGGTGGCACAATATGCCTTGGCTGGATATGACCAGCCGATAGGTATCAGCGACTATCAATTGAGCAAGGCAGTACCCGAAAATCTGAAATCTGCCCTACCGAGTATAGAAGAAGTGGAAGAAGAACTGACCTTATTCCTTGACAAGGACAAGAACCCATAATATAAAGTATATGGCAGGAAAGATACAGACAATGATTCCCCAATATGGAGAACTCAACAGAATATACAGAGACTATATAGATAATTACGCTTTTTCTTTTAACAGGCAGAAATTCATATCGGATTTCTATCAGGAGTATAATGACATGAAAGCTTTTGAAGCCGCCATCCTTGAGCTGGTGCTTGACAGGCAAAAAGAGCATACACCTTGATACTCAACAGTCTGAAAACTGAAATAGAGAAGAGCATACAGGCTTATGAGACACGTCCGTTAAGTGACAGAGCCATAGAACGTGCTTGCCATCAGCACATGGAAAGGTATTCTCAGGAAATTGAAGCCCAACTGGATGTTACAAGAAGTCTGAGCAAACCGCTGAATGAAGCCAACAACAGGTATGATTCCATTGGTTACAGGGAGCATACAGCCGAAGAGGAAAAACAAGCAGAGAAAGAATATGAACGCTGCAAGGCTGAATATGACAGGGAAAAAGCCAAACTGAACAAACTCTATGATCAGCAAAAGGCTGCAAGAACAGAGGCATTCCAATACATGAAGAACTGTTGTGCGGACATATACCGTCAAAGCTGCCTTTTTCTGGATATATTAAAGAAATACATTCCCGACGAGAAGCAAGAGAATGAACCAAGTGAACCAATCAGTCAGCAGGAAACGACAGAAGAGCAACAGGAATATTTCAGCATGAAATTACTTTCGCTCATTCATGAGGTGTGCATAGGAGAACAGTTCGAAGAAATTTCCGCACTGGATTTCTATGCCAATATGAATCTTCACCCCTGCAACTGTAAGCTGAAAATAAAACCGAGAGAGAAAATACGTGTATGCTATCTGATATTCCTGATGAGCGAGAAACTCTCCAAACAGGACAGGGACAAATGGAAAGACAGAATACTGAAACTGCTGGATATTGACGACAGCTACTACAAATCCAAGTACAAGGAGCCTGTTTCAGATTTCCCCAGTGACAGCAACCAAAATTTCGCCAAGGAAATGGAACATATATTCAGATAATCCGTGATATATCCTGATACTTTACGAAAGTTCCACTTTTACCACTCAAAATAATTTTTGAGTGGTATTTTTATTTTCTGATATTCAATAAGATACAATGATATTCAGTTTGTACCGTCCCCATCCTTACCACTCATAACCCTACCTAATTTTGCATCGTTCGAGAACAGAAATAACAGCCAGTGCGCAGGGCTGATTGTTTAACGACTAAATAGATTGGACGATGACAAATATCCAAGAATTATTATCAAAACCCGTCTGGCAGATGACAGGCGAAGAATTCATATTCCTGAGTAAGCACGCTTCAGGTCAGACCGAAGCATTGCCGCAACCCGTTACAGACACGGAAAAGAAGTATGTGTACGGAATACTCGGTATAGCCAAACTGTTCGGGTGCAGTCTGCCCACAGCCAACCGCATAAAGAAAAGCGGTAAGATAGACAAGGCGATTACCCAGATAGGGCGCAAGATTATCGTAGATGCGGAATTGGCTCTTGAGCTTGCCGGGAAGAAAACAGGAGGACGGAAATAATGGGAGGTATGCTTATGGACTATATGAAAGAAATAAAGGAGATTTCGGCAGAACAGGCAATAATCCTTTGGCAAGCTTCACGCCTGAGCCTGTCGAAAATCTACGAAAAAGCACCTGAGATTCTAAAAGTGCAAGGTTCGGTCATTGGTACACTGGGCAATTTCAGTGCATCCATCGGCAAAGCCAAGAGTAAAAAGACTTTCAATGTATCGGCTATCGTAGCCGCCGCATTGAAAAACGGTACGGTACTGCGGTATGTTGCGGAACTACCGGAAGAAAAAAGAAAGATTCTTTATGTGGACACAGAACAAAGTCATTATCACTGTCTGAAAGTCATGAAACGTATTTTACGGCTGGCCGGTCTTCCTGATGACAAGGACAATGAACATCTGGAGTTTCTTGCTTTGAGGAAATACACGCCCGAACAGCGTATCAGGATTGTCGAACAGGCTATCTATAATACACCGGACATAGGGCTTGTAATCATAGACGGCATCCGCGATATGGTATATGACATCAACAGTCCGGGAGAATCGACACGCATCATATCCAAACTGATGCAGTGGACGGATGACAGGCAGATACACATCCATACGATACTCCACCAGAACAAAGGCGATGAAAATGCAAGAGGGCATATCGGTACGGAGCTGAACAACAAGGCGGAAACCGTTCTTCTCGTGGAAAAGGACAAGAGCAACGGGGATATAAGCAATGTTTCGGCCATGCACATACGTGCAATGGATTTCGAGCCTTTCGCTTTCCGTATCAACGACAATGCATTGCCTGAACTCATAGAGGGGTACAGACCCGAAGCGAAGAAACCGGGAAGACCGGAAGAGGAAAAGTTCGACCCTTACAGGCATATTACCGAACAACAGTACCGTATAGCACTGGAAGCGGCTTTCGGACTGAAAGAGGAATACGGCTACAAGGATCTGGAAACCGCCTTAATCAAGTCTTATATGTCAGTAGATGTAAAACTGAACCATCAAAAGGCGGTATCACTTATCACCATGCTCCGGAACAAACGGATGATAGTACAGGAGAACGGCAGGAAATACACGTTCAAGCCGGACTTTCACTATTAGACCGTCTAACCTGTAATCACTTCACTTTATTCGGCAGGTCTATATATTAAGGATAAAGCGAAGCGGTTGCGGGGTATGGTAAACCGCTTCACTTTATTACCGTATTCTATATATACGAAAATAAAGTGAAGTGATTATACAGACCGTACTTCATAAAAAGGTACGGGCGAAAAGAGAAATAAATATTCCAACCATTATTCAAACACTCATCTTATTATGGATATACAGACAGCAAAACAAATCAGGATAGCGGATTTTCTGTACAGTTTGGGCTATTCTCCCGTCAAACAGCAAGGTATCAACCTGTGGTACAAATCCCCGTTACGGAAAGAGACAGAGCCCTCGTTCAAAATAAACACCGAACGCAACCAATGGTATGATTTTGCCATTGGCAAGGGTGGAAATATCATCGCATTGGCAGAGGAACTCTACTGTTCCGACTATGTGCCTTATCTTCTACAGAAAATCGAAGAACAGATACCACACATACGTCCCGTGTCTTTCTCTTTTGGCAAGCAATCATTTTCCGAACCGAGTTTTCAGCAATTGGACATTGTACAGCTGGCTTCTCCTGCCCTGCTTGCCTATCTACAGGAAAGAGGGATAAACACGGCACTGGCGAAAAGAGAATGTAAGGAAGCCCGTTTCACCCACAACGGCAAACGGTATTTCGCCATTGCCTTTCCGAACATATCGGGTGGATATGAAATCCGCAACCGATATTTCAAGGGATGTATCGCACCGAAAGAAATATCCCATATCAGACAGTCAAGAAAGCCAAGGAGTGCATGTTACGTTTTTGAGGGATTTATGGATTACCTTTCCTTTCTTACCTTAAGGCTGGAAAGCTGTCCGCAATCACCCGACTTCGACAGACAGGATTACATAGTTCTTAATTCCGTAGCCAATGTTCCCAAGGCACTCTATCCGTTGGGAAGCTATGAGCGCATCCACTGTTTCTTTGACAATGACCGTGCAGGAATGGAAGCAATACAGCAAATCCGAAAGGAGTATGATGCTACTCGGTATATACGTGATGCCTCGCAAATCTACAGTGGATGTAAAGATTTGAACGAATATTTACAGAAACGAATAGCCGATAGGAAAGAGCAAACGCAATCTGTCAAAAAGAGGAATGATACGCTATCCAAGAAACCGAAAGGCTTCCGGTTATAGCCCACTATAACTACACGCTTCGCTTACGTAGTTGTGGGCTCTCCCG
>ENA-OPMV01000103-OPMV01000103.1-human-gut-metagenome-genome-assembly--contig:-NODE-103-length-32160-cov-2.162934_pt1 | contig 32160 bp, 51 predicted proteins | sample MGYA00241531_ERZ501759 | MGnify/ENA primary metagenome ERZ501759 (study PRJEB25962, sample SAMEA2042555) | human gut metagenome | biome: human gut; feature: human-associated habitat; material: faeces...
CAGCCATTAAAGCGGCTGGCGGATCTACTGCTGGCGCGATTATTGGAGCGGCAGTTGGCGGAATAGTAACCGGCATACCTATGTTTGTAACTGGCGTTTATGATGCTGTCGAAAATGGCTTAAACACGTTAAACGGAATTTTGATTCCGCTTGGCTCGACAATGGCTGGCGCAGGCATTGGGGCAATTATCGGCTCTCTTGGAGGCCCGATTGGTACAGGCATCGGTGCGCTGATTGGTTTGATTGTTGGTGGCCTGACCGATGCCGGAATTGCGATTTATCAAAACTGGGACAAAATTACAGAATCTCTCGACAAGGCAAGCGAGAGCTTAAAAAACTGGTTTGTCAGCGTTGGCGAGTGGTGGAATGAAAAGTGGCAAGGGTTCAGCACTAATTTTCAAACTGCATGGGAAAGCTTGCCCGGGTTTATTCAGCATCCAATTCAGGCGCTTGACCAAGCGAGTGCAAGTTTAAAGCAGTGGTTTGTCGGCGTTGGCGAGTGGTGGAACCAGAAGTGGGCCGGATTCAAAGAAAACTGGGACAAGGCTTGGAACAGTTTGGTTGATACAATCAAAAATCTCCCCGCAAAATTTTGGGACTATGGCAAAAATATCGTTCAGGGCTTGATTGATGGTATCAACAAAGGCATTGAGAATGCAAAGAAAACTGTTGGTGGACTTGCAAAGGCTATTCTGGATAAGTTCACGACAGATACCGGCATCCACTCCCCTTCCAAAGTTTTTGAACAGTTTGGTATCTACATTAACCAAGGCCTTGCAAATGGTATCACTGGCGCTCTCAGTTACGTCAACGATGCTATGAATAAGCTCGTAGACGCCACCAAGCTCAAGGGCGAAGAAATGGCGAACTATGGCATTGACTGCGGCACAAGCTACGTCAACGGCATCATTTCCGGGCTAGACTCTAAGTGGGCCGAACTCGATAACAACCTCAAGACAAACTTCTTCGGTACGGTGCAAACTTTCATTCAGGCCGCACAGAGTGGCGACTGGAAAACAGTCGGCACTACCATTGCCGCTGGCATTTGGGGCGCTATGGGCGATGAGCAGCGTAAACGCGTCAAGTCCGTTGCAAGCGATTTGCTTGGCAGGCTGAGCAAAGAACTGAAAAGCCAAGCTTCTTCTCTGCTGAATACAGCCGCTACCATTGGCAAAAATCTGGTAAGCGCACTGACTCAGAACTTCGGAAAGGTTTCCTCTGAAACTCAGACGATGCTTTCTGGTATTACGCAGGCTTTCGGAAACGTGAAGTCTCCTCTCGCAACGGCTGCTAAAGCAATCAGCGCTGCGCTGTCTGGCGGCTTGCTCAGTTCTTTCCCGACAATTTTCGCTGGGTTTGCCGGGCTGGTAAGCACTATCGGAACCGCAGTGGCGGGAATGCTTTCTGCTGTGGGTGCCGCCCTTAGCGCTACGATTTTTGGCATTCCCGCTGGAATCGTAGCCCTTGCTGCTGCCGCTACCCTTGGTATTGCAATCGCTGGAATCGTATCGAAACTTGGCGGTAGCCATTCTACCGGTAGTTACAGCGATACATCTCAGTATGTTGGAAGCTCTAGCTACAATTCCTCGACATCCAGCTCTTCCTATAGTGGCACCTATTCTGCCGCAAGTGGGAACTCCGAAGAGATGAGAGATGCTGTGTACAACGGCTGCTACAACGCATTCCTCGACATCTGGCAACGGTATGGAGAGGAAATCTCTGATGGAAGAGATATAAGAGTGTACCTTGACGGCAAGCAGCTCACCGCTTCTGTTGAAAAGACCCAGAAAGAACGTGGTGTGTCTATTATGGGTACTGAAGTTTATTCCTATTAAGAAAGGATGGTTCAGATGGCCAATATTCCTGCACTGGTTACGGTGAATGGCGTAGAGCTACCGGAACCCTCCTCTTATGAGGGAACGACTAGCACTATCGTGGCCTCTGGCCGAAATGTTCAGGGCAAAGTTGTTGGTTCTGTCGTTCGGCATGATGTAGCAAAGGTCTCCATGTCATGGAACTACCTCACCGCGCGGCAGTGGGCCGACATCTTGAGCCTTTTTACCACGAATTTTTACTGCACTGTTAAATTCTATAACCAAGCCACAGCCGGTTATACCACCCGTCAGATGTATGTCTCCGACCGCACCGGCGGCATGTGGCGTAGAGGGCCGAAGACCGGTGGCGTGATGGGATGGACAGGGTGCAAACTTTCTCTTGTGGAGGTATGACACATGGTTGAAGTCTCCGATAAGTGGAAAGAAAAATTTAACGAAACCCTCGTCCCGGAATCTTTTGTAGAGATTACCTGTGGAATCACTGAGCCGGGTATCAACAAAAAAGCTACCATCGTCACGTCATCGGCAGCCCCGTTCTCCACCTTTCACAGTATTTCGCTTTCCAATAACGCTTCCATTTCGAGGTATTCCACAGGAGAGCTTAATCTCACTGTTCTTGACGGAAGTTGCGCCATTGTTCCTTCTTCCCCTCCGTATGGAACTACTGGTTTTTTGAGCGCCAAGATTTTTGACGATTCAAACCATCCTGTTATCCGGCTTGAGCTTCCGAGTGAGAGCAAGTCCTCGATTCCCGGCGTTTCAATTTGCTGGTCTACGGTATTTGAAGAATACGCTATAGATTTTTCGGTCAGCGCATATCTTGGGACTAACAGGTTAAAAACTGTGACCGTAAACGGAAACAAATCCGTCCGTTCTGATGTTGATGTAGAGCTTTCCGGGTTTGATGCCGTAGAGATTGAGGTACTGAAGTGGTGTCTCCCTAACCGCCGAGTAAGGGTCGAACAAGTGAAAATCGGAAGGTATCTGGTGTTCGACAAGACCAAAATCTTGTCCTATAGCCATTCTTCTGCAAGAGACCCTATCTCCGGGCAGCTTTCTCAGGAGTCGATTTCCTTTAGCCTCGATAACAGCGACCGTACATGGGACTCCGTAAACCCTCAAGGGATTTATAAGTACATCTATGAACGTCAGCCTGTTACTGTTCGTTATGGAATGGATGTTGACGGAAAGACCGAATGGGTAAGCGGAGGAATGTTCTTCCTGTCGGAGTGGAGCGTTCCTGCCAACAGCATTGAAGCGTCCTTTCAGGCGCGAGACGCTTTCCTATATCTGTCCAGCACGAAGTACACCGGAAGAAAATACGGCACGCTCTATGAGATGTGCTACGATGCACTGGAGCAGCTTGAAGCAGATGGCATCACGGCAGAAATCTCTGATGAACTGAAAGACTACTCTACGGACATCACGAGCGATGGGTCTTCTTATCACAACTCCGATATTTTGCAGCTTGCCGCTAATGCGGCCGGAATGGCTCTGTACCAGACTCGTGATGGCGTAATAAAGATTAACCGTGTGTACGGTTCTGTCGCCTCTGATTCGGTATTGGATATTCCGGTGCTAAACAATTATTCTTGGCCGGAAATCACCTTTGCTCAAAATATGCTCAACGTGGTGACTACCGCAGGTGGTGTTACCTACGCTTATCCCGAAAGCCCTTCGGGCAAAGGCGTGAGCCAGACTCTGAGCAATGTTATGCTCACAAAGGACATCCTTGCAAAATCCAGGAATGCCCTTACAGAGTCTTATGGAGTCCTTTCCAATCGTCGCAAAGCTTCTCTTACTTATCGGGCAAGCCCTATCGTTGACGCTCTTGATATGGTAAAGATTCACCACCAGTTCAATTACGACGCCGTTTTGCTGGTGACTAATGCAAAATACACCTTTAATGGGTGCTTCAAAGGCACTGTAGAGGGGTACATGATGGCAGATGCTCAGTCCTTGTCTCTTGACCATGTCAGCGAACAGCTTGACTGGGGTGATTCCGTTGTTCTTTCCGCTACCCTGTCCCCTGCTACCATTGATTCTCCCAAAATCAACTGGGCAGCTTCTCCCGAAGGAATTGTCTCCCTTCACGTTCTGACAAACGCAGAAGGAAAATCCACTTGTCAAGTCAAGTGGAACTCCCCGGGCAAGGCTGTTGTCACTGCCTTTGTAGGCAACGTCTCCGCGAAATGTTCTTTCATTACAACATCGTACAACCTGTTTGATGTTGCAGAGGGCGACACTGTTCTTATGGACGAGGGCGGCAATGTGGCCGAGTTTATCGTTGCAAAGCACGACTACGAAAGCGAGCTGAATGGAGCCGGACGAACTCTTCTGGTTCGAAAACATTACGCGGCTATCATGGCTTGGAATTCTACATGGTCTGCTTACGCCAGCAGCAGCGTAAGCAGCTGGCTCAACAACGACTACTTCAACTCGTTCAGTTATGCTCAAAAGCAAGCTATCAACAAGACAACCATTTACTATACCCCGGGCTTCTCCGATTCTTACTGTAGCTCTGGTAGCAGCAGGGTATCCACGATGGCCGAAAGTGTTTTCCTTCTTTCCAACCACGAGTTTGGATACGACACAGAAGGCTCTGATGCTCCGAATTGGACAACTAGCAGCCCGAGTTATAAGCACAACGAAGGCACTCCATTGCAGAATGCATCCAAAATCCTGAAAGCAATGCTTGCCTCCGACATAGAAGGTTCTGAGAGAGGGCGTTCCATCTGGACAAGAACTCCCTACCTGTACTCGCTTCAGATGCTCTATGATATTGCTGGCACAAGCTCAAGCGCAAACAAGTACTGGCGACCTCTGTTGGTCAGCAAACTTGTAGACGCATACGCTGTGTATGATTCTATGTTACAAGTGAATGCTAACGCAGAGACGATTTCTTACGCTACGAATGACGAAGGTCTTCGTAAGTATGACAATGTCGTTCACCCCGCATTTACCGTCCCGAAGTCTCTTTCCATTGACGCTGACGGCAAGCTGATTTTTTAAGAGGTAATTGTATGGCAAAGTGGATTACTGACCGAACGCAGGCAGATGTAGACCGGGTAAAAGAACTGACCGCAAAGGCAAGAAGCGGCACATGGACGGAGGAAGAACAGCAGGAGTGGGCCGCCGGTATGAAAGGAGCGCTCAGTTACACTGACTATGCACGAATCGAACAGGGCATGAAAGAGCTTGCTGACATTGTCGGAGTGAAACTTCCTATCGACCCGATTTCAGTCGTGACGGCGCTCAATACTTCCGGAGAAATCCCTGCGTGGGACACTTATCCCTCCAAGTCCGAGTTCTTCATGCCGCTGACGGCCAAGAAAGCGGGCCTGCCGCTCCGCTCGCTGGGATTCCGCGTCAAGGGTTATATGCCGGGCAAAATGCGCACCGTCCTGCGCAAGTACGGCACCGAGACCGCTCTGGTAGACAAGTCCATCGACCTTGTCAAAGGCTACAACGATGTAGTGCTGGACATGAGCAGCATCGTGCTGGAAAAGGGCGTCGAATACCAGCTCTATTTCGCCGCTGCCAACAACTTCTATCCGCCCTCTGTCGAGCCATCTTGGGTCGTAGCAAACGACTACATCGACATTGCACATGGTAGCGCCTACTATGGCGATGACGCCAAAATAATTTTTTCTGGAACAATCACTTTCACCGGAACGTCTACTCCCGAATGGGGGCCGAACAGCTATCTTACCACAGAGGACGCCAATCGTTGGATAGCCAGCGTGAAAGCCATCCGTTCAAAATGTAGCGGAACAAGCCTTACTCCGGATGTTCCGAAATCTCTTTCTATGAAATTCGGTGTGATAAATCAGGTCGAAAAGATACTTTATGACATCGAAAGTATAGCAAAAGATTATACGATTTACTGCTCCGAGCCAATTTGTGGAGGTGAACCTTACTATGCAGTTTATTGACCGAAAAGCAAAATACCCGGGCCGTTGGACTATGAAAAAGTCAGACGGCACGTCTGAGGTCGTCACACTGATTCGCAACGACGAGCCCATCGTGGAAGGCACTCCCATGAACGCCAATACTCTTAACGCATTGGCTGGCACTGATACTACCCTCACCATCTCCGGCATGGCTGCGGATGCGAAAGAAACGGGAGATAAGATCGGAAAACTAAAGGAAGATTTAGATGAAACTCTTCAATATATACCTACGGTCGAAAGAGTAGAAAAAGGATATTATAATGCAACTAACGGAGCATTTACAAGTATCGATGCGTTTAGAACAGTAAAAGTGCCTTGTAAAGCTGGTGATATGTTTAAAGTTACTGCCTATATTGGGGGCTCTTCTGCTATTGCTTTATGTGTATTCCTTGATGCTAGTGGAAAATATATTGATAGATATGGGTGGAGAGCAAATCAGAAATTTTCAGATGAAATCGTGACAGTGCCTAATAACGAAAATATTTCCTTTGCCTGTTTCCAAAACGGATATGCAGATAATATAGATTTTAGAGTCAGTAAATTTACCGCGAATGGAAAATATATACCAAAATGTAAAGGCAAGTATTTTTCTATTATGGGAGATAGTATAAGTACATTTAAAGGGTATATTCCTAGTGGCTATAACAATAGTTATAATGGTGTTTATGGTGGAGTAATTGTTGTAGAGGACACATGGTGGTATAAGACTATACTGGCTTTGCAAGGAAAACTTGGTGTATGTAACGCGGGAGGTTCTAGTACGGTTGCGGGAAACAGCAACTATAAAATGTCCAGTGATGCTAGAACAAATAGACTGGGTTTTCAGCTAAACGGTGTTTACACGCGACCGGATATAATCATTATCGAAGGTGGTATAAACGATTTTACAGAGTTCCCTGTTGGTACTTATGACTGCAAATCTCCTATCCCAACATATCCTTGTACTGACTTCAAGTCCGCATATGCCTGTATGCTCAATAAAATTAAAACGGAGTATCCATTAGCCGAAATTTACTGCTGCACTCTTTTTGTTGGCGGTAAAACCACATTCAGTTTTCCTATTACAAATAAATTTGGAGATAGTTTGGAAGATTACAATAACGCTATTCGAGACGTTGCCGCTTTGTTCGGCGCAAAAGTAATTGATTTTTCGACTTGTGGGTTGACGTATTATTCTAACAGCAAATATACAGCAAACAACGGACAACTATACGAGGACTTACACCCAAATGTTAACGGTATGTCTTTACTTGCCAATGAATGTATTAAAACAATCGAACCCGGTTGTAACGTTAGATTCAATTACGACTATAAATTGGACTAATTAAGAGGGCTTTATTCCACCTTAAAAACAAAAAGGAGTCTCAAAATGCTACACGCCATCCTCAACTTTCTCGCTTCCCTCTTCTCCTCCCTCTCCCGGGCGGCAGATGTCTCTACCTCTGACCCTGTGTCCACCGTGGACACCCAGAGCGCTGCTCCTCCCGGCTGGGAGGGCGCACCACCCTACCGCTACATCGACGTGAGTCGGTATCAGGGCAAAATCACCCTCGACGGCTGGCGCAAGGTCAAAGCGGCTGGCTACAAGGGCGTCATGCTCAAGACGGTGAGCACCAACCGCAAACTCTCCAAGCGGTCGGACGGCCTGTATATCGACCTGACCTTTGAGACCAACTACCGCAACGCCCGGGCTGCCGGGCTGGACGTGGGCGTTTACTACTACACCTACGCCACCAGCGAGGCGATGGCCGATGCAGAGCTTGCCCTGCTGCGGCAGGCGGTGTACGGCAAGGAGTTTTCTCTCCCCATCTGCGTGGACGTGGAGGAAAACAAGCTCAAGCAGCTGTCCACGCTTGACCTGTCCAACCTTACCGCTTACGCGCTGGAACAGGTGGAGCGGATGGGTTTTTACGCCCAACTGTACACCTACACCGGTTACAAGTACGAGCTGGACATGGCTCGGCTGTCCTCTCGGTGGGACGTCTGGCTTGCCGACTACACCGGCAAGACACCCAACGTGACGTTTAACTACAACGCTCACCAGCACACCAGTAAGGGCGCGGTGCCGGGCATCTCCGGCGACGTAGACCTCAACGTCACCACCCTCAACTATCCGAAAATCATCCGCAAGAAGGGCCTGACCCGTCTCCGGGAGGGCGCATGAGCGACGCGATCATCGTAGCACTCATCACTGGCAGCCTGAGCCTGATTGGCGTGCTTATCTCTAATAGCAGGGCCGCTCAAAACATGGACGCCAAGCTGGAAAAACAGCAGGCCATTACCGACACTAAGCTGGACGAGCTGACCCGGGAAGTCCGGACACACAACAATTTTGCCCAGCGCATCCCAGTGCTTGAAGAACAGATGAAGGTGGCAAACCACCGCATTGCAGACCTCGAAAAAGAGAGAGGAGAGTAATACATGGCAACAATCAATAACATTTTGGGCGTCATTCCCGCCCCTGTGGCCCTTGTGCTCATGCTGGGCGGCTTTATCTTTTACGCCCTGGGCTGCATCCGGCTGGGCTATGGCGCAGCGGTAAAGCCGCTGGTGCTCGACCTCATCGAGCGGGCAGAGCAGGAGATTCAGGGGACAAAGCGCGGCGCAGAGCGCAAGGCGTGGGTCGTCAAGATGCTCCGCGCCGCCCTGAGTGCCAGCAAATACGGCAGGCTCATCAGCTGGGCCATCACCGATGAGACCATCGGCACCGTGATTCAGTTTTTCTTTGACCGCGCAAAGGCGGCACTGAGTAAGGAGTAAGACCATGAGCAGCACTACATACCAGATTTACGCCAAAATCAAGCAAATCCAGCGTAAAGTAAGCGTAATTTGCACACTTTCAGCGCGAATTTCCCATTTTCAGCGCGAATTCACCGCTATGGTGCGCAACGCCGGACAGCTGCCGCAGCCTTTCTGGCTCGGTGCTGCCTGTGGCGGCGGCTCGTGTGGTGCTGCCCGCTGCGCTGCAAGGACTTGACCGACAGAGGATGACCGCCGCCATCAAAAACGCGCCGCTTGGGAGGGTAGACCGTAAGATAGCCTTACTGCGGTACGTTGAGCGGCTTTCGCTGCCGGACATTGCAGCACAGACCCATTACAGCCGGACGGCGATAGGCTACCGGCTGAAAGGCATTGACAAAATGCTGGATACGTTGTAAAATAATGCCAACGAAATCCACCCGGCCTCTCGAAGAAGCACAACAGGGTGGATATTTGAAAGGCTACGGCCTTTGTAGAGAGCGGCATTGTCTGCGGGCGGTTCCGCTCTTGATTTTAGACTTTGCCATTTCGGCGGCATAAAAAATCCCCCTGCTTTGTCGAAGCCCTGCGTGCCACGCTGGGTACTTGTAGGCAAAGTGGGGGATTTTTGCTTTATACACACTAGTTTTGTCGAAGCCATTGCCATATATTGGATGATGTGGTATCTTAGCATTGCACTCCAATGTGTGCATCCTTACAGTTAAGCGCTCATGCGGATTTTTCCGTGTGGGCGCTTTTCTTTTACCCTTGCAACTCTTCTACTGATACGTTGCAGGCCGCAGCAATTTTCTTGAGCGTGGTCATCCGGATAGGTTTCCTGGCTTCTGCGTGTTGGATGGTCGCGGTAGACAACCCGGTCTTCTCCGACAACGCACGAATGGTCAGACCGGCGCTTTCCCGCGCGGCTTTGATTTTTACGGCAGACACGCCGAGCGTTTTATAATCGGGCGACATATATCCGATTTGGAACATGCCCTGCTGCTGCAACGGCAATGCTTTGAGCGCAAAGCTGTTATCCACGTCCTCAAGGTCTACATCCTTCAGGACGTAAGCGCAGGCGTTGTCAAGCTCCGGGGTCATCTTGTGGAGCTTGTGCGCCAGCGTGATTTTCATCATCACGCCACGCACGGGAAACCTCGTAGCGTTGTCAAGGTCTGCCTGATTCACGCGGTCGGAGTTGCAGGCTTCATCCAGCAAGCGGTAGAGCTTTCCGAGATTTTTGATAGTGGTGTTTTCCATATTCGTTACCTCCGTTTTCTTTTACTATACTGATTATACCACAAAACTGCTACAAGTGATACAGGCATAGTCGCCAGACTTTGCCTTATTTTTTTGTTCGTTTTGTATCAGTTGTATCAGTTTATATTTGTCCTTCGTTGTACCTTCGTTGTCCTCCGCTTTTTGCCGTTGCGGTACACTAGGAGCACAAGGAGGGATGTATTATGAGCTATTATCCGACACCTGGAGTGCCCTACGTTCCGCAGCAGCCTGTCAATCCTTACGGCGGCATGGGTACAGTAGGGCTTGCCACTCCCCTACCGAACACGCAAATGCAACAGGCGCAACCGCAGCGTCCGCAGCCGATGAATGGGCAACAGCCTGTTCAGCAGTCGGCACAGGACGGCGGTTGGTTGCTTGGCAGACCTGTTTCCAGCAGGGAAGAATTTCTGGCGATACCGTCAGACCTGTACGGAAGATGGACATATTGCCCGGATTTGCGTAGTGGTGTCATCTACTGCAAACGTCTGAACCCAAACACTTGTGAATCTGACGTGTTAGAGTTTTACAGCCCGGAAGCGTGGAGGCAGATGCAAGCGCAACAGGCGCAGCAGACCGCTGCACCGACACAGCAGTATGTGCCTATTGAGCAGTACGGCGCCCTCGTCCATCGGCTGGATGAACTAGAAAAATGGCAGAAGAGCTTTTCGAAACCCGCTGCCACCGCTAAGAAAGGAGAATAAGCGATGTCCTCTCCGTTTGATATGATTACTCACAGCCCTATCATGCAGCTTGCAAATCTGGCTCGTGCAGGGCAAAACCCGATGGGTCTTATCCAGCAGTTGGGCGGGCAGAGCGCACCAATCATGCAAGGGCTGAACCTGATCCAGGGCAAAAACGAAGCGCAACTCAGGACGATGGCGCAGAACCTCGCCAAAGAGCGTGGCATCGACCTGAACCAACTGGCAAGCGTCCTGAACTTAACGCTTCCGAAGTGAGGAGGCTTTACAATGGATAATTTTGAAAACAGCCATTCCGAAAAAGATTTTGACATCAACAATCTGTGTGGCAATGACAAAATATGGGTTCCTTTAATGCTTGGCTTCATTTTCGGTGCTGCCAGCAAAAATTGGGATGACCCAAAAGACGAAAAAGACAACCCTCCAAGCTGACTTAACAATCCCAAAATAAGCATTCCTCTAAGCGAAACGCTTCTCAGTTTTGCGGACTTGACAAAAACCGCATTTGTTTGGCTTCGCCCATCGCATACGGCGGTGGGATAGCATAACGCAAAACTGAAAGGAGTTTTGTTATGGACGATTTTGCAACTGGCTATCTGGCTGGGCAGGACGGCGGCAATAACAACGGCGGATTCTTCGGCAATGAGGGTCTGTGGGCTGTTATTATCCTCGCTATCATCTTCGGCTGGGGCACAAACGGCTATGGCCGGAACGGCGGCGACAACGGCATGAACAGCTACATCCCCTATCTGGTCGGCACTGGCGCAACCGGGCAGGGCGGTAACGACACTCGTGCAGCTCTGTCTGAGGGCTTCTACCAGCAGGATACTTCCCGCTCTCTGGCTGGCATCCAGAGTGGTATCTGCTCTCTGGGCTATGACCAGCTGGCACAGATGAACGGCGTCAACACCAACATTGCGAATGGCTTTGCAGGCGTGAACAGTGCCATCTGTCAGCTTGGCTACCAGAACGCACAGCTGGTGAACGGTCTGGAACGCAGCGTGTCCAACGGCGACAATGCCATCAACCTTGCCATCATGCAGGAGGGCAACGCACGGCAGGCCGGTCAGACCGCACTTGCCACGCAGCTTGCATCTTGCTGCTGCGAGAACAAGCAGCTGATTGGCGACCTGAAGTACACCATCGCAACGGAGGACTGCGCCACCCGTCAGGCTATCGCAGATAACGCCCGCGCCATCGTGGACAACTGCAACGCCAACTTCCGCAGCATGATGGACTACTTCACTCAGGACAAGATTGCCACTCTGACCGCTGAGAACCAGAGCCTGAAGTTCGCCGCTTCTCAGGACCGGCAGAATGCGCTTCTGACCACCGCGATGAGCGCCCAGACCGACACCATCCTGAACCGTGTGAATCCTCGCCCGATTCCTGCTTATCAGGTGGCGAACCCCAACGTGGGCGTGAACTGCTGTGGCTGCTGCTAACCAACACACTCCCCGATAACACCGGGTGAACCATCGGGGCAGGGGTAAGACACCTCTGCCCCTGATTTTTTAGGAGGAAAAACATTATGGCTTGCAAAACAAGCTGCAAACTCTGCCCGCACCTCGTCATCTCGGATGCGGTGACGTTCGCCAATGACACCCTGACCATCAATATCCCTGCTGGCGCATACCAGAACGGAGAGAAGTATTGCATCGTGGTCGCCCAGAGTATCCCGGACACGACCACCATCAACGCCCCTGTTGTCATCACCATCGGTGCAGGTACGACCGCATACCCTCTGACCGACTGCAACTGCGCTCAGGCAACCGCTGAGAGCATCCACACTCGCACTCGCTATGCTACCCGCGTTGCAACATCTGCGACCGGCACCGGTACGTTCAAGTATCTTGGCTGCTTCTGCCGCTCCCACGCTGGTGCGCCTGCATCTATTTCTTGAGGAGGTGTAAATTATGGGCAAGAACAATTTCCGCCGCATGATGATGCTCCGTGACCACGACAAAAACCGTGAGCCGGAACGCGACCGCCTTGAGGAAGAGCGTGACCGCAGGGAGCGTGAGGTGGAACGTCGTCTGCGTAAGCTGGAAGGTGTCAACGACCGCTATCCCTATTATCCGCAGGAGGAGAACCGCTACATCGACCCCTACCCTATCCCCCGCTACCCTGACGTGGAGAATGGACGCAGAATGCCGCAAATCGGCTTCTCGCAGAACGGTGACTGGGACAAGCAGTCTGGGCAATACGAACGTGGTGGTGCGGACAGCCGCTCCATCAAGATGCCACGCCAGCACCTCACCCACGATGAAGCGGAGGAATGGTGCGACAGCATGGTGAACGCTGACGGCACGAAGGGCTGTCACTGGACGCTGGAACAGACGCAGGACGTTGCCAAACAGCGTAACATCACCTGTGACCCGAACGATTTCTGGGCGGTCATGAACATGATGTACTCAGATTATTGTCAGGTCGCAAAGCGCCAGTCCGTTGACACTCCAGGCTTCTACGCTGATATGGCAAAGGCGTTCCTTGAGGACGCAGATGCCGCAGACGGCAAGGCGTATCTCTACTGGGATTGCATTGCTGATAAGTAAAACAGAACCCCTGTGCGGTCGTTGCGGCTACACAGGGGTTTATTGTTATTCCCAAAGTGTTGATTTTGACCTCATGTCAAACAAATCTTGCGGAGTGATTACAAGGCTCTTGTCGAGTTCCACAACTCCAATAATTGAAAACTTGCCGGGAATTTCTCGCTGGATTTTCGCCTTTGCTTCTTCTTTGCTGTTTGCAAACAAAACGAACGGAGTTTGGAAGTGTCTGCATTTTTCGTCATCATCGTACTGGATTTTGACCCAATAGAAATTTTCCATACATGGCTCCTTTGTTATTTTAATATTTTACAGGCGGTTCAGGCAACGGCATCCAATATGTGATGTTATGGGTTCTGCCCTCATCATCCCGCCACTCTTTGAACTGCTCATCGTAATTTGCTATAACAATATCGAAGGCAGATTCATCGAATCCGATAACACGCGGGTCTGTATCTCCCGGAACGCTGTTCTTTGCACAAATCCACGGGCTTGATTTTGGCACGTTTGATACATTGTAAGCACAATATCCGATACACTGCGGATTGCCGTACTTCTTCATGTAATCTTCATTTCCGATTCGAGCCGCGCAAACCATGTGGACATTTTTCCAACCGACACGGTCATCGTCCGTTGATTCGCTGTCGATAATAATATCTTCTGGGTCTAGTACTTTTCTTCCGATTGCAAGGTTCCAGTTATTTGCAACATATCGTTTCATTTGCCATTCATTCAGAAAAGTTCTTGCTTCTTTCATGGCATCTTCCAAAGAACCACGATGAGGTCTATAAACAATCATACGTCAATCCTCCAAGAAATCTTCCAGCTCAATCTTCCCATCTGCCGCCGCAACTGCCAGAGCGTAAACGAACTGCCCAATCGTCATGCCGTGCCGTCGTGCTTCACGGTTGATATACTTGCGCTCTTCCTCGCTCATAAGAATGGTAATGCGCTTTGAACGCTTGCCATCGCCGCTTGCAACGCCCTGATGCGATTCCGGCATCGGGATTTTTTTCTTTGTCAAGCCAGCTTCAGCTAGTGCGCCGGATACATCACCTTGTTCGATAAGACGTTGAACTTCCCTCGCCTGTTTCAGCTTCTTTGGCTTACTTTCACTTACTATGGCATTGTTTGGCTGTGTTTTGCTGTCTTTGGCTTGCTTCGGCTTAATACTGCTCAACTGTGCTTCATTGGGCTGTGCATGGCTGTCTGTTGCTTCACTGGGCTTAATCTGTGCTTGTTCGGCTTCGTTCGGCTTTGCTTGGCTTACTTCTTCTTCCTTTGGCTCACTTCGGCTTAATGGCTGTTCCGAAAAAATAGGCTGAAAATCAAACCCGCCAAGTAGACCAGAGGATTTTTTGCTGGTTGATTTCATTTTTCTTTCTCCCCCTTACCGCTTATTCCTAGAGCTTTTAGAACCTCTTCCTGGATTCCGCTTGCGGAATTGATTTTTTCTACAATTTCCATCAATTTATCTTTACTCAACTGAACAGTTGCTATGTTTTCTTTGCAAGGTTCTTTCGGTACTTCCGTCCAATATTCTACATCGAGCGTACGCAAACCAGTTTGGACGTCCAACCAATAATGCTCACCGGTGTGCACGTTGTAAAGACGATTCGCTGTGAGACAATACCCGTCTTTAGTATATACCAAAAAACAAGTCGTTCCATTGTGTGAACTAGGTTTCGGTGGGTCATACTTCGCACTATGCCATATCTTGTTACTCATTTTGTATCCCCCTCTACAATCATCTGCGCCAACGCCTTGAAATCCTCTGCGCTTGTACTCTTTGCCGTGTCACCGTTAAACAAGCTGTGTCGCTCTGCCTGTGCCTTGCGAACGCCCATAGACGGTCTAATCTTCACGTCCAACAGCGTTGTCCCCATGCTCTGTGCAATCACAGGAAGCTGCTCCACAACCTCTTTGGACAGGTTCTCACGGCTCTTGTACTGGTTCAGAAGCAGACCTTCAATCTTCAAAGTCGGATTGAAGTATCTGCGAACATCGCTGATGGTCTGCGAAAGCTGGCTCAAGCCAGCCAGTGCGTATCGGTCTGCTGTGATGGGAACGATAATGCTGTTGGCGGCGATCAGCGCGTTCACAAGCGCAAGACCAAGCTGCGGGGGAGTGTCCAGCACAATGTAATCATACTGCCCTGACACGCTTTCAAGGGCTTCTCGCAACCGGAAGTTCTTACCCATGTCCCGGACAAGCTGCTCGTCAATGTCCTTCAATGCGCTATCGGACGGAAGAATGTCGCCAGCTTCACAATGCTGGATTCCTTCTTCGACCGTGCCTTGCCTAGTCATCACATCAAACAGGGTGCATACGTCCTCTGTCTGTGCGCCATAGGTGTCCGTTGCGTTGCACTGGGCATCGCAGTCCACCAGCAACACCTTCTTGCCAAGCAACTGCAACGCACCAGCCAGACAGGTGCTTGTGGTGGTCTTTCCTGTGCCGCCCTTCTGGTTGGCGACAGCTATAATTTTTGCCATTTTATCACTCTTTCTTTATTCTTTCGGTGGTTTTGGTAAAGGCATCCAATGTGTTACGTTGCAAGGAAGTTCGCTACCCGTTTCCAACCAATACCCATCGGATGACATGAATCCAAACATCATATCTGACGCATCGTCAAAAACAAGAACAGGCTCGCCAATAGCTGGAAGCTCGTCTTTCACACTAATCCATTCCATTCTTTCTCCTTTCTGCATCATTTGCTTAATGTGCTACATCTGACTACTTCAAGAAGCTATCGTCAAACGTAGCATAATCGTCAAGGTCTGCTTCTTTCAAAATTGAGTACATATAAGCGCCGAGGTCTTTTTCAATTCTATCAAGTCGCTCGCTGACAAGAATCCTGTATGCATTTTCAATGATGTTCACAACAGCTTCTTTTTTCTTGTTAGGCTTGATGTTCGGATACTTTTCTGGCAATCTCTTTGCCACTAGCTTTGCGGTCAAGATACACTGGCTTTTGGACATCTCCGGCGCAATAGATGCCCAATCCACATCCTCGTATGCGCCGCTGCGGGGCTTTCTGGCAGGTCGTTGGCTCTTTGGAACATCTTTTAGCTCTACGCTTTCAACCTCGTTAGCTTCCACGTCTATGACTGGCTCATTAGACTTGAAAGCTACTTTGAACTTCACAGCAACCGCATTGCGGCCTCTCATAACCTTGTCATATTCAACGCACAGGTCTGATACTTCGTTTATTTCAGCTACCGCAATATCAATGACGCGCCGCCTAAGATGCTTGAACTCTTGATAGCTAGGTTCTCTTGCACCAAGCTGTTCCCTTAATCTATCCAACGTAATTTCGGGCTGGCTCACGCCACGTCCGATGAACTCTCGGAGAATTGAATACAGCAAAATGCTATACTGCGATTTCATATTCGCTGTGTAGCGCAAGCGATACTTGACATATCCACGCTCCGCAATATCGAAGAAAACAGGTTGCAGAAGCGGATTGCAACACAATGACACAGTAATATTCATTAAACTAGGTTCAAAGTTTACAGTTGCTCTACTGAACAAGGGATACAAGTCAAACGAGCCTGAACCGTCACCTCTAGGAACTTCAACGGAGTTGTCGATGAAATGCTTGACCTGTGCTTTCAAATTCCTAGAGTTGATTTTCAACCCCAAAAACTCGCAATACTCTTGTAACGTAAACTGAACCGTTGAAGTTTCAGGGTCTCTCGGATTGATACGGCTAAGATACACTTCAAGTAGCCGAAGCTCTCCTGCTGTATAATCAGTGAACTTTGCCCAAACAAGCTGTCTGCTTTTTTCAACCAAGTTCCCGCCTTTAATATCAGACACTCTTATCACGCCTCCTCTCGTATAAGAGTATATCACAAACAGGTGTACAAATCAATAGCAAGTGTACACCTATTTCCACTTCTTGTACACCTAACTATCCACATTTCGTACACTTATTTCCACAATCTGTACACCTATATCCATTTTTTGTACACCTCTTTACATTATATAAAACAAGACTATTAACAAGATTATAAAATAACTTCTACTAATAGCAGAAGAAGAAAATTTTCCACAAAATCTTTTCTTTCTCTCTTAAAAAGTGGAAAACGCAAAGCGAATACTACCAAATAAACAGCTGTTCAACATCCAAAAGGTTGAAGCGCTTAACGATTAGTTTTACCTAACGTGTACAAAAAGTGGATGAAAAACTTTTAAACCAGTATTATGGGGGACGGATTGACAAGCCGCTCAACTGCAAATAGCAAATTAACGCTAATCCGTTATTTATTTCGCGCATATGTTGTCGATTTACAGCCTATGGGGGACGGATTGACAAGGCAAATTTGCCCGATAGGTGTACAAAAAGTGGATGAACGTGGACAAAATATTCTTCAAAAACTTCGATAATTCGACAATCAGCCAGTTATATTATTGGGATTCACGGTATAGGAATCGTTGGACTTCATAGCAGCTTCTGTTCCGGCGTCCTGTGCCTGATAAAGAATCTCCATCTTTGGGGCGGTTCCGTTCGGGTCTGGGTCTGTTCCGGTGGCCTGTGCCATCTCATAGCTACCAGACACCATTCGGCAGACAGTGACCCTGTCCTTTAACGGCGTGTGGAGGTTTGCCAGAATCTCCGTCAGCACACCGATATGGTCTGAACCGTGATCTCCGTACCGGATGTACAGCAAGGCATCTATTTCATAGGAAGAACATTCCATCATGGCATCTATAAGAATCCGCCGTTTCTCTAGATCGGAAAGGTCGTCCTCAAGGTGTTCAAGTAGCCCCGGATGAATGCAAGCGTCCATATATCGAGCCACCGATACGCCGCAGCAGGTGAACCAGCGCATAGCCATCGGAAGGGAAATAGCTGCCAGACCTTGCTCCCAATTTGCTATCGTGCCACGATTTACGCCCATTTTTGCCGCCAATTTCTGCTGGCTTAAGCCGGAACGCATTCGAGCTATCTCCAATGCTTTGGCTGTTCTTACTAAATATTCATCCATAAATTCTCACCCTTTCAACAAAATCCAGCAAAACTGCCGGATTCGACAAGCCAAAAAATGGAAAAAGCTGCTATGGAGAACCAACAGCAGCCTGTGTTATAACTGTATTGTCAAAAAATTCCAAAGAGGAAGGGAACAAAAATGAGAGAAGCTGTAATCTGGAACCAGGAACGTATGCCGATCATCGACGGAATGCCCGCCAGCGTTCCCGATGGGAAGCCGCACACACCTGAACCGTGGGAGGAAAACGAATGAACCGAACCGTAGATGCTCTGATTATTCCATACGCTCGCAGACGGACGCTGGAGCTTGTCCTGAGCCTTTCTGGGTACGAAGCTGATAAAGATGCTTACCTCGAAGCAAAAGGCATCCTGGAACGCGCCGTAGCCGCCTTAGACGATGGGCGCAACCCGGCAGATAGCATCGAACGCATTGACGGACAGCTCGTAGAGCTGTGATTGGAGGAAAGATGGATAGGCGTTGTCCCTTTTGACTTGAACACTCGCGGCTTTCCTGATATGAAGTGATGGATGTGAAGAAAACGATTGATTTTTACGAAGTTGTTAAAAATACGTTGACTTTACAACTAAAAGATGTATAATCATATCAAATGAACGTCCGTACTTACCGATCGGGAGGATATGCCACAATGAGTGAACAGGAAAGAGCCAAGATTGACCGATTTATTGCATGGCTGCTAGAACATCCTGAAAAGATTCCGGCAGCTAAAGAAATAATAACTAACGCATGACAAAACCCCTTGCGCATAAGGCTACCGAAAGCCCGGCGCAAGGGGTTTTATTTGTACCGGGTCAATCTTCACAGACCTTCATAAGTTTTAAGAACCGGCTAGAATCAGATTTTACGGTTTCAGTTCCGCTGTGGCCATCTTCATACGTCACATAAAACGTGACGCTGGTTTTAGATTTTGCGGATGCTACACCGTAAACAGCACCGGGCAAACCGGCAATTGAACCGCCAACAGCGGAACGGAGTGCGGCGCTTCCGGCCTTTTTGCTAGTGTTGGAAACGATAATTTTTGCTTTTACAGGGTTATGCGCAGCCCTAATTTCTTCTCTTTTCTGCGCTGCTTCCATTTCTGCTTGAACTTTTTGTGCTTCTTTTTTGGCTTTTCTTTCTGCTTTTGTGCCAAAGCAGGCCTGCCACTTGTAACAGCAAAGAACAATTCCAGCAATACCAACAATAGCACTGGGTGTCCCATGCAGGCTGCAAGAAAAAACAAGCAGTCCAATGCCGCCAAAGAAAACTGCCTTATCTAAGCTCGTTCCTTTCATTGGCATCCCCTTCACATCGTTTTAATAAGCTTCATCAAAGCTTCACGCTTTTCTTTCGACATCTCCACTAGCTTCTGCTCAATCCATTTGATATCCGCGTCAACTTCGCTTTGCAGCTGCTGGGGCGGGTTTTCTTTTTGCTCGCCAGAAACCAAAGCATCCACGCTTGTTTCAAAATAAGAAGCTATCTTATCAAGCGTTTCATATTTCAATGTTTGCTTTCTCCCGTTCTTCAAATCGGTCAAAGACCCACGGCTTGCGCCCGATTCCTTGCACATAGTGGTCACGTTTACTCCACGCTGCTTGCAGAGTTTTTCAATATTTTCGTACAAGTTTGCCATAATTCCAGTCCTCGCATTGTAAGGTTTGCTGAAATTACGCGAACGCTTAAAAAAGCCTTGCATTTTACGCGAAAGCGTATTATACTAAGACCGTACCGCGAAGGCGTAATGAATGATTTCTAGCAACTTCATTATATTACACTTATGCGTAAAAATCAATAGCCGGAGGTGAAATAATGGCTGAAAAAAAACCTCTGTGTGACTTTGGCAAACAAATCGAGATTGCTCTTATCCAAAAAGACAAGACCAATGACTGGTTGATTGAAAAAGTCAAGGAGGACACCGGACGATATTTTGACCGTTCTTACCTTTTCAAGGTTAAGACAGGGAAGCTGGAAACGCCCGGCATCAAGAAAAGCATCTGCCGGATTTTGAATATTCGGGATTCGGGAGTGTAAGAAGGGAGAGAAAAAATGGCAAACATTCAAGTTTTTGAATATCAGAACAGCAAAGTTCGCACAGTCGATGTGGACGGTGAAGCGTGGTTCGTTCTGAAAGACGTGTGCGCTGTGCTTAGTATTAACAATAACCGCATGGCTGCTGACCGATTAGATGATGACGAAAAGGGTGTCAGTCTGATTGACACCCTTGGCGGCAAACAGGAAATGGTAATTGTCAACGAAAGCGGTTTGTACCACGTCATCCTTCGCAGCGACAAGCCAGAAGCAGCACCGTTCCGCAGATGGGTCACAAACGATGTACTTCCTGCCATTCGCAAGACTGGAAGCTACAATGCGCCGCAGCTCACTCGCTCGCAGCTTCTCGCAACCGCACTGATTGCGGCGCATGAGGAGCTGGAGGAGAAGGACAAGCGGATTGCAGAGCTAACACCGGATGCTGAGTTCGCTCGTGCTGTGTGCATTGCGGACAACTGCCGGACGGCCACCAGCATTGCAAAGGACTACGGTCTGACTGCTGAAAAGCTGAACAAGCTGCTTTACAGCCAGCGAGTTCAGTACAAAGACAGCGATGGTCAGTGGGTGCTGTACAAGCCCTATCAAGGCAAGGGATACACCAAGAATCGAAAAGGCAAAGCCATTCAGCGCTCCAACGGCAAGACTTATATCCCGAACACAACGGTTTGGACGGTCAATGGTGAAAAGCTCATCCATGAGCAGCTCAAGAAGCTGGGCATAACGCCGAGAATCGAGACCAGGACTGTTGCAGAACAGCAAGATTTTGGAGGGTGGGAGGACTGAACATGGAGCAGATTATCACCTTAAAGGTAGACCTTGAATACCCAGAAGAAGCCAAGTTTGCTATTGACGCCGCAGCCAAGACCTACTCAGATTTCAAGCGTGAGCAAGCGACAAGGCGCTTTGTAGAAAATGGCTGTACGCCGGAAGATGCAGAGAAAATCGCAAAGTTCATCCAGTTTCTTGACCAGTGTTTTTCTGAACACAATGAAAGAGCCTTAAGAAAGGCAAGTGAAGTGGATGGAGATTAAATACTGTGAACGGTGCGGCTGTCTTCTTGGCAAAGTTCTCAAAACCAAACGGTATTGCAAAGAATGTGCAATGTTGGTTAAAAAGGAAAACCAGGCAGCGCGACGCGCTCCATATGGCGTCGTTCCGTGCGAATGGTGCAAAAGGCCGATGCGTAAAGTATACGAACATCAAAAGTACCATCATAAATGCGCGAACGCTGTAAGACGAAAACGGGTCGCAGACTGGTGGAAAGAACACCCGGATTACGTCAAAACATCTTCTCGTAAAGCCAGACCGGAAGGGAACCGGACGGAAGAAAAGCCTAAGCCGAAGTACACCATCAAACAGATGAACGATAAAGCAAAAGAGCTTGGAATGAGCTACGGTCATTACAGCACTTTGTTCGCGCAAGGAAAGGTAGACCCTCCCGATGAACGGTAAGTACTACGGAAAGCGCGAAATCCGCTGGCACAGCCGGGAGAAAGACCGGCTGGAACGCATCCAACGTAAGCGAAGGATGGCAAACGATGAAGAAAGCAATAAGCAGCTTCAACAAAAACAGTCCGTGGCAGAAGCGATGGCAAGAGCGTGAACCTTTAAGACTGGAACATATCGAGAAAGAAAGAGTGAGCAAAAATGAAAAAAATCAAAGTCAGAATCACATTCACCGAAGCGGTTCTCGGCACATGGCCTAGCAACCAGAACATCGCGCGAGAGTTCATCGCCAGCAAGTCCCCTGATGCAAACACCATCGAGGACGAAGTTGCTGCTCTGGGCGCTGATGCTGTGGCAGACAAGGGCATGACCGTGTTCCCTCGCAACGAGAACGGCGAACCCATCCTGTACGATTACCAGATTAAAGGCTTCTTCAAGGATGCTTGCGGTATGCTTTCCCGTATCGGAGGCAAAACCGAAACTGGCAAGAAGAAAGCCGTCAATGAATCCGGCAAGCTAACAGCCTACAAGAAGGCCATTGATGGTCTGATTTTCGTTCAGCCCCGCATGATTCCTATTCATGTGAACGGTGAGATTACTGAGTGTCAGCGCCCTCTCCGCGCACAGACGGCGCAGGGCGAACGCGTAAGCCTCGCCAACAGCGAGCAGATTCCCGCTGGTTCGACCTGCGAGTTTGAGGTCATGCTGCTGGACGATTCTCACGAGAAGGTCGTGCGTGAGTGGCTGGACTACGGCTCACTGCGTGGCATCGGCCAGTGGCGAAACAGCTCTAAAGGACGCTTTGCTTACGAAATCCTCAATTAACCGCTATGGCTTTGCGCATCAGCGTCTTGCACGGCAAAGGCGATGTGCAGAAATGCTTCGCAGCGGCACTGCTTCGTATCGCTATGAGGCGCTGCGCAATGGCAAGGCGGGGCGCGGAGCAGCGCGGCAAAGGCAATGCAAAGGATTGAACAGATATGCAATGGAATTGCATAGACACGACATGATTCGCTCTGCAACGGTATAGCCTCGTATTGCATAGCAACGCGATGCGAGGAAAGGTACAGCAAAGGCAATGCAAGGAAGAGAATGGATTTGCAAAGGCATAGCGGAGCAAAGCTCAGACGAGCAATGGAATTGCACGGAACAGACATGAGCGGCGCAGCAAAGGCTATGGATGCAAGGCGTAGCTTTGATAAGCAAAGGCATCGAACGGCGGCGACGTGCGACGCAATGGCAAAGAATAGAAACAATAGGCTAAGGCATTGAGTAGTTAGGAGCAGAACAGCAACGGCAAAAACGAAAGGAGACAAAATGAAAGCACTGATTGAAGTTGCCCTGATGTGGGGCATAGCACTGGCAACGGTTTTGGCGGTATTTCTGCTGAACTTCTGGATGGTGCATCACATCGGTATTCTGGTAGGTGCATCAGCTACCCGTGGAATTATCGCGACGTCTGTGGCGATGGCTACGGCATGGATACTGAGTTTTGGAGGTAATAAGAGTGAAAAGCCTGAAAGCTAATGTCCTTTGTATGCTTGGAATCGCGTTAGCAATCTTTTCGGTAGGATGCGGCGACGCAATCCAGAAAAGCCAAAGCGTGGCAGCAATGTTTGGGTACGTCTTTCTTTCGTGTAGCTTCCTCGCCGCAGCACTCGTCTTGTGTGCCATTGGGGTCAGCTCTGAAAATGAACGTATTGAACAGGAAAATCGCAAAGTAAAACGCATTCCTCACCACACGAACGAGTGGAGGAATGTACGATGAAATGCCCGATGTGCGGCAGTGACAACATTACAACGGTTGACAGCCGACCTGACAATGACAGTGTTGTTCGCCGCAAAAAGTGCCTTACCTGTAACCACCGGTGGTCTACCATTGAAATCGATAAAGACCAGTGGCACAGTGCGTTGCAAATCAAAGAGGAACGTAAGAGAGGGAGGCCAAAAGATGATTAACCTTGACAGATTTGGCGGAATAAACGAACCGGAAGACGGCGTGTACTTTATGACCAACGAGCAGATGGCAGAAGCCAAAGAAGCTGACCGGCTGGCTGAGATTAAGGACTTGCGAAATGAAATCGCGGATTTGCAGTATGAAATCGAGGACAAGGAAGCGGAGTTGAAAGACCTCCGTGCACAGTTGGCAGAACTGATGGCTGGTTGATTTTGTGCAGCCAAGTTAAGCCAAAGTAAGAGTAATGAAGCCTAATGAAGCCAAAGAAAGGAAAGAAAAAATGGCGGTATTAGTAATGGTCTACGGTCACTCCGGCAGCGGCAAGTCCGCTTCGCTTCGGAACTTTGACCCGGAACAGGTGGCGGTAATCAACGTGCTTGGCAAGCCGCTGCCGTTCCGCAGTAGCATGAAAACCTATATCACCAACGACTACGGCAAGATTGATGCTGCAATCCACAGCACCAAGCGTAAGTCCATCGTCATTGACGATGCAACCTATCTTATGACCGGCGAGTTCATGCGGAACGCAAAGGTCGCTGGATACCAGAAGTTTACCGACATGGCAGCCAACTTCAACACCTTGCTGATGCGGGCGAAAGAACTGCCGGATGATGTTGTGGTCTACTTTTTCGGGCATAGCGAGCGTGACGGAGACGGTGGTGAGAAGTTTAAGACCATCGGCAAGCTGCTGGACGAGAAGGTCTGCGTGGAAGGGTACTTCACCATCGTTCTGAAAACCGTTGTACAGGATGGTCGATACCTGTTCAGCACTCGCAATGATGGGATGGACACCGTGAAAACCCCGCTTGGGATGTTCAACGATGCGCTGATCGAGAACGACCTCGCCGCCGTAGACAAGACCATCCGTGAGTATTACAACATCCCGGTTCAGCCGGATAACAAAGGAGAGTAACAGATGAAGAACATCAACTGGAATGACGTGCAGGAAGCCACCGAACGCCGCGACCTGCCTGTTGGCGGCTACGTTGCCGGTATCTGCAAGGCAACGGACGAACCCGCAAAGGAGCGTCTGAACATTGAGTGGGAAGTCACAGAGGGCGAGTTCAAGGGCTACTGGCGTGAGCAGACAGCTTCCCTTATCGAGCGCGGTAAGCTGAATCCGGGCGAATGGGCATGGGGAGGCAAGACCATCAAGAGCTACAAAGAGAAGGCATTGCCCTTCTTCAAGGGCTTTATCACCGCTGTGGAGCAGTCCAATCCCGGCTACAAGTTTAACAACGATGAAAAGGCCCTGCGTGGCAAGCTGGTCGGCGTGGTTCTCCGTGAGGAAGAGTACATGGGCAACGATGGAAACATTAAGACAAAGCTGGTCGTTGACCGCTTCACCAGCGTGGACAAGATTCGTTCCGGCGATTATGAGGTCAGACCGAAGAAAACACTGGCTGGTGGGTCTGGCTCTGCGCCTGACACTGGCGACTTCGCTGTGATTGAGGGCAACGCGGATGACCTGCCGTTCTGAAAATAGCGAATTAACGTAATATTTCGAGAAAGTGAGATAAAAGAATGAAACTGATTCGGACTACCAATGGGTGCTACCTCAACGCAGATGCAATTACGAGAATTATTTTTCCCAAGCTAAAAGAAGGTTTCTCGTCTTGCATTACGGTCAAAATGAGCGATTGCGAAAATGAACTTTTCTGCATTGGCGAATACAACGGAGAGTGCGTTGATGACGTTTTAGACAGATGCCGAGCAAGGGAAGCTCTTCTCGATTTTCTCACAAGTAGTAACGACGGAACACTGGATATTAGCGACAATATATGCTTGAAAGAAGAATTGAAAAGATTCCCACAAGCAGACTGACCGCCTACCTTATATAAGAGCTGTGCTATCTGGCTGGACGGGCGTTTGGAAAAATGAAGCACTTGGGCGACATCACAAAGATTCACGGCGACAAGATAGAGCCCGTGGACTGCATCACGTTCGGCAGTCCTTGTCAGGGCTTGTCTATGGCGGGAAAAAGGCTTGGATTTGACGACAACCGTTCCGCGCTGTTTTTGGATGCCGCAAGAATCATTAAGGAAATGAGGACAGCCACCAATGGAATGTATCCAACTTTCGCTGTTTGGGAAAACGTGCCCGGAGCGTTCAGTTCCAACGGAGGAGAAGATTTCAGAGCCGTGCTGGAAGAACTTGCCCGCGTGGAACAACCAGACGCTTCAATTCCTCGACCTTCGGGTAGGGGGGGCAGATGGAGAAAAGCTGGAGCAATCGCTGGAAACGGATGGTCTCTGGCTTGGCGACAGCTCGACGCTCAATATTGGGGAGTCCCCCAGAGAAGAAAGCGTATCGCTCTTGTCGCAGATTTTGGAGGTCAACGTGCCGCAGAAATACTATTTGAGCGCACGGGCGTGTCAGGGAATCCTGACGAGAGCGTCCCAACGTGGAAAGAAATTGCCAGACTTGCTGCAAACTGCCCTGCTGGAAATGATTCGGTGGTGGGAGGAACGATCCCAATAAACACACAGATAGCGACACGGTATATTTCCACGGGAGAGCGCACTGGGATTGGGATTGGCGAAGATGGTGACCCAGCATATACGTTGCAGGCAAATCATGAACACGGCGTGTGTTATTGCATTGCTGGAAACATTATTGATCGTTCTGAAACGGCTGGCGCAAATGGTTCCGGCGTGAAGGAAAACCAGAGCTACACGCTGAACACTGTTGACCGTCCAGCAGTAGCGTATAAGGTCTTTGATGCACGTGGAAATGGTGACGGCAGAACTTGCCCAACCATAACAGGCGACCACGAAAACAGAATCACAGATTACACGGCCATTGCAATCGAGCGCCAGACCTTCAACGAACAGTCTTTCAGTCACTACAAGGAAAGCGACAAATGTTCAACATTGAAAGCGAAAGCAGGGAACATCGGCAATGGCAGCGAAAGCATGGTCGTAGAGAAAACCTCTATTGCGGTCGATGGGTATAACGGAGCTGTTACAGGAGAAAAAACAGCATCGCTTACCTGTAAGAACGATGGGTCAAGTTCCGGGCCGTTAGTTGCGGAAAAAACCATCCGTTGGATTGTTCGCCGCTTGACCCCTGTTGAATGTGAACGGTTACAAGGATTTCCTGACAATTACTCCAACATTGGTGATTGGACAGACAGCAAGGGCAAGAAACACAAGTACGCTGACAGCCCACGGTACAAGGCTCTGGGCAACTCAATCGCTTTGCCACAATGGTTTTGGATGGTGCAAAGGATGCGCCCTTATCTGAAAGAAAAGCCTACGCTGGGCAGTCTGTTTGACGGTCTGGGCGGTTTCCCTCTGGTCTGGCAAAGAGCATACGGCGAGGGTACTGCACGCTGGGCAAGCGAAATCGAAAGTTTCTGCGTAGCTGTAACAAAAAGGAGATTTGGCGAAGAATGATTACCTGTTGTCTTAACTGCACATCACGCCACCAAGCTTGTCACGACACTTGCGAGAAGTACAAGGCAGAGAAGAAAGACTTCGAGGAGCGCAAGGCATTCGTGTATGAGCTGAATCACAGCCAGAGCGTGTACCACCGTGATTATGAGGACAAGCACCGGGAACGTGGCAAGAAGCGGTTTCTCGGAAGTGAATTTAGAGGTGAACGAGGATGAGCAAAAGAAAGTATAAGCCGGGCGGTTACATCATTTCACTTGATGACTTGATGAAGCAGGAGCTTGTTTACTGCGCCGGAAAACTTGTTCACAAAGGATGGTTTGGTAGCTGGCAACTGCGATATGCAAATAGCGAACTTGCTCGGCTGCGTATCAGAGAAGCCAAAAAAATCGAGGACAACGAATGAACACCGGCAAGCAGTTTGAAGCAGACTTCAAAGCATCCGTCCCATCCGATGCGTGGTGCTACCGCCTGAAAGACAGTGCTACCACCTACTACGGCGGAAACGAGAACTTGTCCTTTTCCATCGACAACATCTGCGACTTCCTTGTGTACCGATACCCGATGAACCACCTGTTTGAACTGAAAACAATCGAAACCCCCTCTATCCCTCTGGAAAAGGTGTTCGGCAAGTACGACAAGGCAAAGTATAAGTACCGCAAGGAAAAACACATCACTGACATGGTGGATGCGATGGGGTACGGCGGTCAGACCGCCCATGTGATAGTCAATTACAGGGCAGTCAACCGCACCTTTGCAATCCCTGCCAGCAAGGTTCTGGCGTTCCGTTACAACGAGAGCCGCAAGAGCATCCCTTGGCAGTGGGCAGAGCAAGAGGGGATAGAGGTCAAGGCAAAAAGGCTACGTGTCCATTGGCGGTATGACGTGGATGGGCTGCTAAAGAGATTGGAGGACGAATATGGCAACGGTGTTTAAGTGTGACCGATGCGGAGAAATTTTTAATCGGAAAGTGCCTGACATAAACGGGTGCTACGGAACAGCAAATTCGATTTTGTTCTTGGATTGTACGGTGGAACAAAACCGCTTTGGACTGGGCGAAGAACCGATTCAACTTTGCCCGTCCTGCATGAAAGAACTGAATGACTGGTTAGAGCCAAACAAAGAAAAAATAGACAACGGAAACAAGAACGAATGGAACAACATGACTACTCAACCGCAATGTGGCGCGGCTGTCGAAATAAAGCTTGAAAATGGGGACCTCGACATTGCGTACCGCAGATATAACGATAAACGCTGGTTTCAAAGCAGTGGTGAGTGGGTTCCAAGTGATGTCAAAATCGTTGCATGGAGATACATCGACTGAAAGGAGAACAGAAATGAGCAAAGGAGAAGTCGGATGAATAAATTTGGAAACTGCCCCCTGTGTGGCAAACAGGTCAAGCCAACCAACCTCCGCAAAATTGCACGGAAGAACCAGTTGTACGGCTTCCGCATGGCTTTGGATGGAATTGCTGCCACATGGGGCGCACTGATTCAGAACCTTCGGTGCGATGCAGACCTGACCGATGAACAGGTGCAGAAAATCATCCGCATTGGCGATAGGTACTGGGAGATGGTCGGGCAGTTCAAGAACGAGAACATGACACCTGACGAGTTTGCGGATTACATCACCGCAAAGTCAGAACAGGTCGAAAAAGAGCTGAGAGAAAGGTGGAGCTGATGGCAATATTTTCGGTAGAAGCTATTTCGGAAATCACTTCAATAAATCCAAAGTCTTGCCGCATTAAAAGAGCAACGTTCACTTGTTACTTCTGCAATACTGCCATTTCTGTATGTGATGCACGCGTTGCAACTGCGATGGCAGATAATGGGGAAACTCCTATTTGTCCGATTTGTGGAAGGAAAACCATATGCAGTCTATATGAGTTTCAATCGCATGAAAATCCAAACATCATAGAGGATGTTAGATGGAGGTAACAATGGATAAGGAACGGCTTGCCATTGCACGGTTGCAGGACGCTGCACGGCTATTGTGATGAGGTAGAAATGATGAAAATTTGCGATATTGAGAGAAAAGAAGCCAATTTTGGGTTTCTGGAATATGGAGATGTGTTTGAACTGAAAGGCGAAATTCTCATGAAAGCCAGCGTGGAACTTTCGGTAAGCGGGTTGTCCGGCGGCATCAACCTGAAAAGCGGAAAGTTTTTGCAGATAGATGAGCTTTTACCCGTCAAGATGGTAAACGCTCATCTCCAGTTGGAGGGATAAGAAAAATCATGGATAACGAACTTTACTGCCCGATGAAGATGACCAGCAATCCGCTTGGTCGGTGCGTCTGCGAAAAAGAAAAGTGCGCTTGGTGGCGACGGTTGGACGGTTGCTGTTCCGTCTGGAAAATTGCATGGAAGCTGGACAACATCGAAAAGAAGATGAAGAGGTGAGAGTGTGAAAAAGCGAATTTACCTTGTTCTCGAAATCGAAGCGGACGAGGATGACAACGGCATCCGTAGCGATATTGAGCAAGAACTTGGGATGGCTACACATTATTTTGAAATCGTTTCTTATAGCGAAAATGGCTTTCAGGATAAGTGGATAAACACAAAAGAAAACCCACCAACAAGGGATGATTCCACATACGGGAAAGTCATTGCAATGTATGCGGACTCAGCGATTTCACAACCGGCTAAGTGGGATTTTGTGGCTGATGCGCCGGACTTATTTCGGTTTTGGATGCCATTTCCTGAACCACCAAAGGAGGTCTGATACATGGCAACACCCCCGAAGCGTGGTCGTGGCAGACCGCCGCTGACCGAAGCTGAAAAGAAAAAGCGTGAGAAGCGGGCGCAAAAGGCGAAAGAAGAAGCCGCTGCGAAGCGTGAGAAAGAGCGAGAGAAGAAGAAACAACAGATGCTTAACAAGCGGAAATCTATCCGCTCACAGGTGAGTAAAAAGGTGAAAGAACAACAGGAGTTAGCAATTACGAGGTCTAAGATGCTGAATACAGGCGATTTGCAGTCGAGAATCGGTGATGAAGAGGACAAGAAGGTCATCGGCATGATTGCAGCAAAGTATTTTGGCGACCTTCCGAGCGTGGACATGAACAACCCGATTGAAGTGCAGCAACGCCTTGACTTCTTCTTTGACGCTTGCATCGAAGCCAGAATTTCCCCTGTGGTGGAATGGATTGCACTGGTGCTGGGCATCGAATGGGTGAGCCTAAAGCAAATTATGGCTGGTAAACGCCGTGACGACAGCTTGCAGCAGAAGTACATCTTGAAGCTGATTCTGCAAATGCAGTCCATGTGGGCGTACAACGGTATGTACGGTCAGGAGAACCCGGCAGAGTGGATTTTCCGAGCCAAGAACTACTTTGGTATGCGTGACAACGTGGAAGTCACCGTTGCGCCGCCAGAACAGCCGTTGGGCGATACCCAGAGCGCAGAACAGCTCGCCCAGAAGTACCAGACGGCTTTGCCGAAAGAGATTGACGTGGAGTACAGAGAGGTTGAGGAGTGATAACCTGTGGCAGACGAAAGCTATTATTGGTACAAGAGCCACGGAATCTGCGTTAAGTGTAAAAAGAACAACGCATCACCCAATCGCATTATGTGCGATGAGTGCAGAGAAAAATGGAACGCTATAAGAAGAGAGAAAAACAAAAACCCCGAATACAAAAATTGGAAAAAGCAATACAACAAAGAACATAAAGAAAAAATGCTTGAAAATGGGCTTTGCCCCATGTGCGGTAAACCGCTTTATCAGGGGCATAAAACCTGCTACGAACACTGGCTCAAAAACAGAAAAAGATGGAAAAGGTATGAAGAAAACCATCGTGGGACAATAAGGAGCCAATGGCGTGAAGCTGGACTGTGTCTTAACTGCGGAAAGCAAAGAAAAGCTGGAAGTTCGTTTTGCGAATACCATCAAGCTATGATGGAAAAATCTTTAGAAAAAGCAAGAAAAGCGGGAGGGTGGACATCCGATTATGCTCACAAAAAATATTTCACAAAGCGATATTCTGATTGACTTCTCCGACCCATGCTTACGCACATTTTTGCCTGTTCTCTTGCAAGACCACACGACAGGTAAGAACATCATCTGGGCGACAGACCCGCCGCCTGAACTGGGCGTGGGCTTTTCAGATGAAATCACACTGGAACAGTTGGACAAGGTTCAGCTTGTCCCTCGTGTGCAGAAACGGCTTGCAGACCAGAAGAAGCGCACCAGCAAGAAAGCAGAGGTGTTTACGCCGACTTGGGTTTGCAAGAAGATGACAGACGTTGCCGAAAACGACCTGAAAGATGAGGACTGGAAGGATTACATCAACAAGACTTGTCTTGAGGTCACCTGTGGAGAAGCGCCGTTTCTGACAAGCCGATACGATACCACAACAGGGCAGATGATTGCCGTGCCGAATAGAATCGGTCTGCTGGACAGGAAGCTGAATGTTCTGGCAGAGCAGTTCCATGACTACGATATATGGATATGCTGGGCAATCAATGCCTACGCATCGACATACGGCTATGAGTGGCAGGGAGACAATCTTTTGCTGGCGCGGTGCAACCTGTTCCTGACACTGATTGAAAATTTCAGGTATCGGTTTGATGCTGAAAAGCTAGAAATCGGTTTCATGCCAATTTTTCTTGACTGCATCGCGGATACCATCTCATGGAACGTCTGGCAGATGGACGGTCTGAAAAAGACCGTGCCCGGCACGGATATTCCGTGCAAAATTAAGGACTGGAAAGCCGACAAAGAAATCCTGTTTAAGGATGTTGGGGAGAATGAATGAAATGAAAACAAACGGACAACTTTACAAATGTGACAGATGCGGAATGACGCATTTCGTAAAACTTTTAAAAACTGGCGATATGGACGGAGGATTCAATCACTGGGAAAAATTTGAAGAAGCAGTCGGATGGGGAAACGTTGATGGAATGCTTGTTTGTCCTTACTGCTACAACCAATATAAATATTTACTCCGTCAGTATAAATCACAAAAAATCACGCATTTTTCTTTTGAGTGTTGCGGAAATTGCAATGAATGTCAGAAGGAAAATTGCGTAAACAGGCTGGATGCGGAGGATAACTAATGCAAACTGACAGAGGAATCTACCACAAGCGAGAATGCGACCGCTGCGGAGCAGTTCTGGGCAGCAGGATGATGAACCCTGACGAATACTTCAAGGACTGGGCGTGGCGCAGGGACACAGGCGACCTTTGCCCGGAGTTCTATGCAGAGTATAAGCGAGTGATCGGGCGGTTCAACAGGGGAAAGAGAGGGCAAAGAAGATGAAAAA
>ENA-OPMV01000135-OPMV01000135.1-human-gut-metagenome-genome-assembly--contig:-NODE-135-length-25820-cov-4.036872_pt1 | contig 25820 bp, 27 predicted proteins | sample MGYA00241531_ERZ501759 | MGnify/ENA primary metagenome ERZ501759 (study PRJEB25962, sample SAMEA2042555) | human gut metagenome | biome: human gut; feature: human-associated habitat; material: faeces...
CCGCTCCTCAGTGTTTAAAGGCTAATATTCTGATAATTAAGGGTGTTAGCCTTTACTTTTCTAAGAAACTTTCTCCGATTTATAGATTAAAAAAAAGGATATAAACCTCACTTTTGAGGTTTTGTGCGTATCCTTTGCGTATCCTAAAATTTTTAATCTATATGGCTACACTCAAATTGACCGTATTCAAGGCAAAAGCCCTGAAAGATGGCAGGCATAAAATTAGGATTGCAGTCTGCCATAAGCATGAAACTTCCTACATCATTACCAACTTCATCATTGACTCAGAGTCACAGTTCAAAAACGGGCAGGTTGTCAAAAGACCTGACGCTTCAATGATGAATTCCAAACTAAGGAACCTCCTGAATGAATACCAGGAGAAACTTGATGCAATAAAGAACAAGGAGATATACTCATGCGCCCAGATTAAGAATATTATATCGAAGCCTCAGTCTGAAAATGAATCTGCAACCTTTCAGCAGATCTGCATGGCCTACGAAAACGAGTTAGTAGAGAAGGGGAGCAGTGGGTATGCCGGCCTACTCAGGCAAAACCGGAAATACTTCACCGAGTATGTTCATGGCGATATACTTTTGTGTGACATCACTCCCGAAATAATTGAGGGGTATTCAGCCTTTCTGAGAAAAAACAAGAAGTTGGGAGAGACAACAAACGGCATGATGATGCGACATACTAAAACAATCATCAACCGAGGAATCAAGAAACGTATGGTGAAATACGAAGTCCATCCATACATTGATTTCTCAATACCTTCCTCTCCGGTCAGGGACATAGATATAAGCGTAGAAACATTCAACGCTATCAGAAAATCATCACCTCAAGAGAAAAGGCTTCGCATAGCCAGGGATTTATTCTGCCTGTCGTTCTATCTTGGAGGTATCAACCTGATAGACCTCATGAGTTATGATTTCAAGAAATCTGAGAGGATAGAATATGTACGTACAAAATCACGGAATACGACGGTAGGGGTAAAGGTTATCAGCTTTACAATCCCTGAACCGGCCATGACCATTATCCAAACATGGATGAATAAAACAACAGGGAAGTTGGATTTTGGATATAAGTTTACTTACAAGAACTTTCAAAGGTATATATCCCGTTCATTGGCTGCACTCGTCAAATCTATTGGAATCAGTGAGAAAGTTATGTTCTACTCGGCCCGCAAATCTTTCGCCCAGTATGCTTCTGAGATAGGCATTCCTGACGGAATAATAGACTACTGCTTAGGCCATTCGGACAAATCAAAGGGAGTTATCCGGTACTACACCAAAGTCCGACAGAAACAGGCGGATATGGCCATATCTCGTGTGATTGATTACGTGGACAACCCGGAAAAGTACAAAGAGTATATCGAACTCCGGTCTGATATTATGATGATGAGAGGATAATGGAAAAACCCCAACCAGATTATTCTGGAAGGGGTTTTATTACTACTATAATATATTATTTGTTGTTTACTGAAGTAGTATTATCATTAATATAAAATGAGTTTGGAGAGGTATATCTTAGTAAATGGACATATAATTTGTAATATTGAATAAGAGCATTTTTTAATGTTTCCGTAGAAAATATACTTTCGCAATGCTCACCAATAATACGTTCTTTACCTTTATTCAACATTAATAAATGAAATAACTCGCAAAATGATATTTCATTAAGTAAGTCTATTAATTTCTCATCTTCAAAAATGATTGTTGGATTAGACAATATTTTATTTATAAATGTCGTAACCATATTATGCATTTTATTTATACCAAACTCATCAATGGTAATTAATATGGGTGAGTTGCTAGATTTAATTCTGATATATAATGGATAATGTTTAGATTCAGTTGTAAAAATAGAATAATCTACCTTTGCAAATTCATTGAATGCAATTTGGGAGTATTTAAAATCTTCCTTTTTTACGTGCAATGAATATTCCTTTACTAGATATAAAATAAAAAATTGCATATGTTCAGCCAAGAATTGAAGATTAATTTTTTGAGCCTTTCTTGCTGTTTTTGACTTTCTTTTTTCAGGAATATAAACTAACAGAATATAAAACAACGTACTTGTTATGACACCTATACTTACATCGACAACTAAACTATTAATCCTATCTACTTTCTTTATAGAGTATTTCGATTCGAACATAGGAAATACATCGAATACAATTTGTAATATAAAAAAAATAGATAAAATGTTTAAAAACCATAGTATGAAGCTCAACCAATTCTTTCTGATAAAAACAACAATCGAATTATTCATATTATTTTATAACATTTCAACTCTAAAACAAAAATCTTATACTCACTCTTCTATATAAATACAGCCGAGTAGAAACACGGTTCTCTCGGCTGGGTTATTTCACGTTTCCCTTCGTTAGGATGGGAATCTCCCTTTCAATGCGTGTTCGTATTTTACGGTTTTACCTTCATTATATTCACGAAGTGATTTTTCTACACCGCAGATTGCGGATAATACTTTTTCAGCTTGCTACTAACTTGGACTTTCTTGAAACTAGTGATAGTATCCTATCGCTAATGTAATATTCATCAATACAGTCAAAACACAAACCCAAAATTTACTAGAGGTCTTCTTAATCCATAAAGACCTCTTCTATTTCAAATTATTATTTTTCATATTACTAATTTTTTTAATATTTATAAATAGTTGAAATCTTTGGCAATTACCTACTCTCCCACAAATATGCAGTACCATCAGCGTGGCGAATTTTAACTTCTCTGTTCGGAATGGGAAGAGGTGGAACCTTCGCACTATGATTACCTTCCAAAAGCAAAAGTAATTACTTTTGCTTGAACTTATACACTATCCAACTGATAAATATAAAAGAAATTGTAATAACTATTCCAAACGTCCATCCGCCAAGTTCCAGCTTCAGGTGCTGCCAACTAGTGAGTTCTTTTTCTACCTGATAAGGAACTTGAATGCTATCAATCTTTGAAATGTACATTGTATCTCTTACCAACTTGTCACGATATAGACACTTATACTTTTCAATTAAGACGGTATCTCCCTTCTCCTTTACATATACACTGTCGAGCATGTAGATGCTATCACGTTGCAACTTGTTGATGTATGTCGTATCAACCTTTACCGTTTCTACAGGAACGTATTTCACAGTCCGGCAGGAATAAATTACCAATAGCAAACACATGAAGGGAGCCAGTGTAATGCACAGACTCACCTTCTTAATTATGTAGTTATAGAGTTTCATGGGAGCAAATCTTTGTATTCCTCCTTAGCATCAAAACAAGGACACATCTTCGTCCACTCGCAAGGTTCCACGATACCATCACCGTCCAGGTCTGGGCTGGTATCACGATGTCCCAGCACTTCCTTAATATCAGGGTACTGCTTAATCAGTTTAGCTATCAGTTCGCGCAATGCTTCCTTCTGTTCCGGCGTTCGTGTATCAGCAGCATTGCCATTTTCATCTAGTCCGCCAATGTAACAAATTCCTATCGAATGTTTGTTGTAACTTACACCACTGAAACCTTTCGAGTTACAATGTGCTCCATCAATCGTCAAGCTTCTACCAATCTCTACCGTACCGTCTAACCGGATGACGTAGTTATATCCGATACACTGGAAACCACGAGCAACGTGCATCTGATTAATCTCTTTCTTGCCAATGTCCTGCCCAGCTTTTGTGCCCGAGCAGTGAACTACGATTGCATCTATCTTATTCATTTTTTCTCCTCCTTAGTTACTTCTTCAATGATTTCTCCTGCTGCGTTATACTTTTTCTTGATATACCCGACCAGCAACCGCTTTATACTCACCTTGTTCTTAATACCGTGGATGGCGCAAATGTGATCGGCAATACTGTCAAACTCAAACAGGAACGCCAACCCTAGCCCGCATATGGAGCTGATTGTATAAGAACAGATACCAACAGGCTGAAGGATTGCAATACCTAGCATGAATCCAACAACAAGGTAAGAATTATACTCGATGAACTTGCACATCGTCCGGCGACCTGCACGAGAAAATCGGAAATCCTCACCGCGCTTTACCACGCTGTCGATGATACCAAGAACGAAATCTGCCACAATCATTACGACAATAAATGCCAGCATCCATCGAAGCTCAAACACCACATTCTTAATTTCTCCTATAAAGGAGTAAGCCCCGGCAACCAAAAGCTGCGGGGCTATGATGGTAATCAGATTCTGCATCACTCCTTATTCACTTTACCACTGAACAACTTGGCCAGCCATTCGCTTGTTACCACTGATACAATTCCGGACGATGCTAAAGCAACAAATAACGAGTCAATCACCATAACCCAGATACTTGCGTCCGAAGGCGGAAATCCGAGATTCATCCACCAGCTGAAGAAGGTAACGATTACACCAACAACTGCCGTCACCCACATTGTTACCCACTTGTTCATAGGATTGGATAGCTTCGAAGCGATAAATCCTACTACAGCAGGAACCACGACCGTAACAAGTCCGGTGAAGCTGGCAAATCCGGTCAGGAACTCCGGAACGGAAGGTTCTACACTAACGGAAGTTTCCGCGAAAACACTCACTACGCACATCAACAGTGCAACACACATGAAAACGAATCTTTTCATCTTACTAAGGTTTTAGATTAAACAAAAAATGCCCACAAGCGCATCCCCGTTTCAGGAAACACGCTCATGGGCGTAACTACTATTTCACAAACACAAATCTACTCATTTACCTTCCTTTTCCAGCGAAGGTAAACAAGTTAAAAACGAACAAAGAATAAAAGGTTTCAAAAAGGCTGACAGCTCTTGTCAGTATATTTTAGGTATATCACATGAAATCTACCGATTCTCTACCAAGCGGCAAAATTTGACTGAAAATTTAGCCGCTTTTTCCGAGTTTTTACTGCCTTCAAATCGCGTAAAATTGTTGATGAAAGAACCTCCGAATATATCTCCGTCGTCTTCACAGAAGTATGACCGAGCAACTTTTGGACAGTAGTAATCGGTACCCCCTGATGAATCAGCAGAGTAGCGCACGTATGACGTGCCGTGTGGTAGGTAATATGCTTCCGTATCCGGGCCATTTCTGCTATCTGTGTGAGGTATTTGTTCACGTCTGAATTGCATCCAAGGCTGGCAAATTCTTCTATGTTGTAGCGGTCTAAAATTGTGAGTGCTTTCCCCTCGAAAAGCAGGTGTAACGGAAGCCGGAGTTCTATCCCGGTTTTGATGGATTTGAAGTGCAGCCACTTTTTACCATTAACCTTGATAAAATTTTCCGGGGCCAGTTGGCAGAAGTCAGAAAAGCGCAAACCGACATAGCAACAAAATAAAAACGCATCGAGTACATGACGTAGCTTCTTATCTTCTACTTCCAGGTTCTCCAGCTTCCTTAATTCATCCGGCGTCAGAAACTCGTGCCGGCCTTTCTCCTGCTTAATTTTGAACTTCCTAAACGGGTAGGCATCGGCATGAATGTATCCCTGGTTTATTGCTTCATTAACCAGAGTCCGAAGCTGGCGAAGGTGTTTGGCCACGGTATTAACACCATTACCCTTTTCCCGAAGATAGGTTTCAAAATCCTTTAAAAAGCTATACGTTATGTCTTTGAAGTCCAGTCCTGGCCTAAATTCCTGCAGGACATTGATTGTCGTAATCAGGTTGTCTTTTGTACTTTGTCTACGGTCTGAATGCTTAACATATTCTTTTGCGAATACAGGAAAAGTTACATTGATAGGAGTGTCTTTCTTTATTGCATCACGAAGTAATGCTAAAGTAGGCTGTATTCCACGTTTCCAGAAAGATAATTCTATGCCTTGAAGATGCAATACGAACTCAAACAACATAGCGTTAAGGTCGTTAGCTTGTGGATGGTCAATTACTTGTGCTGTCTGCTTGTCCCAGTGCTCTGGCCGCAAATAAACATTTGTTTTGAAGTATATTTTACGCTGATTGAGGGATGCTTCGATTTGTACGAGTGCTGTTCCTTGCTTGTTAAGCTGTTTCTTTCTATTGTAGACAAGACGGTATCTTATTTTATCCATTTTTGTGCCTGAAGATACGGCGAATTAAGCACAGTTTGAAAAAAACTTATATCTTTGGTCAGTTAAACGGAAAAATGGATTACCCATTTATGCAGGTTATTTGTTTGTGAAAATGAATAACCTGTTTTTTATTATATACGTGTGGGAGGACTACTGCCAGAAGTGATTCTTACGAAAAAAGGAGTTGTTGGTAAAAACACCTTAGAATCAAAAAGTTTGCCAGTTGGAAATAATGATATTCTTTATCAACTCACCAATAATGATGATACCATCGGACATACAATATCTGCATTAATTATTGGATATTGTACTAAGGCTTTTATATTGACAATCAATTCAACAATAAAAGATTATTCAGATTTGGAGATAAAGAAAATTAGTGGTGATGTCAGTTTCTTGGAATTCTATTGTGATGGTACTGCGATTTACTTTAAAAAGAAATCCACTGTTACTGGAATTTGCAGTCTCACGCTCATAACCAATAATGCAGGCCCTTACTTTAAACCACTATTTACACCAGCATTGTCAAATAATACAGAAGGAATGAATCTTTTAAAAATCTCATAAAGATAGGAGGCTTTTAGCCTCCTATTTTATTTCTATCAAACCCTCAGTAGAAGATGTATTTTTCATTATAAGACTAAAACTCTTAGTAGTATTAACAACTTTAATTCCACCATTGAAAGATTTTCTTCTGTTCACATATAATTTTGAAATTCCGTCTGTATAAAATCCTATCAATTCTGGTTGTTGATTCAATAAATAATGCACCTTATAATTAAATCCGCTAGACGACGAGTAGTTAACTATTATTCGAGCAATAAAAAAATCCGAAGATGCAGCGCCATTTACCTCGATACATGCAAAACATCCTTGAGGTATATCGGCTATTTCATAATATTCATTCGTTGTGTTATTAGGGATTGTTTTTACTTGTGTATTATTATAAGAGTCAGCACTCATAAGTCCTTTCTTATTCATGGTAGCTTCCGGCAGTAGTCCTCCCACAACTTCTATATTCTGCTTAATTACTTCGTTAAATTCGATTGTTTCCATAATTATTGTTTTATTAATTAATAACTAATTTAATTGTTCTTTAATTGCCTGCTGGAGCGGCACATTGAAGCAAGTGGAGGAAATATGTAATATAGGACCTACATACTCATCCGGTATTTCTACTTCTCCTTCCGAGAAGTAAATTTTACGAGCCAATTCATCAAGTCCGATATCAGATGTGTTTTGTCTAATAATATTACCTACAATTTTCCTGACATCCATTTCCACGGGTTCACCCTCAAATGTCAGCTGAATTCTTAGAGTTTTAAAATTTATCTTTTTCATACACTCACGATTTTGTATAATATTCCACAATAAAAGTACATGCGCGTGCCATTTCCGTTAAAGTCGTAAAATGTCGTCGAGCCAGTATGACCATCGTATATAGTACCTCCTTTTCTGAATTGCAAAGCTGTAGTCGAAAGTGATACGAACTCACCAGATGCGTTCCCAAGCTTCAATGAACTCACATTCAACTCCGCACTATTACCTGATGTCGGGTGTGATAATCGTAAAGAAGGAGATGCGACCTGAATATCATCGAACGCTGCAAGACGTACAAGACTTCGGCCAGACTTGTCTGTAATCAAAAAATCTGCATACTGTTTTTCAAGCTTCAAGGTGTAATTACCTGCAGTGATTGAAAATTCCGCTGAAATACTCAGTCCGTTACTGTCATAAACAAAGCTGTTATCAGATGAACGTAGAGAGTTAAAGACGCAATTAGAAAATGTTCCGGAAGTAGCCGTTATCTTACCTGTTACATCTACATTTTTAGCTACAAGTCCGTCAGCATCAATTTGTGAAGCTTTTATTTTCTCTGCAAGCAGCAGACGTGTTGCGACGAAAGTCCAGTCTTGCGCGCTCTCCCAATACCCGAGATAACCACTGATTGACGTAACCGGATTATTTCCATTTGAAGCTGTGTGCGACTTGATGCACAAGTACAACTTGGATTGGTAAATTACTATATCATAGAAATCTTCTTCCTCCTTTCCTTGCATGAAGACCAGTCCTACAGCCCAGTCACGTATACGCATGCGGGCTCCCTTCGATCCTTGTAAACCGTCCGATGCCCATCTGCTTACAAGCACCGGGCTTGACCATTTACCCCAGGAAAGCCCTTCGGTCTTAGATCGCGAAGATTTCCAGACATAAGCATTTACCGCAGATACATCAATCTGCTCACGATTCCAACCATCAGGCAACGCATCATCTGTATCAGCTGATGTAGGCGTACCAGGACGTACATTGGTGGATGTTGCCTTGTAACAATACTCGTACACCGTTGCATCCTGTATTCCTATCAAACTGAATTCTCCTGAAACTTTCATACCTAATCAAATTGTAGCACTCACAGAGCCGCTAATACCCATTCCTGCTCTTTTTATGTCCTCATAACTCACACTCGCCGTTGCGGCATTGAATGTCGCCCCGCTCTTACCTGTCAGTGTAAAAGCAGCTCCAGTGTTATCACGGATGCTCCAAGTCCATGAGGATACCGTCGCATTATTTCCATCACTCCTTCGGCGGGCTTTCGGAGCCACAAGTGCTGTCTCACCTGTCCGGATGCAGTTGCCGGTGATTCCGGTGATTTCGAAATACACTTCGTATGGGTCTGACACATCTGTGATGGTGACGGTTTCAGATATGGATTCACCTTCCATCGTAGCCGTACACCGTAGCAGCAGCACATTGTCCACATCGGAGTTTGTGACAACCTGTGTGCGGGCGGTGCCCATGGCCACGTTACCGGTACCCAGCAATTTTTCCCACTTGAAGGTTACCCCGGAATAGTCCGATACTTCATTCCCATCCTTGTAAATGGTACACTTGGCTGTCAGGGAATCATTCTCGTTCACAAGATAAAACCCTTTGTCATCAGTGATGGTCATAGAGAAAGCGTTACCTGTCGTCTCTTGGATGATTACTTCCTTTGAGATTTCAGAGAAGGACACGGAATTGCCTCCTACTTCCACAGAACCGCTTACCGACAGGCGGTCATTGTCGTAGCCGGATATTGGCACCAGGTTCTTCAGCACCTGTATAGCAGGCAGGTTATAAGAACTATCTCCTATCTGTGTAGGACGGCTGTCTATCTTCTTGAACACACCTTCCAACCCGTCGGTCGTGCACAGTCCGTTAGAACCGAATGTCAATGCAACACCATTGTATTTCCATTCAATACTACTTGTCTGTGGTATCATTACAGTACCGGAAGCCGTATCACGCAGGATAAGTACAGCGACCGGAAGACTTGCTTCTGGGAATCCGTCCGATTCAAAATCCGGAATAAACTGGTTAGTCCCCTTGTTGTATCGCTGCACGAGTGGATTTCCTTCCACACGTAAAAATCCATTAATTGTGGTTCCGTCCATCAGTCCGATAAGCGAAAACCCAGATTCCACTTTATTCATCTAAACCTCCTTTTTCGTTAATATCACTTCCTTCAACTTCTTCACTTCCTTCAATTTCAGGAAGTATTGTCGGTGTATCATACAGACCGGATTCTTTCTGCTCCTGCACAAGCTTGTCAAGTTCTCTCTTTGATCCGATTATCTGTACACTGTCTACGCTTCCAATCACACGCAGCATGGAGAAGTCCACGATGCCGCGTCCGTCTGGAATACGTTCAAAATACTGTATGCCCTTATTCTCGAGCACTTCCGGTTTTACAAGTAGATAACCCATAACTATTCATATTTTGTGGCCGTTACGGCCTTGTTATTATTTACCATTACCTTTCCGTTGCTTGTCACCAGTGCAGTGACCGCATACATACCAACCTCGGCATAAATTGACATACCGTATGACTTGTCAAATCCCAGCGATGATGGAATGAAGCTGATAGTACGCCCATAACCGATTATTTTGTCAGATACTCCGGGTTTACCTGAATGCCCCTTCCAGGTGATATAGAAAAACTTGTCCTTGTCGGTGCCAACCACCTGACGGTTGTCGGTAATCACGCACTCGAACTTGACGGTCGTGTTCATTGACGAATTTACTTTAGCTCCAGCTATCTGCCTTATTTGTACATTAAGAGACTTAGGCATCTTCACACTGACCGTGCAAACGACACTGAGACTGGCGTCCGCCATGGTCGGCCGTGTTCCCTCAAAGTTGCGGGCCATGCAGCGGAATGATGTGTTGCGAATAAAACGAGCATCAAAGGACAATGTTTTTGTCCAGTTTCCGGAAGAATCTTTTCCGGATATGTAAATGTCCAGCTCGTCCTGCGTGATGTCACGCCATCCGGAATTGTTTTCGTTAATTTGCCACCAATATGCTGCATTCTCATCCGGTATTGCCTGCAACCCGGAATACAGCTGTGCGCTAATGGTATGCATCCATCTACCGCTAGTGTCCGCATTCTCACGCAACGGGTCAATAGTCAATGATTTCGGCTGGTCTATTCGAAGCGAATAATTTTTCACGTCATAAAGAGACGTATATAGGTTGATACTCCGTTCAACCTTCACCTCCGTATTCTTGCGCGTATCGGTGATTGTGTATACGGCGAATATCTGCATCGGAGAATTGACCGGCACATTCTTCTTTACCTTCAGCGAATAGGTCGGTGTGCCTTCATCGGAGATAACATAATTGTCACCGTTGGCAATACGGTTGCTACCGTCGGCCTTCGGGGCACCTTCATACCATTCCACACCTGTCACTGCCCGTTCTCCTGACATCATCTTTTCAGGGTCAGACACCACCACGTATGGCATCAACAGGCATGGAACGACAGACCTGTCCGGCTCATACTCTTTGGTATCCTGATTGTAGGTCTGTGCTATATTCCCACTCAGCACCTTTATGTCTGCAATGAAGGAAATCGGGTCTACATGTACAGGAATGTCTTTTTGTTGTGTTTTTATTGCCATAATTATATTTTTATGTTAATTCTATTTTCAATTGTTTTAAAGTCTTCTCCGACCGGAATAAATACACGGCAGATGAAACTGATTTTCCGATACTCATATCCCCATCCGCTTCCCATGTCAGATACAGACAGGTGAATAGTATTCTTTTTCCAATCCACATAGGTCGGCTTCCAGCTGTTATCAGAAGGAACATTCCCCGTATCACGCAGCCATTCCACCTCTACGCCTTCTGTCGCCATCAGCACGTTCGTGATGTCACGGTTTCCGTAACTAACTACGGCTGTGACATCCGTATTGACCTGCGACAGGAAGAACTGCCAGCCGTTCGAACTCTCGAATTCAAGGTGATAGTTTTTGTCCCCTTCAAGCAGCACCCATGATGGCGAGTTCCACACAGGTTCGTCCAGCGTCTTGTCTACGATACAGCCCCATTTGCAACCGTAGTGATATACGGTATGCTGCTCCAGTTCCGTAAACGTGTGCTGTCCGTCCGGATAAAGTCTATCGTGTTGAATAAAGCGATAGGGCTGCTCCGACTGCGCCACGGATAGAGACCATTCGCTGCGGTCAACTTTATTAGGAATTATATCTCCATTATAATCATATTGGTACAACTGCTCACATACAATAGTCTTAGCCATTATACCCATATCTGTGTCAGAGATAGGAAGATTCTCTATTGCTTTTATCTGAGGGAACTTTCCTATTGAAATAGCATAGTTGTAATCTTCAAGTATAGGCTTATACACATTCGCTAAGAACATTATTCTGCCCTCACGTGAGGATAACAGCCATGACTGCGCTCTCTCGTTTACTTCACCTTCATCCGGAACAACAGCATTACCTTTACGGGTAAGATTATATCGAGCAACTGGCGGATAGTTTCTTCCTCCAGGAACTTCGCTATCCGGATACAAGACTACAGTAATAGTATTATCATTGACATTTTTAGTCAACACTCGCATCCATGACGTATAATAATCTGTTCCACCGATACGCAAATTATTAACAATTGAATACAGGATATCATGCTCATCAAGATTAGTTATGTCTGTTTCAGTCTCCTTCTCCATCCAAAGCTTATAAGTACTCTCAGACACGAACTCAACTTTCTCTATCTTCCCGCAGTCCGAAAAGTTGAACTCCCCGGCCATGGCATGAATCTCGTTGATGATTAAGTCCATTACCGTCATCGAGCCACGCACCTCCAGTCTGTCCGTCTGTATACGCCCGTTCGGGAAGATACCAGTACCTTTACCGGCCAGCATAGAGTCGATGAACTCGCCGATGGTAAGAAGGAAGTTAGTTCCGTCTGACTGGTCTTTACGAAGAAGCGTCTTCAACGACTTTAATGCAGAAAATACATTACTGTCACTAGGGGTAGTTGAATCATTCACCCTAATAACATATACTCCATTACCATTCCCGTTATAGCTCTGTCCTTTGTAAGTCAAGGAATCCACCTTATCCTCAATTTCACCGATGCGTGAGTAGGGCATACTTTCACCGATGGTATAGACTGGGCTGTCCCAAGGAATATCCAGATTCATTTCCCAACCCAAAACACGAGAGATACGCCCGTTTTCGAAGTAGGTGTCGTCAACGAGATTGATACGTTGGCCAAACTCGAATATACGTGAAATTGGGTCTTCGTGTACCCAAGTGCTCATTAAGGTAGTAGGGTAGGTGCCATCGTCCTTCTTCACCTTGTCGGCGTACTTCTGTGCTTTCTCTTTCAGCTCTTCTTCTGCGGCAGGGATATACTGGTCGGAAACAAGTTGGATGTCAAATCCGGAAAGAACATATTCGTCACCATTGGCAGGATACATCATCTCATCGGGTAGAGGACGGCCATAGTTTTCGTTCCTCACAATCTCCCATAGCTGATTACCACGCGTTTCGTCCTTCGGGGTGGGGTTGAAGATAACACCAAATACCATGCCGTTCAGTTTACCAGATTGGAATGTTACCTGAAGCTCCTGTCCTTCGATGATATATTCTTCCTTGAACTCAAGCTCGGTATCCTTGTAGCGGTAATAGGTAATGGTTTCTTTCGTGCCGTCCTCGTTGTCCACTTCCTCGGTACGAGTGTGCACATCAGATAGAGTACCTACCCGACGGGGATAAACATCGTCGAAAACAACCACGTCCTCGATGGCTTCTTCCTGCGACATTCCTTCATATGCGTCAATGTAAGGGGTTCCAGAAGGGAGCATAAGCCGCTTCTGGACTACACCGTTCACCACGGCCTGCTCGTCAGTCGGACGGTAGTTCGTAGGGATATTCTTTGTTGAGCCAAACGCATAGATGCGGGTGGCATAAGTGCCCTGACTTTCGCTGCGGGTGATGGCCGACGCTTCGACACCACGCTCGATTTTAACGGCATCTCCGAACTCATTTCGCCCAAAATGAATCACGTTGTCCGTTATCCAGCAATCACAGTTCCACTTATCATCACCCGCCATAGAAAACAAAGCATCCAACAGGTTTATGTTGTCGTAGGTCATCGCCACTGCCTTATTCTCTACAGTATCGTCTATGCTGAATGTGAAATCTGTTCCTCGGTAGGTATACCCCAACGCTTTCAGGTTGCGGAGGAATACGCCTAACTGCACGTCGAGAGCTGCAGTTAGCGACCATGACGCTTCGCTGCCTGCATGTTCCGGGGTATATTTGAAAACCTTGTTCTTCCACTTCCAGTAGTAGGCATCCAGTTTTAATTCGTAATCATATCCCCCAGTAGAAGTGTTGTAGGTTGGTTTCTGAATGTCGGTAATCTCGTAGATTTTAGCCAGCTTTCCGCCAAGCGATTCATCCAACGCTCCAGCTAGGTCAACATAATCACCAATTTTGAACGGAATGGGAGAGGGCACCGAGAAAGGAAGGATTATGTAGTCCTCTTTCATCAGTGTAAACTTTCCTTTTGCCCCTTTGTTGATAGGGGTGGAGAACCTTGTCTTTCCGGATATGTCCTTAATTTCAATCATATCCCCAAAGTTCATAAATAGAAAATGGAAGCCCTAAAAATCCGGACTTCCATTTGAAACAATAAAGGAAATGTTCGTTATTCGCTTCTGTCCATGGGATTCGGTTCGCAAAACTTACTTGAAACCTTACCGAAACACCTGTCAATACTCAACCCGTAAGAGATGTTTTTCCCCAGGTAAACCAGCTTGTAGACTTCGCTCCCAAGAGTTGGGATTTTGATGTTTACGGCACCTTTTTCAAGTTCTGTCTGAAAGGCTTTCTTCTTTGTCCGGTAGTCTCCTTCTGAGTCTCCTTCTATGGTGAACTGGAGAGTGATTTCACGAGAGTCTACTTTTGCATTGTCGGTTATCATTCGCTTACCGTGTTCCAGCCGGCTCTCATCTTCGATGTAATCTTTCATCTGGTTGAATCCGTCGATAGCATCGAGAAAACCGTTCCCCATGCGTACACCCCATGTGCTCCAGGCATCTTTTCCGTTAATAAATAAATCTCCTGTCATAATCTTGATGTATTGCGTTTTACTTCTGAAATATCTGCCTTAATATCTTTCAAGTATTTGGCTGAGTCTTCAGTATTCTCTCTGATTTGCTGTAACTCCAGATAGGAATTGGCCAGGATGGTACGTGTCTCGTCGGCAATGTTGTATAGGCCGGTCACTTGTGATGTCAAGGCACTGATGGAACCTCGCAGTTCGGTAATAGCTACTGTCTGTTGCTGCTCTGCTGTCTCTATCCTAAGATTGGACTCATACACGGCAGTGAACCGACCGCTCAGTTCTCCGGCATCCTCGTGCGTCATTTCCATACCGAATCCACGGCTGGAAGCCGACTGCTGGGAACTGCTACCTGTCTTATCATATCCGGTAACTGCGGCAAGTTCATCCCGTAGTTTCAATGCCTCATTCACGTACTCCATATATTCGTTTTGAAGTGAATTGCGTTCACTCTCACTCAGGTTTCCGTCCTTCATACTTTCACCGAATCTGTTCCACCAGTCTTCAAGTTTCTGGCTGTATATATTACCGATTTTGTCTGAAAGCATGGCACGCATAAAGTATTCGGATAGGTTATCCGCAAAATCTTCCGCCGATGCATCCATATCCATAAGGGTATCGATGAAACTGTCATACATGGAATCAAAACTTATTCCTGTAAGCTGTTCGAAAAGTCCCTCCTTCAGTTCTTCGAGGTTTCCGGCCAGATTTGCATATTCACCTAGTGCATCAACGACACCATTCCCATAGCCTCCTTTCCCTGAATCGGCCATTTTCTGCCACAAGTCCACATTCTGACGTAATAAGTCCATCTGTTCCGGAGACATCTGCCACAAGGAATCTGTACCTGTGAACTCTGCCATGACATTTTCACGAATCCATTGTATGTCACTTTCAGACCATCCCATGTAATATGCCCAGCTATGATGGCTGCTGTGATAGCCCGCATTGGCCTGTGCTTTTGCAAGAACATTCTTATTATATTCCTCCTGATACTTAATAGCTTTATTGTACTCTGCTACGGATTTCTCACTTCCCTTGCTGGACTTCATTTCCTCTGTAAGTGATTCGATGGCAGACTGCAGCTTCTCATTTCTGTCTGTGAGTCTGTTAATGGTATCCTGCACCTCTTTTTCGTTTCCTCCAATACCGAATAGTTTGCTGAATCCACCAAAGGATATTGCATCAAATATACTCCCTATTCCTTTTGCTAAAGATTTACCTATCGTTACAAATAAATCTCCTGATAGAATATCACCTATTATACCGGATACCGCATTAAAAACCGCATCAAGAATACCACCAACCACAACGCTTAACCCGTCTTTAAAAACATCGATAATTGATACAATCCAGCCTATAATAGGAATGCTCTCTAACGACTTTGAGACTTTAGAAATGGCACCACCTATACCTTTCCCAGCTTGTATCAATCCGGTATATATAGAAGACAGGCTACCGGATGTAATTTTCTGGAACCCTTCAATAACATTATCCATGCTTGCATTTAATTTTCCTGATGTATCGGATACTTGCCTTTGTGATTCGTTTACTAAATTTGTCTGAATCTGAACATTTTCAGAGGCTGCATTGGCGTTTGTTTGAGCTATATCTAAAGCCTCTTTTGCTAACTGTTTTTCTGACTCAGTTCCATTTTTCAACGCTTTTTCATATTCCTCCTGAGCCTTTTTCAACGTTTCTATAGCTTCTATTTCTTCGGCTTTTGCATAATTTAGCCTTAACATAGCATCTTGATATGCCTTTACTTCTTCTCCTAACTTTCTAAAGTTCAGTACACCAGAACCCCCAAGGGATTTCTCCATCTGATTAATTGCATCAATTATCGCTTGCTGGCTTGCAGCATCGGAGTTCTTAAATTCATCAGTTTGCATGTATTTTCTGGCATCTTCAAGAGCGGGTTTTATCATTTCAGAGAACATTCCTCCAAACTCGCCAAATACCGTCTGCCAGTCAATATTTGCCTTTAAAGCTTCTGACTCTATAGCAGCTAACTTACTATCCCTATCTCTTGATAATTTAAGTTTTTCTGCATCTGTTTGAGCTTTAGCTATCTTATTTGCGTATTCCTGAGAAATAGCATATTTGCGTTGTTGGAACGTGCCATATTCCTGAAGATAAGAATTTAGTGCATCCTTTTCAGCTTGAAGCGATTCAATATCTACTTCATAGAAAGACTTATTACGCTTTGCTTCTGCATTGGATTTCATCACTTTCACTTCATCAATCTCACCATATTTAGCTTTAGCCTTATTGTAAGCATCAATCTCTTTCTGGTAATCCAGTTCAATCTGTCTACGTTTCTTTTCAGAACCTTCTTCCATCAGGTTGATTTCTTCCTGCTGATTAGCTCTTATGAGTTGTAGAAGTTCATCAGAAAAATTTTGCTGATTATCTACGACCTTCTTGTTTTCTGATTTGTGGCTGACACCAGTAAGTGTTTCCAAGGTTTTTTCTGCACTCTGCAACTCTTTTTCCTTTGCCTTGATAGCAGATTCTACGGTTTTACCGGCTTCTGCTTGTAATTTTCCGCTACGAAGGTCGGCAATCTCTTGTTTGAGTGTCTTGATATGTTTGGTAGCATTTTCAACTTCTTTGGATATGGAAGACTGTGGGGATTCTTTATTATCGGATAAAGACGATTTCTCAATTTCTTTTTCCAGTTCTGTGATGGCGGAAACCGTTTCGCCTAATTCCTTGTTTACGGAATCCAATTCTTTCTTGGCCTTATTCGCACTATCTTTGAGCTGATTGTTTACTGCACTATTTTGAGAGAACACGGCCACACTTGTATTGATTCCTCTGTTCTGTAATGCGCTTCCAGTCATTGTTACAGATGAATTGTATAAGGATTTTGCCTCATTGTAATTATCCGTAGCGACTTTCTGCTGCTTTTCTTGAGTCCGTTTTTTGCGATACAGTTCCTCCAGTTCTTCCTGAGCAGCCTTCATCCGTATCTGCTTTTCCAATTGTGTAAGATAGGATTTAATGGCCTCAGTGTTGTTGTTTATCAGTCGGCCCTCTTCATCAAGACTGGCATTGTAAGAAGGAATGATGGTCTGCAAATCAGACAAAGCTTTCTTTTTCTGGTCAATGGATGAAGTTTCACTTTTCAATATGCCAGACAACCTGTCAACTGTTGCCGCCTGCTTGGAAAATTCCTCATCGGTCTTTTTGTTTACCGAATTAAGTGTCTCCTGTGCTGCAGTAGCTTCATTGGTTCTTTTGGTGAACATGTAAACCGCCGTACCTATTCCTACCAGTGCTGCCAACAGAGTGACATACACATTGGATTTCGAAGCGACATTGAAAGCCTGTTGTGCGGCGGTGGCTAGTCCCAATTCCTTTCTGTACATTCCAATCAGACGGATACTTTCAACGAATCCGACCGCCTTCTGCGCTACGGCCGCGGTAATCAACGCGGCCTTGTACGTTCCGTAAGCTGCAATCAGTCCGCCCATGACAGACAACACATCATCAAGACTTTCCACCAAGTCCTCTGCTGTACCGATTCCAAACTCGAAAACCTCCTTATACTTGTTCCCGAACTCATTCATTTTCTGGAAGAGGGTATCTTCGATATTCGACAGTCGCTGGGGCCACGTCCCAGCGGAACTTTCCATAAGGTTGGCAAACTTTCCTCCTTCGGATGTCATATTTTTGAAGGCCTGTTCGACCTCCTTAAAGCCGACCTTACCTTCCTTCACAAGTTCACCTACCTGGTCTTTGGAAACTCCTAATACCTTGGCCAGTTCTTCGTAGATTGGAATACCTCGTCCGGCGAATTGACGGATGTCTACTGTCATGGCTCTTCCTTGCGTTCTTAGTGTTCCATACAGATAAATAAGTTGACCGATAGGTATCTGTAGTCCGGAAGCCACATCTCCAAGCATAGAAAGTTCATTTACTACATTATCGGCAGAAGAACCGTATGCCAAAAGCTGTTTTGCTCCGGTCGCTACATCGTCAAGATTGAACGGTGTTTTGGCTGCGAACTGAACAATATCGGCGATGAGTTGGTCCGCTTTCGATTTGTCCTGAAGGATTGTTGAAAGAGCTACCTGTAACTGCTGCATCTTTCCGGTTGCTTCAATCACATCGGAGCCGAATCTCTTTACCGCCACCAGTCCACCGATTTCAGCAGCTGTACGCTTTAAAGAATCCGTCAGTGATTTTACTATCTCATCAGCGTTGTTCGTTCCACTGGCAAACTCCTTGTATTCTCTTGTGAGTTTCCGCACTTCGAGTCTGTTTCTGGCCTGCTGGTCCTGTAATTCGCCAAGGGAATATCTCTGCTCGTTCAAGGCTGCTTTAGCTGCATTCAATTCAGCTAATTTAGCTTTTGAATTAGGAGAATACTTACCCATCTTTGAATATTCATCAGACAGTCTTCTGACATCATCCTGTGTATCACGGATAATTTTCCTTTGTTTGATGATTTCCTCCGTCAGCTCATCGGAGGCCTTTGATGCGGAATTAAGCTTTTTCTTCAAATCATTTTCCATCACAGCCCCTGCCTTAGCCGCCTCAGTTACCAGTCCCATCATCTGCTGACGGGTGGATGCCAGTTGCGTTTCTAAAGCCTTTGCAGCTGCAGGGGATTTGTTTACGTCCATCTTCTTGAGCTGAGCTTCCAGCTTCTCACATTCCTGTCTCAGTCGAATCACCTCTTGGTAGTCACTCGACACTTTAAACACTAACTTTGGCATATTTGTTATTTATTTCTTCTTCTGCGCGAAGCCATATCCTTACCCTTCACCTTTGTAACCTTGGTTCCGGTAACTGTATGGAGCTTGTCACGCTGCATTAATACTAAATTCCTGTATGGTATCTCATAGACCACTTCCCGGTATGACAGATGCAGATTTTCCATGAACGATGCAATCTGTCCCAAAAGAGTATCATTGCCTACGACCTCGGTTTCGCTGCCAGCAGACTTACGTTCCTCGCCAAGCTGACAGCTTTGAGAAAAACCTTTGAGTCAATCATAGAGAGTGCTTCATCCAATGCGTCCACATTCTCTTCGTATGTCCCTTTTGCCAGTTCTTCGCTCAAACTTTCGTCACCAGCTATCAGCCAGGAGAGAGCCTTGCTGTAAGCCTCGCTTTCTCCCAGGGAGAGCAGAACTTCTTTCAAATTGTCTGCTTCTTGTACGCCTGACAAATGGGAGATTGCCCCGGCCAGCTTGTGGATAGTAGGAGGGTAGAGCGTGTAGGCTTTCCCAGCGACAAACACCGTTCTGAAATCACTTCCGATAATGGATTCAGTTACTATTTTCGCTCCTTGATTCATTCTGATAAAAGATAAAAATTAAGGGGTGAAGCCATAAAGCCCACCCCTGTTATGGAATTCAATCTCTACCTATTGGATAGGCATTAAGCACCTGCTGTTACTTCAGATGAGTCAAACCAGTATTCCGGTGCAACTTCTGCATTTTGTGGTTCCAGCTCCACCGCACTTACAGGAATACCAACAGCCTTGTCTGTTGTGGCTTCACGTGCACCGATGTCAGCACGGGGAATCACACAATACTGGTCATCATCAGTCAAAGCAACAAGTAACTTCTCAATGTTTACCTTGCCTCTTGCTCGTTTCCAACCCTTATCAGTGTTAATAATGTCACCACCCATAAGGTCTTTCTTAGTAGGATAGTCGTATTCTCCAATAGTGAAGTTTACAGTAACATCACCCATTTCCTTATCACTTCGGTAGGTCTGATTCGTGAGCTGGTTCTTGTAGTTTGTACGACTTGCTTCCGCTTCTTCAATCGTCCATGTATCCTGATGGATATTCTTGATTTCTTTCAAGGTTTCACCCTGCAAAAGAGTATGCAAGGCTTGCCCTGTCAAATCTGCGGTAATCTCGCTAGTTTCGCCATACCAAAGCTTCTTGATATTCGCGGCTGTGACTTTCTTTGCTTCTGCCATATTATTTCACATTTAAAACTTCAAACAAAATTCTTACATTCACATAGTGACACTTTAAGGATGTGTCCTCCTCAGTTCCGATTGACTCGATGAAATAATGATAGGTGGTACCATCGTAGCGTCCGGTCGCTCCGTCAAACAATTCTTGCGCCTGTTTCTCCAGCTTGTTCAGCCGGATGGTGTTGGCTTCACCTTCTTTCAAGTCAGGAACACAAAGATTCACCTCAACGAAGGATTTCTTCCAGTACGTTCCCGGCTGCTGTTTCTTAGAGTGAATAACAATCCTTTCGGACTTCATCGGTCCCGTCAGCTTCTTGCCATGAGGAACAATGTCAATGCCGAAAGGCTGGCAATCACGATAGAGTATGTTTGCTATGTCGGTGGTTACTATCATTTTATTTCCTCCTTCAATCGTTTCTCAGCATATATGGCTGCACCAGTCAAGACTTCGTAACCTTTGGATTCAACGAAAGAAGCGTATTCAGCTTCATTCCTCAACTCCAGTCCATCATCCTGAACTGAATACTTATTTGACTTACGGAGTGTTCCGGTATGATTCTGATAGCTTCCATTCTTTACAGCGTAATCGACAGCCTCTTTACCAACCTTCTCCTCAACGGCTTTCACCTCGGCATAACCTTGTTCAAAAAAGCTATCCATGTCCGAAAAATCAAACTTTACAGCCATATTTCTGAGTAACCAAAATAATTCGTATTCTTCACCATGTAAACCTTGCCAGTTCCCCTGATATTATCGCCATCCATACATCTGACTTCATCACCAGCCTTCAAAGAGATTTTTTTCTCGCAGACAACATGGTAATTCGGTCGGTACACCTTGCCATTCTCCGAAGTAAACTCTTTGGTAGAATTATCGTCACAACGGCACCGACACACGTCCTGCCAGCCTTCGCCACCTGTTCCGGGAATGGGCCGGCCGAACTCGTCTGTTTCCATCGGAGTAAAAACCTTAACCTGTAATGTATGTGGAGCAAATATCATAGGAATCTGACTTTAGGTTTATCTGACAGCGTGTCTTCAAGGCCGTACTTCTTGCACAAGAATGAGTAGTATTCCTTCAAGCCTTTGGTGTCCCAGGACATAGAAAAGCCGTTCTCGCTGATGGAAGCGGCACGAAGTAGGAGAGAGGGGATGAACTTCACCATAGCCACCGACACGAGACCGATGTTTGACTGGTTCATCTCATCCTCTCCGCTTATCCCTGAAGACAAACTTATCTCCAAAAGGTCAGCCTCCGACAAGTTGATGCCGAAGGTCTGAAACTTTTGTGATATGTAGTCGTTTACTGTCATGCGTTCATTGTTGTCAAATCAAAGTTTACAATCAAGTTCGGGTTTGCAATCTGCGGAATCCACTCAGCGGTGTATTCCAGATAACGTCCGTTCTTGTCCTTGTAACCGGAGATAAGCATATCACCGTCGGCTTGGGTGTAGTTACGTCCTGGCACGCCATCCACTGCTTCGTACGGAGTGTGGAAACGCATGTAACCAACCTTATCCTGCGGAAGCAAGGTGATACGGTCGTCTGCGTAAATTTGCACGTTCTTTCCGGTCTGGTCTTTTACGTAATCTTCCTTGATTTCAATGGCCGGAAGCCCAATGCCAGTGAACACTTGGGAAGCCAGTTGAGAGGTAATCAAACCAGTTGAAAGATACATCTCATTAGCGGTAAGCTGCATCTTGAACTTGTCGCCGAACTCGGCAGAGCCGATGATGTTCTTTACGAAAGTTCCTCGTGACATAATCATCTTCTGGAAATTGCCGTAATCTGGCTTCAGGAGGTTAATCTGCTGTTGCAAATAGGTGATGAAATTCGTCTTCGCACCAGTATCAGGTTTGATGAACTTGAACGGCAATTCAATGTTAAGAAGATCGACGCCTCCGGCATTGTCGTCCTTGTTCTTGACTGTTGCTTCTCCGGTCATCAGAAGTGAACCTACGATAATATCCATGCGCTTGTGAGCTGCTAAAAGTACCTGGCGGTAATCGTCGTAGATGAAGTTCACAATTTCCTGCATGGCTGCTACCTGGTCGGCAGGTTTAGCTGCATTGAACTTGTCAATCAAGTCCTTAAGCTCAGACAAGCGGTCAATGGAAATTTGGTAAGCATCGCCAAGATAAGCGATTTCACCATATCCTGAGCCGATATTCCGGCGTTCACGGATAGGTTTTTCGCCATAACGAGAATTGATAGAACCGGCCATCACGCCAGTAACCTGACCGATGTAGTCCTTGAACACACGGGTAGTCGTTCTACGGAAATCAAGGTACTGCTGCCAGTAGATAGTATCCTTACGAGTCTGAAGGACGCGCTGGATAACGGCGTTTACGATATTGGGGTCGTTAAACAGAGTATGAATAGTTAGCATCATATATTAGTCCTCCTTTCTTTATTTGCTTGCGATAATACCTGCAGCTCTCAATGATGCTAGAAGAGCATTAATTTTATCCTTCTCATCACCACCTTCTGCATCATCAACTTTTGCACCCTGCTTTACCAATCCCAAAGTACTTGAGTTAGCTGACTGATAGGTAGTATTATTGTCTGTCCAAGGTACTTCTACATACGCCTTTCCACCTTCCAATGCTACTGGATATTTCTTTCCGCTTTGAGAGAATCCCAACTGAATACCTCCCATCACAGAATCAGAAGCTTCTGGCAGTTCATACGAAACACCAGCCGGGGATTGCACACCTGTAGCGTTGAACTGGAAATGCGGCATGTTAGCCTTATCAATGTCAGAGAAAGGCATAGCCAACTTAGTAGGCTCAATCTCGAATGCTCGCATCAAAAGAGCAACTAATACAATGCCTTCTTCTACTTGTACTCTTCCGTACAAAGCTGAGTTAGCAACTACCTTTGGAGTAGTACCGCTTACAGCTGTAGCTTCATAGAGTACGGTACCAGCTTCCACTGTTTCGCCAAAGTCGGCAGCCAGTGTCAACTTATCGAAAGCTTTGTTTGATTTGTCAATACTGTTGATGGTAGCTCCATGAGAACCATTACCCAGATGCATACCCACATAAGCCAAAGAGTTTTTCTTGATTTTCAATGTGGTATTGGAACCGGTGGTAAATTTTTCATAGACTTCTACACGGATGGCCACCTGGGCGGTTTTCTTTACCAAATCAGCGGCAATCGGAGTGAAGGATGGAAGAAACGAACCAGCGACAAGGTTGGTCGTCTCCAGCTTGTAAGGGCCTCTACGTCTTACACCGGTGGAAACGTCATAGCGTTCCTCGATGGACGGCTCAGGCTCAATGTTGTACTTAAATCCTGCTGACATAAATTACTTGTTTTGTTGTTCGACAATAGATTTTGTGTCCGCCTCAATCATTTTGGCGAACTCGCTCGCTTCCTTCTCCTGCTTCTGTTCGGCAGTTTCAGGAGCTTTGGAGAACTGAAACCCGTTGTTAGACATATCCTGCTTCATGTCCTTGAAATAAGTGTCCAAGTCCGTGTTTTCAGGAATGTTGCGGTCTTTCAGCATAAATTCGGGAATACCGTACTTCTTCGCCACTACTGAAATCTGAGAATTACGCTGCGCCTGCGCTTCATTTTCCTCCATTTTGGCCAGCTTGTCGGCAAACGGCTTGATACCGGCGGCGATGCCATCGGCAATCATCTTTGCGATGTCTGTCTCCTGGGGCTTTGGAGGGTCGTTGGGTTTCGGTGGTTCTGGTTTCGGATTCTCGATTGGTTTCCCGTCTTTAAGGTTATGCTTCTTCTCATAGTTTGCAACTGCAGTGATTCGAGCATCCCCAGCACGGAAATCGCCGTATGAAGTCAACACGTCTTGAAATGAGATACCCTCCACGATGGAGTTTACCTTCGTCTCGTCCGTTATACCCTCTGCCTTTTTTGTGGCTATACGGGTGAGTGTAGCAGTGTCCACCCCAGCGAATTTCTGTTGCAGTCCTGCCAAGATTTGTTCAAAGATTGTCATACCGTATGAGTTTGATTAATAATTTCATACGGTAAATTTACTTATAGAGAAAGGGAAGGAGAAATTTTAAGGCTAACGATACGAAACAATTGGGGAAATGTTCGTTTTTAGGCAAAAAGAAAGCGTGACTACCAAAATAATCACGCTCGTAATTTATTGTTTATTTATGAGCTTGCTGACAAAATCATCTAGGTTTTCTTTAGATAGTGTTTGATTTTTATTATTTGCAATATCTAATAGTTTTTCATATATCTGTTTCCTATTACTATCAATACGCAAGCCCATCTTACGTAAAAAAGGAGCATTAAAATTAGCATCAGAAGCAATTTGAAGAAAGTCCTTATCATATACACTTAGGTTATCTTTCATATTTAACCAAGTGCAACGATTTAAAGTAAAAGCTGTAAAATCCGCTAATTGTAGTAACTTTTCTTCTTTTGAAGATTTGTATAAGATTTTTTTATTTTCTAATAAATCTCCAAAAATTAAACAGTCCTGGTATGAATTATTTTTATACCTGCCTTCATCTATTACTATTTTATATGGTTTTGTATAAGATAGATTTGAACTCAAATAATCTTTGATTCTTAATAATAGAATAAATAAGGCGAAATCAGAATATTCATATAGTTTAAACCCATCAATTACAGTATTGGTCTTTTCTATTTTATTACGCTTATAGTCATCTTCTCCAAAACTTTGAAGTATAACAATATATTGTTCTAACGCAGAGAAACGAGAAAAGTCTTTAAAAATATCAAATCTATTTTCAACGTTTCTATATATATCTTTAGCTGAAAATATGTCTGCAAAATGAAATTCATCCATATCCAATTGTTTTTGAAGTTCATTTGACATGTAATTCATGAATTTAAGTGCAGAATCATATTGCTTTTCATTCAATATTATAGCACACCAAGAAGCCGATTTAGAGGTATCATATTTGAATCCACTCCTGTGTTGTGCATTACCTGTATCATCAATGTAAATATAAGTTGCCATTTTTTAACAATATCACAACAAGTTTATAGCTGCCAATTCTTCTGTCAGTGCGTTAATACCTTTTTGAATCTTCTCCAATTGCTGTTTACGTGGTTTGTGTACTCCAGCAGCATAATGCCATAACTGACGTTCATTAATTCCGGTTATCCGGCTCAGAGCGGCTTTGGTAAAGATGCTGCTGTAATAGTTGATGAAAGTGGCAGCATCTATCTTAAACTTCAAAGTGAACTCTCCCTGCAATACTTCCACTGGAGCGATGTTCATTTCCTTGCATGACTCCAGGTAAAGTTCAACAGCCTCCTTCATGTTCTTTTCGATTTCCTTCACGTCGTTACCGACAGTAATCACCGGAGCACCTTCAATATAGGCACTAAGATTATTTCCTGCATGTTCTACAATCACTTCTACGGTTTTCATACTGACCTCCTTTTTATCGTTAAACAAAAGAGGCGG
>ENA-OPMV01000143-OPMV01000143.1-human-gut-metagenome-genome-assembly--contig:-NODE-143-length-24054-cov-5.007625_pt1 | contig 24054 bp, 14 predicted proteins | sample MGYA00241531_ERZ501759 | MGnify/ENA primary metagenome ERZ501759 (study PRJEB25962, sample SAMEA2042555) | human gut metagenome | biome: human gut; feature: human-associated habitat; material: faeces...
TTACCCTTTCTCGCTCCCTTGCACATCCGCAAGGTAAGATACTCGGTGCAGCATCCGGCACTCTCTTCCATAGCCCCAGCTTCACTCAGTCTGTCATCTTCAGCGGCCCTCCCTCTCGAAAGCGGTTGCAAAGGTACACACTTTTTCCTTTCATGCAACTTTTATGGCACACTTTTTTGCAATATTTTTTCAGGATTTTATCTAACTCGCTGATTTTCTTTATGCTATAAAGCATGTTTTTTATTTCCATTCAGAAATGAGCGGGAAATGCCTTACATTATATAATTCGTGCGTGCGTGTATGCGTGCGCGTGTAAGGAGAAACGGACTATTCTAATGGAAAGGTAGGATTTCTGACACATATTCAGCCTTAAAAAACACAAGTACGTTCCGGAAAGAACGTAAGTGCATTTGAATTGAAACGCAAGTGTATTCTGATCAAAACGTAAAGGAGTTTGAAAGCAAACGCAAGCGCGTTTTTAGGAACAAAAAAAATACAAGGAATTCCATACGGAAAAGGGCATAAAAAAAGGAGTTCCGCTGAACTCCAACCTTTGTTAACCTTAAATCTAATACTATGAAAAACACAGTACAAAAGTATTTATTTTATCTGAAACAGCAAAACCCAAGACTAAAAAACAATGTTTTACAACATACATTAACCACCAAAACAAAATATTCAAAGAGGTTAACAACAAAATAAAAAAGTCTTTTGGGATAATCCAAAAGACTTTTTCACTATTCTTCCAAAATTCAAAAATTAGAATTCACATTCTTCCTCATTTTCCGTAGAAGGAATGGTAACCAACACTTTGTCAATTCGAGCTCCATCCATATCCACCACTTCCAATACAAAATTATTCCACTCCAACGTTTCTCCACTTTGTGGTATATGCTGTAAATGCTGCAGAATTAACCCTCCTACCGTATGATAGTCTACATCTTCCAAGAGGTCTTGACGATTAAAATAGCACAAGAAATCATACAACGGACACTGCCCGTCTACCAGCCAGCCATCCTTATTGATTCGCTTGATAATATCCGGTTCCTCCCCAGCATCGTCCATAGAACCGACCAAGCCTTCCAGAATGTCACGCAAGGTGATAATTCCCACGCAAGCTCCAAACTCATCACAAACCAGAGCACGACTTATCTTCTGGGCCTTCATCTGCTCCAAAGCCTTGTACACATTCATGTTTTCATGAAAGAATGTAGCCTCATGCGTCAGAGCCGGCAAATTGAAATTCGCTTCAGAAAGATGTAATACCAAATCCTTCAGGTTTACTACCCCTTTCACCCTATCCAGGTCACCATCTTCCGTCACCGGATAAAACTCATACAATTCGTTCACCAGTACTGCTTTCACTTCAGCCGCCGTCATTCCACTCTCAAGTGCCACAATGTCACTCTTATGCGTCATAATGGAGCCTACTTTCAAATCGCCCAACAAGAATACACGCTGTACAATGTCCTGTTCCACAGGCTGTACTTCCCCATCATCAGCTCCTTCTTTAATAATAGACTTGATTTCCTCTTCTGTCACTTTACTGTCGGTATCCTTGATACCCAACAGATTAAAGATTGCTTCCGTACTCTTAGATAACAGCCAGACAAAGGGTAAAGCCACTTTTGCCAGCACATTCATAGGCCGTGCCACCAGCTTAGCCATTCTCTCGGCCATGCTCATACCAATACGTTTAGGCACCAGCTCACCAAAAATAATAGTAAGATAAGTTACTATCACTACAATTATTCCCTGTGCCAGTCCAAAAGCATAAGAAGAAGCAACTCCCCATGAGATAAGCAGATTCGTCAGGTCGACCGCAATCTTATTTCCCGAATAGATACCGGTCAGAATACCGATTAATGTAATACCAATTTGAACTGTAGAAAGAAAACGATCTGGGTCCCCTGCCAGTTTCAATGCTACGCGAGCAGATTTATTCCCTTTTTTTACATCTGTCGACAACCGGGATTTTCGGGCTGATATTAATGCCACCTCGGACATGGCGAAAATACCGTTCAGTACTATCAACCCGATAATAATGATTATTTCATCCATATATAAAAACGAGTGTGTTTCAGAGGAACAAATTTATATGAATGTTCATAGCAAAAAAAGTGAGCTGCCTATAATTATATTGTTTTAACAAACAGGCTACTCACTTTTTTCATTTCTCTTTTCACCTTACACACATGAAGTTAGCCGGCTACATCAGAATCTTTTCGATTGCATGAAGTTCTTCTTCTTCAAATGAAAGGTGATTCAAAGTTTTCAAGCTATCTCCCAGCTGTTCTACCGAACTAGCCCCCACAATCACAGAAGTCACAGTTTCGTTTTTCAACAACCAGGCCAAAGCCATTTCGGCCAGTGACTGTCCGCGCATAGCCGCCCGTTCATTCAAGGCTTGTATCTTATTCAACACTTCCGGCGTAAGCGCCTCTTTCTTCAGGAAACCACCCCTTGCTATACGAGAATCATCCGGAATACCGTTCAGATAACGATTAGTCAGCAAGCCTTGTGCCAGAGGAGAAAAAGCCACAAACCCACTTCCGCTCTCCTTCACGGCATTCAATATCCCCTGAGATTCCGGTTCGCGTACCAGCATGCTATACCGTCCCTGATACAGCAGGCAAGGCACATCCCGTTCTTTCAGATAACGACATGCAAACAGATAGGCATCCAATGGGTATTTAGACAAGCCGACATACAAAGCCTTTCCCTTACGCACAATATCAACCAATGCCTGAAGAGTTTCTTCCAACGGCGTTTCCGGGTCATACCGATGAGAATAAAATACATCCACATAATCCAGATTCATCCGCTTCAAGCTCTGGTCCAGGCTGGCCATCAGATGTTTTCTGGAACCCCAGTTGCCATACGGGCCTGGCCACATGTCATGACCTGCCTTCGTGGAAATAAACAACTCATCCCGATAGGGAGCGAACGATGACTTCATAATCTGCCCAAAGGTTTCTTCGGCTGAGCCATAAGAAGGTCCGTAATTATTAGCCAAGTCAAAATGTGTAATTCCATGATCAAACGCATAGTGCAATTTTTTCCGGCTAAGTGAAAGTGTATCTACATCACCAAAATTATGCCATAATCCCAAAGAAATGGCGGGCAGCATCACTCCACTACGCCCAGCACGGCGATACTGCATACCACATTCGTAACGATTTTCAGCAGCAGAATAAACAGGTTCTATCATTAGACTTAATTTTAAGGCGTACAACTTAATTTTATCATATCAATGACAAAAATAATCTTTTATTTCATATAACTTTCCCATTTTATAGACAGATTAAAAATATACAGAATTTCCTATCTTTGTCCAAAGAACCTATTTCCTTATGCATACCACTACAGATAACCAGGCGAAAACTTTCACAGCAGAAAAATCCCGTATCCAGGGCTTTACAGACTTCACGGCAGAATTTCCTCATGAGCATGCCTTCTTATTTGACGGAATTATTCTCGGTATCTGCTCAAAAGGTAACATGCGGTTCAAAATAAACTATAATGAATATCACATTTCCGCCAACGAAGCATTTGTCATCCTGCCACGCCATATCTTTACGATTATAAGGACAAGTCCTGACCTGCAATTAAAAATTCTCCGCTTTTCATCAGATTTTCTGCTCACCTTGCCAACAAACCCCGATTTCAGTCTGGCAAGAAGAATTTCACACTACCCTTGCATCTCTATCCAACCACAGGATATGGAAAACATACAACTTCTGTACACAATGGCACGGCAATACGAAAGTCTGTCTGACTTAACTTTGCAACTTCAAAGTTCCCTACTCTCTATTGCTTTCATTATTACTGCATCCTTCGAACAAGCTCCTGCACGCGGAGAGCTCCCTTTATCCCGACAGGAGAATCTCACAAAGTCCTTCTTCCATCTTTTATTACAACATTATCAGACTCAGAGAAGTGTAGCTTTCTATGCCGAACAACTATGCATTACCCCTAAATATCTCACCACTACCGTAAAGAGAATCACCGGTTATTCCATACAAGACTGGATAAACGACATCACAATAATTACTGCCAAGCGGTATCTGAAAACGAGCTCCCGAACCATACAAGACATATCCGAGGAGCTCCACTTTCAGACCGCATCATCATTTATACGTTTCTTCAGACAACACACCGGCTGCACTCCGCTAAAATATAGAAAGGACAACGACTGACGCACATTATTTCTCTTGACGAACTGAATGAAGAATGTGCATAAATTCCTCACCCGTAATCGTTTCTTTTTCTAACAAGAAAGTAGCAGCTTCGTGCATCACTTGTATATTCTCCTGAATCAGACAGCGCGCTTTTTCATGGGCCTTTTTAATAATATCCAACACCTCCAGATCAATATTAGCCGCTGTTTCAGCAGAGCAGGTAAGTGAGGTATCTCCGCCCAAGTATGCATTATTCACGGTTTCCAACCCCATCATATCATATTTATCACTCATCCCATAACGAGTTACCATCGCACGGGCCAGTTTCGTAGCCTGCTCTATATCATTCGAAGCCCCAGTTGTCACTATATGACAAATCACTTCCTCTGCTGTCCGTCCTCCAGTCAATGTCACAATCCGATTGAACAAATCATCCTTATTCATCAAAACCTGTTCCCCACTTTCCACTTGCATGGTATAACCCAATGCTCCTGATGTACGAGGAATAATCGTAATTTTGTGTACAGGAGCCGAATGTGTCTGCATAGCAGCAACCAGCGCGTGTCCGATTTCATGATAAGCTATAATTCTTTTCTCTTCCGCAGATACCACCTTTCCTTTCTTCTGAGCACCGGCAATCACAGTTTCCACACTTTCTTCCAGGTCAGCTGTATTTATTTTATTCCTGCCCATGCGAACAGCCCTCAAAGCAGCCTCATTAACAATATTCGCCAGTTCTGCTCCGGAGGTACCAGCCGTAGCACGAGCCACCACATCAATATCCACCTCTTCATGCTTTACTCTCTTCAGGTGTACATTCAAAATGGCTTTTCGTCCTTCCAGGTCGGGCAATTCCATCTGGATACGCCGATCAAAACGGCCCGGACGCAACAAAGCCTTATCCAGATTTTCCGGACGGTTCGTAGCTGCCAATATCACTACTCCTTTTCTGCCATCAAATCCATCCATTTCTGTCAGCAACTGGTTCAATGTCTGTTCCCGTTCATCGTTTCCTCCCAGTCCACTATCTCTTCGCTTACCAATAGCATCTATTTCATCTATAAAAATAATGCAAGGAGCTTTCTCGTTAGCCTGTCTGAACAAATCGCGCACTTTTGCCGCCCCCATCCCGACAAACATTTGTACAAACTCAGAGCCGGATATGGCAAAGAAAGGAACCTTTGCTTCCCCTGCTACCGCACGTGCAATCAACGTCTTTCCTGTTCCCGGAGGACCGACCAACAAAGCACCTTTAGGCAAGGAAGCCCCGATATCGGTATATTTCTTAGGATTATGTAAGAAATCCACAATCTCCTTCAGCATTTCTTTGGCCTCGTTCTGTCCGGCCACATCGGCAAAAGTTGTCTTGATTTCCGAGTCTGCATATATCTTGGCTCCCCCATTTCCAAATGACATGAAATTACCTCCAGCTCCCATACGAGCCTGAATACTCCGGCTGGCTTGCTTCCAGATAATATAGAACAAAAGCCCTGGAAGAATCCACATTAAAATAAAATTAAGCACAGGAGAATTTTCCTCAGGTACAATCTCACTAAAGGTAATTTTCCCGTTGGCATTCGGACTCTTCGCTTTCAGTAACCGGTCTACCAGCTGTGGGTCTTCTATTTCTCCGGTCTGATACGTCAATTCTTCTCCATTTTCCAATACCGTGAAATAAATCTGTCCGGACTTTACCATAACTTCCTTTATCGCACCGGCATCCATCTTCTCCACAAAAGTGCTGTAATCTGTCGCTCTGATTTGCCTGTTCATCAGATTAGGAAAAATCAACCAGTTTAAAAACAGCACAATTAATATCACCCATAAAAAAGAGACGAAAGGATTTCCTTTCTGAGGTCGTGCTCCCGATACTTCTTGCTTCATATTATTTCATACTTAGTTTGACTACAAATATCGCAAGCTATTCAAAAAATTGAATAACCATAATGGAAGAAATAATGTGCAAAAGTTCGCAAGAATAAAGTTATTATATACATTTGCTATAGTAACTTCAAGACTCAAATATATGAAAAATATACAATGGCTTTCTATCGCATTACTGGCAGCCTGCCTGCAGGCTCATGCCCAGCAGAATAATATGCAACGTGCACAACAGATTCTGCAATGGATGAAAAATGCACAAAGTGACAGTATATACGCTTGCTTCGACGCTAAAATGCAACAAGCAGTTCCCTTGTCACAATTAAACAATATGTGGTCACAAATGGAGCAACAGCTCGGAACGCTGGTGGAAGAAAAAGAATGGAAGCAAGATGCCATTGGCGGAACAATAGTCTATTACAGCGACTTGAAATTTGAACGTGCCCCTATACGCTTTATGGTCGCATTCAATCAGGAAAGAAAAGTAAACGGACTTCGCCTGCTGCCTGTTCCAGCCGAAGAAAAGCCACAAGTAATCCCTTTCGACAGTATTCACCTGGAAGAATCACCCATAGAGGTTGTCACCGGTACGTACAAACTGCCTGGCGTCATCACCCGGCCTAAAGGAAAAAACAATCTTCCCATCGTAATCTTATTACAAGGCTCGGGACCTCATAATAAGGACGGACAAATCGGCCCCAACAAGATTTATCAGGATATGGCTTGGGGATTAGCCTCACAAGGTGTAGCCGTTCTACGTTATGATAAACGTACGTATGTGTATGGGAAATCGGCTTCTCCAAAAGGAAAGGATATTACTCCAGAAGAAGAAGTGATAGAAGACGCCATCTCTGCCAGCCAGCTTGCAGCCTCCCTTCCGTTTGTTGACGCGCAGAAAGTCTTCATTGCAGGGCACAGCCTGGGAGGATTACTGGCTCCTCTCATTGCTACACGCTGTCCTTCCGTAAAAGGTCTTATCCTGCTGGCCGCCCCTTCCCGTCCGCAAGATGACATTCTCAAAGAACAGTTGCACTATTTGGCTTCACTGAACGGAGATACTGACGAACAACTCCTCATGCAGCAATATCAGCAAATCAAGGCCAGCGCTCCTGAAGCTTACTGGGACTATCTGGACAAGTACGCTCCTGTCATGACAGCCCACTCGTTGACTATCCCCATGCTCTTTTTACAAGGAGAACGCGATTATCAGGTAACCATGCAGGATTTTGCAATGTGGAAACTCGGAATGTTCGGTAAACCCAACGTAACTTTCCGGTCGTATCCGTCTTTAAACCATTGTTTCATGGAAGGCACCGGGAAGTCCACCCCTATGGAATACAATCACCCCGGACGAGTGTCGGAGAAAGTAATCAAAGATATAGCAGAATGGGCCATTCACTGAAATGAATGACCCATTGACCTGCCACAAGTTATTTTCCTGTTTTCACTTTATCCCATGAGGGAGGAGTGATTCCCATCAAATGGCGGACAAAGAAGTCATAACGCTTGTGTTCGCCAAAGTCCTCTCCCATCGTGTGGTGAGCTCCTGGGATAACCACCAGCTCAAAATCTTTATTGGCTTTTATCAAAGCGTTGGCCACCTGCATGGTAGAAGCCGGATCGACATTATCGTCCAGTTCGCCTACGACCAGCATCAACGGACGGGTCAGCAGATGCGCATTGTCCACATTGGAACAAGCACTGTAGGATTCATCTACCGGATATCCCATCCAAAGTTCATTCCACCAGATTTTATCCATACGGTTGTCATGACATCCACATGCTGAATAGGCTGCTTTATAGAATTCCGGATGGAACAACACGGCCCCGGTAGACTCCTGTCCTCCGGCAGAGCAACCGAAAATTCCTACCCGGTCAATATCCATATAAGGATATTTCTGCGCAGCGGCTTTAATCCAGGCTATATGGTCGGGCAATCCGGCATCTTTCAGGTTCTTGTAACAAACTTCTTCAAATTCTTTTGAGCGGAAAGAGGTCGTCATACCATCTACCTGTACCACAATGAATCCCAGTTCAGCCAGCGATGTCATCCACCAGTTATAAGAAGAGAAAGTCTTTGGAACATACTGGTCGCCCGGTCCGGAATAAATGTATTCAATTACCGGATACTTTTTCGACGGGTCAAAATTAGACGGGCGATAAATCACTCCCCACATATCCGTTTTTCCATCACGTCCTTTGGCAGAGAATACTTCCGGAGCCTTCCAGCCATTGGCCAGCAAAGCAGAAATATCGGCTTTATCCAGCTGCATACGGATTTTTCCGTTCTTTGCATCACGAAGCACAGCAATCGGAGCCTGGTCTACTTTGCTATACACATCTACCAAATACTTATAGTCGGATGAATACCAGCATTGGTGCATTCCCTCTTCCGGAGTCAGTTCTACCAGGTTACTTCCATCAAAATTGATTTTATAATAATGAATCAAGTACGGGTCCTCGCCTTTTTTCATACCATTAGCCGAAAAGTAAATCACTTCATTGGTCTCATCCACATGCTGCACTCCACGAACATACCACTCGCCTTTCGTAATCTGATTCAAAGGCTTTCCGGTAGCCCGGTCGTAGAGATACAGATGATTGTAGTTATCCCGCTCACTTGACCAGATAATCCGCTTGCCATCGCTCAGATAGTTACGGTAAATCCGAGGATAGTTCACGTATTTTTCTTCCTTTTCTTCAATCAACGTACGCACACTGCCATCCACTGCCGACATTTCCAACACGCGGTACACTTTATGCCCACGTTCATTGTATTCAAAAGTAATGGCCTTACTATCCGCATTCCACATCGGACCAGACAATTCATATTGATGGCTGAACAGCTCCGTAGAAGGAATCAAACGACGGCCGGATTCTACTTCGAAAATACAAGGCACCTTGAAACGCAGTTCGTCTCCAGGTTTTGCATATTCCTGCTTATGCAATTTGGGTTGTGCCTGATCGGCAGGAGAAGATTCCACATAATATACGTAACGTTTTTCTACTGGACGAATCCGACAAGATACCACCGACTTGGAATCGGGCGACCACTGGATATACGAAGAATAGTAATTACTCAACGTTCCATCCAGACTCAGCTGCTTCTCTTTGCCTGTAGCCACTTCGCGAACATATACGTTGTCATTTTTGATAAAAGCGGTCCACTTACCATCCGGTGAGGTAACCGGACGCCCTTCTTTCTCATCGTCTACTTCCATCCAGTGACGTTCCTTTCCACGAGGAGGTATGGCTCCTTCATCCAACAAACGGTTATTTTTGATGCTGTAAGCCCAAAACTTCCCGTCCAATTGGAAGCGTAACGTATCTAATGAAATATTTAACCGGCAATTCTGAAGCGGAAGATTATAGGCATTTATTGCACGTCCTGCTTTTTCTGTCAAAGCAGCCGCCATTTTCTGCTGGTCAAACAATGCCGTACGTTTTTTCGATGCAGCATCTACCTTCACATATTCCTTTCCCTTTTCCGTCTGCCGTACATACCAGAAAGCAGAAGTCTGATCTACCCAATGCGGAACCACACCTGCATACAGCACGTGCTTGGCATTGTATTTCTCTCGCAGCGCATACGCACGGTTGTAATCTTCTACCGTGCCTTGTGCCCAAAGTGAGATACAAGACATACTTCCTAATGCAAATAGCAAAACACCTGATTTAAACATATTATTTTCCATTCTATTCTATGATATTAGAGAATTCGGGACCTCAGGTTTTCTTCAGTCATACCAAAGAAAACCCAAAGTCCCGAATCCGATTGCATTATTATCTATTAATTATCATGGTTATTTCACTTCCCACTCATACAATCCAGAAGAATTCTTATCCGGCTGTACCACCTCCAGTTTCACGGCCTTTGTCTTCACCGGTTCAAAGTCTACGGTATTGGGATTGCCCTTCTGGACCCCATACGCTGTAATATTCTGAACTGGAGCCCAATTGCCTGAAGCATCCTTATAATAGATTTTCCAAGACTTCGGTACGCGGCAACCTCCCCAAGGAGCATCATCATACCAATACACCGTAGAAGTGGAAACTTCCATTTCTTCCGGGAATTCGTATGAAATCCATTCTGTAGTACCTTCCTTTGGCCACCAGTGATAATACGGAATCGTACGGTCATTCTCATCTTTGGGAATCAGCCCATCTGTAATAGAAGACAATGAGGTAACTTTATGTGAGGCATCTACCTTACTCTTCGATGCCAATGTCGGGATAGCAACCGGACGAGTAGCACTTACTTCATTCGGCAACCACACAGCCATATTTCCCGCTCCACGATGTGCCCATGCGTAATAAGGAATCATAGTCAATGTATGATCTTTTGCGACCAGACGGCCTGATTCATCGTATTCCAATGTCTGAGCCTGAGTCTTAATCTGATTGATACCATACAACAAATCCGGTTTTTCTACAACTTCAAATTTCGGAGTGCGGTTCATCAATACACTCAAAACGTCAAAATCATTGTCTGGCCATTCTGCACAATATACAATCGGACCACGTTCTACAGATACCCGACCACGGTCAGCTTCTACCTTCGCATTGGCTCTTACAGTACGCACATTCATATCGAAGTGGATTTCTACCTTATCTCCCTTCTTCCATTTACGGTCGATAGTCAGGTAACCTTTCTGCAAGTCTGATTTCACTTCTTCACCGTTCACCTTCACACTGTATTTGGGACGTACACCATCTGTATAAGTATACAAGTCACTCGGAACCACCTGATTGCGCACCCATCCCGGAATACGAATCTTCATGGCAAACTGTCCAGCTGAGTTACGGTCTACGGCCAATGTAATATCCCCGTTCCATGGATAAGATGTGGTTTGTGAAAGTGTAACCTTCTTTCCGTTTACCTGCAAAGTAGCATTGTTAGCAATAAACAAGTTTACGTATACATCTTTCCCTTTTACTGCATAAACATAGCCCGGAACAGAAGGAATGAAACGACAGATATTAGACGGACAACAAGCACAACCGAACCAAGGCTGACGCTGGTGCTGGCCCATAGATTCCAACGGATTCGGATAGAAGAAACCGCCACCATCCAAAGATACGCCTGAAATCAACCCATTGTATAAGGTACGTTCCAGCACATCGTAATACTTGGATTCACCGTGCAAGAGGAATAAACGGTAATTCATATATACATTACCGATAGCCGCACAAGTTTCACAGTAAGCCGACATATTAGGAAGTTCATAATTCTTTCCGAAAGCTTCCCCGTTGTTTGTCGCACCAATACCTCCGGTGATATACAATTTCTTAGAAACAATGTTATCCCAGATACGGTCGATGGCATGAATATAAGCTGTATCACCTGTCAGGGCAGCCACATCGGCCATACCAGAATACATGTACGCTGCACGTACTGCATGTCCTACTGCCTCATCCTGTTCAATTACCGGTTTGTGAGCCTGACTGTATTCATCCCGACGAGAAGTATAGCCGCGCTTATCCAGGAAGAATTTAGCCTGATCCAGGTATTTCTGGTCACCCGTTACCAGATATAGTTTAGCTAATGCCATTTCTGCAATCTGATGACCTGGTACACGTACCTGCTGTCCCGGTTTGTCACCAATCTCACGGCAGACACAGTCTGCATAACGAATGGCTATATCCAGGAAATTCCGTTGTCCCGTAGCCTGATAGTGTGCAATAGCACCTTCTACCATGTGACCTAAGTTATAGAACTCATGGCTCAGTTCTTCCACCTTCTCCCAGCGTTTACTACCAGCCCATTCATGTGGATGTTTAGGATTCATGGTACGTGAAGTATACAAATAGCCATCAGGCTCCTGCGCAGCAGCCACAATTACCAGCACACTGTCAATGTATTTTTTCAGCTTCTTATCCGGATAAGTCTGAAGCAAATAGCTGGCTCCTTCAATAGTCTTATACACATCCGTATCATCAAATGAATAGCCTGTCACCTTATTATTTTCACTCGGATGAGCAGCCATTTCAAAGTTCTTGTAGCGTCCGGTTTCTTCACATTTGCTAAAAGCCAATGGTATAGTTACTTCACGGCTGGCTTTCAAACGCTGTCCCCAGAAAGAATCCGTCAGTTTTACCGAAGTAAACGGAACCGGATCAATCGGATAGCCGTGTGCAGAAGCCTTCTTCTGCGCGTATGCCCCACCTCCTATCAAGGAAAAAAGCAGAGCAGAAATCACAAATTTTTTCATGGTGTTACTCATATTTTATAGGTTATTATTCTCATTTATCTTTCAAGGGAAGTGTCTCATCCCAAATCTTCAACGCATGCAGATAGCCGCTAAAAGGCCAGTTACCTTCTGCATTCTGTCCCAAAGTTACAAATTGTATCGGTTTAATCAGCAGCTGAATATCTTTTGAACTGATTAACTGCTCATTTATATATACCTTCTCGATACGTCCGTCAAAAACGACATAAATATGTTGCCATTTTCCTTCCAGTGATTTAGCTTCCTTATAACCGACATCTTCATACCAGCCATAATGGTTCAACATTCCGCAACGAGGTTCTGTACCATTCACCAGCATGATTTTTTCCATTTCATCGTGCGAACTGGTAAAATCGGCTACACATTCATTCTCAGCCATTTCCGGATTCAGCACCCAGGCTTCCAACGTATAAGGAGCATTGTCACGAAGAGTCGCCGGCAAGGTAAAGCTGGAACGGAAGAACTGTTCTCCTTCAAAACGGAAAGCCTTCTTGCCTTGCTGTTCTGCTACAATTACCGGAGCCTTTTGAGTCTCAAAATAACCTTCTACAACTCCCTTATTCGGAATATATCCCACCGTATCACCTACTGCAAAACCATCTGCACTCAGAGATACCAGCAATCCTCTTTTCATCTTATCAGAAGCTTCTACACGTACCAACCCTACAGTTGCATCGTAAGCCTTTTCCGCTTCTTCCTGTTTCCAGTTATAATAACGGAAATTTGTCAATGTCAGTTCCTTGTCCTGTGACTGAATAACTACCTTTCCTCGCTGTACATACTTATCTGCCGATTGGGAAACCCAGCGGTTGTTTTCATATACCCAGACTGTAGTTGTATGCTCCTCTTTTGGATTAATAACCGGAGAGATAAATTCCAAGCATGTACCTGGTGCCAACACAATGGCCTCTTGTCCGTCAATACGCTTACGAGAAACTTGTCCAGATTTCAATTGGAAGACACCGCCCAGCATACCGCCGTCGTTTCTCCACTCCGTACCGTTCCAGTCCAAGCCCGAGAGTCCCATCCACAACTGAGGAGATGCCGTTTCAAACTCGCCGAACACTTTAATATTCCACAAAGCACCGGCAAAACCATTTTTCTGTGTTCCCGTTGTGGTTAATCGTACATACCGTGCTTTCACATTACCGAAATCAACCATTGGACTTCCAGCAAGATAATTAGAGCGCTTATCTGCAAAGACATCCCACTTCTGTCCGTCTACTGAGGTTTCAATCACATACTGATAATATGATGTACCATATTCAAATTGTGTCCACACCGTACGGATATTCTCAACCTTTTGCAAGTCAATCTCAATCCACTCCTGCCCCATTGTCTTCGGACGCCACAACGTACCATTATTATCGTCTACCGCATATTCAGGCACAAAGTTGGCATCATAATACGAAGAAGCTTTGACCGGTTTCCGATAGGCCAGGTTTTTCGATTTCAATACACTCTTGGCAAAAGTCCCCACTCCGCTGTGTGTTCCTTCTATAGGAGCGATGGAACCATCGGTATTAAATTCCAGCTTGTCAATACAAACCTGACGATGAAATCCACGGTTGGAATGAGGATTATCATGACGATGGTATACGATATAATAATCGTCTCCTTCCTGCAAAATGCTGTGATGACCCGGTCCGTGCACTGTACCGTCGGCGGACGTCTTCAGAATTGTACCTCTATATGTATAAGGTCCAAGCGGTCCTACCGTACTCGTAGCATACTGCACATGATAGGTGCTGTCATGACACGAATCGGAAGAATACATAAAATAATAGATACCGTTTCGCTTCATCACAAACGGAGCTTCAAAGAAATCCTTCACTTCCGTATTAGGAATCAACTTTGTTTCCACAAAACCTTTCATATCAGGTGTCATCTTTCCAGCCCCGCAGCCAAAACCTTTATAGATACCCCATGTACCCCAATACAAATATACCGAACCGTCATCGTCTACAAACGTCTGGCCATCCAGCGTAATGGCATTCTTCACAAAGCGGTCAGGAACCAACACGGCTTCACTTTCTCCCAGTACATTCTTCCATGGGCCACGCGGTGTATCTGCAACTCCTTCATATACATTGCAAGGCTGGCAATAGAACATACGATACGTGCCATCGGTATGCTGCATTACATCCGGGGCCCAAATCCAGTGGCTGTCCGGCCAGTTCATCGGCATGATGGTCCAGTTCTCAAAATCCTTGCTACACCATACCTGCGAAGGACCAAATCCTGCCCCACTGCCATCAGTCGTAGCATAGACATAATATGTATCTCCGAACTTCTTTATCGTAGGGTCTGCAAAATACCCTGGAATAAACGGATTCCCCGCACCTGGAGTATTCCATTCCACCTTTTGTGAATAAGCGGTACTCAAAACTGTACCCAACAACAAACTTGTCAATACATGTTTTTTCATTCTTTTCCTCCTTTTATTATGGGTGCACTTCATTCAATATCGGAATTTCAATTTCATAGAAATACTCTTTCAGCAACTGATACATGTCAGGATCATACGATTTCAATTTCGTACGACGGTTCATGGCATTGTGTACTTTATTCGGAGTTTCCGAATAACGGTTACAGTTGAAGAACGACTGCACACATTCTGCAAAATACTCTTCTTTATTTGAAATAGCATACGTATCCTTCCATAAGCCCTTGGCAATGGCATTTTGTCTGCACTGCTCCAAACGTTCATTAAATCCAGGCTCTACCCCTACTATACCAATGGTATGGAACAAATGTGCAAACTCATGAATCAGGATATTTTCTCCCACATACTTATCACCCGGAAAAGCCAGCACATTCTCTTCTCCACAGCTGGCCGAAAAATCATCTTCCGGAGCCCCGCCAAAACCTCTGGCACGCTTATTCCAAAAAGCGATATTCTCCGGTGTGTTGCAGATATGCGCATATTCCGGCAAATCACACACTTCTTCATGTTCTCCGATAATCATCACATGACATCCTTTGCTTACCATGTGTCGCTTGATATCCGGACGCTTCACCAGCATCAGCGATACAATCTCATACGCCTTTTCCAGAGCCTCATCACGTACCTTATCAGATGACACAATATATAATCCGTCTACTTCCAGGTATTTTTTATAGAAAGAAGGGATTCCTTTTCCCGCAGGCACAGCCGAAGGTTTCACTTCTGTCACAAAAGTACGTTCCAGTTTTAAGGCAAATCCTCCTCCAGAAGCCAAATGGATAGGCAGTTTCGTATGGGCATCTACCACAAAAGTTTCCTTCACATAATCTTCTGCCTGGCGAGATGCATTGACACCGTCCTTGAACAAAGTACATTGGTACTTCTCTCCTTCACCCAAGAAGGAGAAATCCAGTGTCACCTCACGCTCATCCCAGTTTGTCATACCTCCGATATACCAGTTAATATCTTTTTTGCGAACCGTCACAATCGATTCACCCAGTTTGCCTGAATAAATAAAGGTAGAATCTGTCTCCACCGGAATTGAACTGATGAAATCCACACATTCCTGTTCCTTCAAATAATTCGTCGGCGCATCACACAACATCGTAAACGGAGAGTCATGCACAATGTAAGCAGCCAACTGATGACATCGTGTCCCCATGCTGGCCGGACTAGAATACATCGGCTGGAAATCACGTTTCGACAAATTTCGCATAGCCCCCGGTGTATAGTCCACATAGCCAGCCATCAAACGGATGTACGGGAAAGTCACGTCATAAAGTGGCATATTTTTCTCCACTTCACTCCATTTCATCTCTTCCATACCGAACACGCTTTCATAATTTACCACATTCGGATAGGTACGATTCAAACCGGTTGGCTTATAGATTCCGTGATAATCCAATATCAGTTTGTATTCTGCCGCCTTTGCCGCAATACGATAAATCATTTCCACCGCAGTCTGGTCATCCCGGTCAAGGAAATCCACCTTAAAGCCCTTGATTCCCATCTCTGCATATTTCCGGCAAGCCTCGTCCAACTGCGAATCCAGCACATTGAACACCGTCCAGAGTACCAGCTCCACTCCCTTGCTCTTTCCATATCGAATCAATTCCGGCAAATCCAGTTCAGGAATCACTGTCAGCATATCCCCGCTCTTCGGGTCATACCAACCCTCGTCCAATACGACATATTCCAACCCGTTCCGGGAAGCAAAATCAATATAATACTTATATGTATCCATGTTGATACCTGCTTTGAAAGGTACCCCTTTCAGGTTCCAGTCATTCCACCAGTCCCATGCTACCTTACCCGGCTTTACCCAGGAACAGTCTCCAATGCGGTTAGGAGAAGCCAATGCATATACCAGATTATTCACCGGCATTTCCGTATCCTTTTCAGTTATAGCCAAGATACGCCACGGATACGTACGGTTTCCTTTCACGCGTGCAATGTAGTCCTCCGTTTCCGTCACATACTCCTGCTTACGCCAAGGATAGAAATCCGTTTTTTTCGGATAAGGAGCAAACACACCTTTCAATGTCTGCTTTCCATCCGGCTGCACAAACATTCCCGGATAAGCTTCCAAGTCCGACTCCAGCAGTATCACCTTTGCCTGCTTGCAATCCACTGTTACCGGTAAAAAAGCCAGTTCCTGTGGAGCCTCCGACAATGTTTTCACCTCATACGTATTTTGAAAAGCCATTGCCATCGGTTTTTCCTTATTCGTAGAATACGGCAAATAAGCTGTATAATTCCCCGCAAACCGGAATTCCGCAATTTCATTTTTGATAATCAACTTCTCCTTGGAAGAGGTATAAAAACGATAAGCCACTCCTTCGTTGTAGACACGGAAATACACTCCATAGTCACCTCTCAGCTTCAAGTTCATTTCATTGCAAACTGCCTGAAACGACTTGAAGCGATAAAAAGGTGCATCAATGTCCTGAAAAATCTTTTTAGTCTTGGCAGAAATCACTTTTACCACACCCGCCAGAGCAGGTGTCTTTCCTTCTTGAATTAACCCTAATTTACTATCAACAACAATAAGAGAGTCTTTATGATATACAGAATAAATCAGTCCGTCCGTACCCGCAGAGATTTCCACTTTCAACTGCTTGTCGGGCGACTGCACCACATATACTTTATTTCCGGCCGCCATCACAGAAAGACAACCACAAAGCCATAAAACAGCACTTACGATTAACGATGTATTTTTCATATTATAGAATATTTTTCCAATTGCAAAGAAAAAGGATAAACAAATAACTCTCTGCCATTGAAGTCTGAAACGATAACAATATTATCCCAAAATCGCCCCTCCTGCACTCAGGAGAGGCGATTCTATACTATTTTTTCATCCTATTGGACGATTTTTGCCTGATTGGGACTTTTTACGAAATACTGATTGAAGACAATCCCCAGCACAATCATCACCAGTCCGATGTAGGTAGTAAACACAATCTGCTCGCCCAGCACAACAGAAATGAAGAACAATGACATGAAGGGCGACAAGTAACACAACTGGTTTATCAATGCCGGATTGGAAGTTTTCCGCATGGCCAGTCCGAAGAAAATAAAAGGAATTCCCATTTCAAATCCTCCTACGTACATACCCGACAGCACACCGGTCAGCGAGTTCAGGTTCAATCCACAGAACAAAGCTCCTACCGACAAATAAACCGACCCAAACAAGAAAGTCAGAAACAAAACTACACTACCATCCGTCTGCACTTTATTTCGGTTATTCAGCATCCAGTAGGTAGCCCACAACACAGCACTCAGTGCCGCCAGCAGAAACCCCTCGGTCGATACGTTCATCTCTCCGTTAAATCCGGTACCGATTGAAATCAATGCGACTCCAGCCAAAGAAACAAACATACCGATGTATTTCTTCTTAGGTATAGGTTGTCCGGCAAACAAAGCCAACAAAATCAACAGCACAATCGGCCAGGCATAGTTAATAGGCTGCGCCACCTGCGCGGGAAGCAAGTCGTATGCCTTGAACAGCACCAAGTAATACGCCACCGGATTCAGCAGTCCCAATCCGGCATAATACAACCATTGTTTCCCTGTCAGATTCCCAAGCAATCTCCATTTCCGCTGTGCAGTCAGCAACACCGCAAATATCACCAGTGAAGTCAGGCTGGCTACCCATAACATCTCGAAATGCGTCAGATAACGCAAGGCCATCTTGAAAGCCGTGGCCACCGTCGACCAGCTCAACACCGCCACGCAGGCACACGCAATCGCTTTACTATCGTTCGTCATCTCATTGCCTCCACTTCTTCCGTTGTCAAAGGAATCTTCTTACCCAATCTCCGTGCTCCGGTAGCCGTAATCAGGTAATCCTCCTCATTACGCAGCCCCGTAAAGTCCCGATAACTTTCCAGTTTCTCATAATTGATGAAATCGGTAAAACGATGCTCTGCTTTCCAGTAATCCATCAGTTCCGGAATAAAATAGATACCCGGCTCAATGGTCAGCACAAAACCCGGTTCCAGCTTACGAGCCAGACGCAACGACTTACGCCCAAACTGCGTACTCTTAGGCTGTCCGTCATAGCCTACCCATACCTCCCCGAGGTTTTCCATATCATGTACATCCAGTCCCATCATGTGTCCCAGTCCGCAAGGGAAGAACATGGCATGCGCCCCCTGTTCTACCGCATCTGCCGGATTTCCTTTCATCAGGCCCAGTCCTTTCAAGCCTTCACAGATTACCCGGCAGGACAAGTCATACACATCACGGAAATACACACCGGGCTTCAAGGCATTCACCGCCGCCTGATGCGCAGCCACCTGAATGTCGTAAATATCCTTCTGACGACTGGTAAATTTCTTTCCTGCACAGATGGTAGAAGACATATCACCTGCATACCCCATGGCCGTCTCAGCTCCGGCATCCACCAGCAACATATCCCCTTCCTTTACCGTATGCCCGTGATAATGATTATGAAGAGTCTGTCCGCATACCGTAGCAATGGTCGGGAAAGACAAGTTACATCCATGCGCCTGAGCCACTGCTTCCAATGCCGCAGCCACCTCATGTTCTTTCATCCCGACACGCAGCACACGCATTGCCTCCAGATGCATTTCAGCCGTCACATCACATGCACGTTCAATCTCCGCAATCTCTTCTTCCGTCTTATAATTCCGCAGATTCACAATTCCTTTGATAAACGGAACAGAAGGCATCTCTGCTCCCGGCTTTACCCCTAACAGGTCCATCAGCTTCAAGCGATGCTCTGCCCGATAAGGCGGAAGATAATGCACCGTACGCTTCTGTGCCACCACCTTCTCTACATACTTCTTCAGTTCAGCCAGTGGCAAGGTTTCCGTCACTCCTACCCGCTGTGCCTTCTCGTGTAAAGTTGGCTGCGTTCCCATCCACACAATATGATCAATGGTCAGTTCATCGCCAAAGATGATTTCACGGCCTTCGTCAATGTCAATCACAGCCGCCAGACCAGCGTATGACAAACCCCAGAAATAGAGAAATGAGGAATCCTGACGATAATTATACGTGTTGTCTTCATAATTCATTCCACACTCGTCATTTCCTAAAAAGAGTAATAAACCGGAGCCTACGCTCTCCTTCAATTGCCGCCTGCGAGCGACATACGTTTCTTTTGCAAACATACCCCAATAAAAATTAGTTCTTTAAATCCGTTCCTTTCAGTCTGATGCGATAAGGCCACTGTGCATCTTTTTCCCCACTTTCCGGTGAAGGATTCATCCAATGCTCCTCCGGTGCTCCCATCACTACGAGCCACAAATATACGAACTTCTCGTTTTCAGGCATCTCAAAAGTGAGTTTTCCTTTCTTATCGGCAGACATTTCACCATATATACTCTTCCCATCAGATTACAAAACATAAGAATCATCATTCTAATTCACTAACAACTCTTATTTTTCTTACAAACAAACAAGTATTTTCCCGAATGAAGATTTCTACAATTAATCATGCTATTACCTTCTTCTATATAATATCCTGAAGGTAATATTAATAAAGCACTCGAATTACATGGTATCTCAACACGCAAGACTACATCCTCACCTTTCCTTTGCCAAAAACTTTCAATTTTCCCATACATAGATTCAATCTCAGCTTTTGCATATTTCAATTTTTGAATAAAGGCTGGTTTTAGAATAAATTTCTTCATCCCTGGATTCGCAATATCAGGCCTAATACCAGCTATTCCTTGATAAAACCAACCATCTAATGAAGTAAAACAAGAATGTATTTGCGACCAATATCCATTCCATTGCTCCCACCAAGTTGTAGCTCCTTGCGATAACATATATCCCCAACCTGGATAATTTTTATGCGCTACAATCTTATATAATAAATCATTGCAATCATTTTCTTGCAAATACTGTATCAGAAAATAAGTTCCAAGCATACCGGTACCAATTTTATAACTCTCACTTAATCTACTGAATAATTTCTCCTTTATTCTTTCCTTTAAAGCATCCGGTACAATCCCTGCAACTAATGGCATCAGCAGATAAGTTTGCTCATCCGACACATAGTACTCATTTTTTTTATCATAATAATATTCATGAATAAGTTGCGACAACTCTTTTATCTTCTTTGTACAAGTATCTATTTCTTTTTGCATAAATAAAGCTTGTGCCGCCTTTAACTGTGTACGCCATAAAATCACACGATAGCAGTTATTAAAAAAATCATTTTGCCTCCTATTCGGCCACCTATTAGTATCCATTCCTCTATCAGGAGCGAGCCAATCACCTATTGAGTTCCAAACGTTATCCGGTCCTCTATAGATTCCATCAGCACACTGGCTTTCAATATAGTTTAAGTAGCGTTGCATTGGTATAAAAGAATATTCTAACAAAGACTTATCTGCATAATATAGATAATTTCTCCAAGCAATAGCAGCTACAATTCCAGGCCACCCTAAGCCACCTCCACCAAAATAGTTTGGAGCTACATTCGGCATAGCCCCTGATATAGAATCTTGACGTAAAATCCAATCTTTTACAAACTTCCTATAAAAATTAGGCATATAATAATTCATAATAGAGCTTTCCACTGAAACTTGTCCGTCTCCATATCCTAAACGTTCTCTTGTTGGACAATCCACATAAACCGCACCTTGATTCAAACAACGCAATGTCCAATCATTTACATCATGCATGCGCATCAACAACGAATCGGAACAATCAAAACTTCCAATCCGAGCCAAATCCGTTTCCACTAAATACGCTGAAGCTTCCAACGGACTTTCCTTTAATCCTTCTATCACAATATACCGGAAACCTAACGGATTGAACTTAGAAATAAATTCCTCATTTCCTTTTCCCGATGCAATAAACATACTATACTGATTATGTGTAGAATAACGAAAAGTATCCCGCCCACAAGTAAAAAGCCGCTCACCGATACCGCAACCTCGCACTATTCCAGCAGGAGTTTGAACAGGCTGCGCTGAGTCCCAACGAACATCAGCAAAATACATCCGAACCGTATCACCTTTCTGTAACGGTGGAAACTTAACCCGATAATTTCCAGTTAGATTTTTCCCAAAATCAATCTCATAACATCCAAAATCCAATTCTTTTATACATTGAGGTTGAATCAAAACATTCGCTCGATTCAATTCACACGGTTGTGCCTCAATAACCGGAGAAGGCTGACTCAAAACATCAACTGATTCCCATGAATAGTCATCAAAATCTGGTAAATTCCAGTTTGTATTCCTTTTTTCTGCATTACAACACTCTCCACCAAATTGTGCCCAATCCCAACTTCCCAAAGTTGAATAATTACTAACAGCTGCTTTCCAAGATGCATCACTGTTTAATACAACAAGATCCCCATTTTGTGAGATTTCACAATGAAAAGCAACAGGAATCGGACCTACTCCATACCATCCTTTTGCAAGCCAAATACCTACCGTATTTATTCCTTTCTGTAAATAAGGCCCTATATCATAAGTGACATAAAAAGTTCGTTTATCCTTTCCAGACACAGAAGGGCTTAAAACATCAAGTCCTACCTTTTTCCCATTTATATATAGTTCGTAATATCCCGGGGTTGCGACCTCAGCATACACATTACCTTCTGGAAGATTCTCCAAATGAAAAGTTTTCCTAAACCAAATAGAGCTTACCTGATTTTTTGTATCAGCCTTATTTGTAAAACCAATCCAATTCATTTTGGGATTAGTAGGCATTTGTCTCCATTGAGAAATCTTACTCCATGCACTTTCTCTTCCTTTCTGATCCCAGATTTTTACTTTCCAATAATAAGTTTGGTATGGTTCTAATTTTTTTCCTGCATACAAAACTTGTACAGACTGACCAGACTCCACTATCCCTGAATCCCAAATATTCCCTTCTTCCTCCTCTAACAATTCCTTTTGATCTGTTACCAATATTCGATAAGCCTGCTGATATATATTGCCTTCATCACTCTTAAGCTGCCAACTTAATTTAGGATAACTAGTCTCAATAGCTATTGGATTGACATGATATTCACATGTCAACTTCTCAACGAAGAGCTCTTGTTTACAACTAACAAGAAAACAAAAACAAAATATTAATAAATCTTTCGTTTTCATCTTAAGATACCACCAACAGCTTAAAACCTCGCAGGAAAGACTTACCATAGAGTCTGATATAATAACCCCAAAAACATAAAAATGGCTACATATACTTTCTGTACAATAAGTCTTTACCTCAAGGTTTCAAGCAGTTATAAAATCTAATATTTTATCAGAATAAAAATCAAACCTTCTAATTCATCATTTAGCAATTCTCAAGACTGGAGCTATTTGATTCAATGGCTTAATAGGGAGAGTTACTAACAATCCTTCTGTAGTACGCACAAAATCAACTTTACCATATCCCAATAATTCCACTTTACGGATATTGCGATCATAAAGTTTACTTCCAGCAGCCAGAGACTTAATATTCACCTTTCCATCTGCCGGCCATGCCAGCACAGTAGCATACAGATTCTTTTTAGTTTGTGTAAAGCGGATTTCCTTTGCTCCTGCTTTACTATAGGAACCTTCATTAAATCCTTGTGCATGTATAGGAATATCTTCTTCCGCAATCGGACCTTCTCCGAACACTACCCACGGACGGGTATCATAGATAGCTTCCTTATTAATGTTCATCCACGCCCCAAATTCATTCAGAATTTTCTCTTCTTTTTCATCGAAAGTTCCATCAGCACGCAGAGGTACGCTTAGCAACAAATTCCCGTTTTTGCTCACAATGTCTACCAATAACTTTGCCACATAAGCAGCAGACTTATACTCATTATTTTCATAAATATAGGTATTATAATGCCATCCGCCTATGCAGGAACATGACTGCCACGGCTTATCGATAATTTTATTGGGAGCACCACGCTCTACGTCCCACACCAGTGCTTTTCGCTGATCATCATTCAAGATTTTACCAAACATTACAGCCTCTAACTTTCCTTTATGTGTCGCCATGCTATGGTTATAGAAGTGGGCTGCAATCTTCAACCCCGCATCACTCACCGGATAGAAAGGTGCTACTGTCACATCAAAATACAGCAAATCGGGATTATAGCGATTGATTACATCAAGTGTACGGTTATAAAAGTTCGTACAGAATTCTTGGCTCGGCACACAAACTCCATTGCCCCAAGCCCACTGGCGATGAATCATTCCGTTATCCCAGCTGTTCTCACTCAATGGATGGTTCTGGGCATACAAGTCTTGCGGATCGTATCCTTCCCACCATTTTCCTTTTCCGTCTGCTTTGGTCAATTTACCATCGTATGGAATTCCTTTCTTCGGACCTTTCG